>Ga0136557_1000240_pt1 | contig 45333 bp, 47 predicted proteins | sample AntRauTorckE6832_FD_104796 | JGI IMG/M metagenome (GOLD analysis project Ga0136557, IMG submission 104796) | Saline lake microbial communities from Rauer Islands, Antarctica - Metagenome Torckler E6 #832 | ecosystem: Environmental > Aquatic > Non-marine Saline and Alkaline > Saline | place...
TAATTATATAGTGGATTGTGTATGTTAATTATTAGATTGTAATAACTTATTGGTTTCAAAGAATAAATCAATATAGTTTGCAACTTCTCCCTTTAATTTAAACTGATTTAGCTTATCAAATAAATCTGAGTTGTTTATACTTAACTGCTTAACAACTGAGTATAATAAATCTTTAGGAATATGATTTATAAACTCTGAGTACTTACTAACATCCTCAGCTTTAAGATTATCATTCTTAAACTTCTCATCTAAATAACTTATACATTTACTATTAGTAATAATTAACCTTGGGTGAGAATCTTTCTCAATTTTAAACTTTAATTCATCAGGAATTGAATGTCCTCTATGTTGAAATATGTCATTCGCAGTAATCGTTGGATTATTTGTATTCTCGAAATGTGATAATAATGATTGACTAGCTTGCAGACCAATATCACCAGCAAGAATAGAGTGGTACACAGAATTACTTACCTTTTTACCTGATTTTTCTATCTCATTAAGATTATCACTAACTGCTTCCCAAGATCTAGGTGTAGGATGTGTATCAGAGTCTCTATCAATCTTATGGAGCAACTCAGTATAATCTGCAATAAACGAAACTACCTTATCATTAATACCATTATATTGAGCCCAACTAACCCAGTCATTAACATCTGCTTCCATTGTCAATTTAGTCATTCTATCTTTAAATGCAGGATTCATAATATTAACATTATAATCTAGATTTTCTTCATTAGTCTCTGGATTACCAGCGGCTATAATAAAACAATCTTCTTTAGGTGGTAATTGAGCAGTATTAATTTTTCTATCTAAAATTAATTGTAATAATTCCTCTTGTACTGCAATTTCAGTTCTATTTAACTCATCAATAAATAAGATTGTTTTATAACCTAAGTTAACAGCATCTTTAATTTCTTTAATCTTCCAAAATACTGTGTATGTGTTAATTCCTAATGAATTCTTCTCAATATTTACTTTATCAAAGAACTCATTTTTAAATTCATTACTTGAGAATAGACCTTTAAGTTTAGATATAAAGCTCTTATCGTCATTCTTAAATAAGTGTTTCATAGTAGTCTTAAAAGCATTACCCATATCATTTGAAATACCCGTATCAAATATAGGAATTCCACCAAGCTCTCCTTCTTTCACAACAGAACCAAAGATTGTGATATCTTTATATTTTCTATTGGATAATACAACTGAATCTACTAGTTCATCAGTCTTTCCGTCAACAAATTTAAATAATTCAATTTTATTTGATTTCCATTCTTTAATTAATACATAATCTTCATCTTCTGTGATGTGAACGAATTCGTAATCATTATCTTCATATTCTTTAAACTCTCCACTAATATCACTTGTTATTTCTTTGATTGCATTTTTTATCTCGTAATCATAAATTTTATTTTTCTTTCTTACTAGACTACTTATGAGTTGTGATTTACCGATTCCTGCATGCCCTTCAATATAACATATTTTATTTGATTTACTACTCATTAAAATTTCAACCGCTTCTTCAATCTCTGTAAATTTCATTTCTACATCATCTCCTTTTAATCTATTAAAATTTTACTATCAACTTTATAATATATAATTAAATTTAGAATAAAATCCATTAATTCATCACACTCATCCATATATCCACTTCCTAATTCACTCCACCTTACAATATTCTCATAGTTACCCAAAATTATCACCTAAAAAATTAAATCCCATATCATCAATTAAGATAATATGGGATTTAATTTAAATCTTTTATGCAATTCCTGGCTTAAATATTATTACTCTTACAATATTGAAATCTATGAATTCTTTTTGTGTCTTACCATTTTTTTCTCTTTCTAGTTCTACAATATCTTGTGCTTCATTTAACACAATTGTATCGTAAGCCTGTGGTTCTATATATCCTCCAGCTATTCTTATTAATGCTATATCTGAAATTGTTCTCCCAGTCATTACATAATTTACTTGTGCATTAGTCATCTATAACCCTCCTTAACCAAATAATCTCAAAAACTACATATTAATATATAGTTCTTTCAATTTTTTAACTAATAAAGGGAGTCAATCATATCGTCTCTATATTTCTTCTTAGTTCTCATATATACTGTCTCGACTATATTCATGAATTCAGTATTAGATGAGAATCCATTGTCAACTACTTTTGAAATTAATCCAATTTCCTTAAATTTAATTACATACATTGTCTGTTCTATAGTTATAACATTATTATATATCTTATCTCTAGTCATTACAAATATTCTCATAGACATCATTGCTTCTCTTTTAGTGAATTCAACTCCTGAGAAACTATTAAGTAACCTTAAAGAGAATTCATCTATATACTTAGGATCTAGTCTCATTGTCACTAAGTTCATATCAAATGTCACTTCTTCTTTCTCATCCTTAAACAGTCCTAAAAATTTTTCCTTCAAACCCATATTCTCACTCCTTATTATAAAACAATTTCTTCTATAAACCTATAAATTGAGCCATTTTTCTTATCCCATTTAGTTATATTTGTCCTTCTAGGTATAAATCTAAACCACTCTCTATTTAACTTTTCATCATCTATAAATTTTATCATTACACACCATCCTATTTATTTATCAATACATATATAGCGTCCTCAATAGATTCCATTGATAAGACAAAACGTGTGGAATGTCGAATTATACTAAGTAACTCAGGATACATATAGTAATCATTCTTTTGTTTCCTGAGGTACTCTTCTAAACTTGAAGGTGTAGCCATCATATCATGAATATAGTAGTCTAATGCATAACATATTTCACCCAATACTGAATTATCATATGAATTATTCATTATCATTCCATCTTCGGCACTTCCTTGTATTTCAATTTCTATCATTTTATATTCTTGAAGTAGGATTTGTTCTAGATTCACTTTTTGGTTAGTCTTTATAACGGGTACTGACTCAACTTTACTAATTACAAAATCTCTATCTGACTTATGTTTGTTTAATATATTAACTAACTTATCAAAATCAGATACACCATCAAGGTTATTAAATATAAATTTATATATTGAACCCAATTTATTATCCCATTTGTATATCATTACTTTTTTAGATATGAATCTATACCATTCTTTTATGATGTCATCTCGATTAAGATTTTCAAAGTCATTAAAATTAAATATAACCTCTCCTATATCACCATCATATACTTCATGTTTTCCTTGACTGAATGCATAGTCACCATTCAATTTAAAATAATCCTTCAAATTAAATGAATAGTATATACCATCAAATCTTTCAGTATCCGATTCTCTCTTAATCTTCTTAACCTCTACAAATTTAATCATTATAAGACTCCTTTTAAGTTTTTATTAGTCTTCTCTCTAGAACACTTGGGACATCCATTATAGTATATAGAGTTAGGTGCTGTCTTCCATACATGACCACAATCTACATGCTTCATTAATATTTTAGTCCTTTCATTCACATAATCGCCAAGTATTTCATAATTTCCGTCCTTTTCTTTTATTCTTCTCTCAAATTCTTCATAATCTAATCTCTGGTTATCAATAGCACATTTAGGACATCCTACTTTTGAATTTAATACTGAATTAGGTAATGTACTCCATATATTACCACACTTAGTATGTTCAAATTTAACCTTAGTTTTCATACCTTTGTAATCTTCTAATATATTTATATCACAATGTGTATCATCTAACCTTGATATAAATTCTTCATGTGTCAATTTAGGCATTTCACCACCCATCTCATTACAATTGGGACAACCCTTACTATTTACCATTACAGCAGGTAGTGTACTCCATGTATGTCCACATTCTAGGTGTTTAATTCTTAATTTGGTTTTGGCGTTTATATACTTATCTAATAATACATAGTTATCACCTTTTGATTTAATTACTCTTTCCTCAAATTCTTCATGTGTTAATCGTTTAGGCATCCTCAATCATCTCCTTTAATTATTCAATCTTAAGTTTTATTATATCTGATTATATTAAATTTAATCACTCATTATTATAATATATACTTAATAAAATAATTATAACAAAAAAATACCCATACAGTTTAATATATATATATATATATATATATTTTAGTCCTTAATGATTAATAAATTATTACCCATACTAATCAAAGTATGGGTAATAACAATTACTTTAGTGTTATTTTATGTTCATATTTACCTATGAACTCATATGCATCTTCACTAGTTGAGCCATGAAATTCTATTCCTAACTCTCTCTTTATAATTCTAATTATATTCTCCTGCTTCTCAGTTGGACTATGTTTGTAACCACTTCCCCATGTATACTCTTTACCACCAACTAAATCCATATATCAACACCTTCCTAAACTAGTGCAATATCCAATACCTTATCATCATCATCTAAGTCAATTACTTTAGAACCAAATGTTGGTCTCTTTAAATAACTTATTTCGTCTATAGATGTCTTTAATAACTTTTTACTTGTTGTAACCATTAGGTGTTCATTCTCACTATCTGTAATTAATGCTTTTACAATTGAGTCACCTTCATTTAATTTACATAGTAATAAGCCTTTAATATTTGATGTCCTAGTATAAGATCTATATTCATCAACATCAGTTCTCTTTGATAAACCATCTTTAGTTACCATCATTATAGTTTCTGAACCCTCAGTTAAAATATTAAATGATATAACCTCATCATCACCAACTAGATTAGCAGATTTAAGTCCTTTAGAATTTCTACCCAATGGTCTAAACTCATCTTTACTATATCTAATTGCTCTACCATTTTTTGTCGCCAAGAATATATCACAATCATCATATTGGTCTATTATCTTAACATCTACTATATGGTCTCCTCCACTAAGATTGATAGATATTAATCCACTACTTCTTATATTAGAATATTCTTCTAGTTTAGTGGCTTTAACATATCCCATTGCAGTTGCAAATAATAAAATCTTATCATTAGATTTATCATTTCTACTTACTGCAATACAATTAGATACATTCTCATCATTATCTAACTGGTAATATCCTACTAATGCTTTCCCATAACTCTGTTTTGTTGAGAAATCTATATTATATAATTTCTCAGAATAAACTTTACCCTTATCCGTAAACAGTAATAGCTCATCTTTATTAGATGCAAAGAAATTCTGATTAACAAAATCTTCATCATGCATCTTACCAAAATTAGTTCCTTTACCATTACGTTTTTGACTCTTAATACTTTCTCTAATTTTCTTAATATAATTATCATTAGTTATTGCAACCATAACTTGTTCATCAGGAATAATATCTTCATTATCTAATCCACCTACTTCTCTAATTACTGTCTTTCTAGGTTTATTAAATTTATCTATAACTTCCGTCTGTTCTTTCTTAATCACATCATCAATTAAATCTGTATTTCTTATATATTTTAACTTATCGTCAACTTTAATCTTTAGTTCTTTTAATTCATCTGTAATCTTACTTTTTTGTAAGTTACTTAATCTATAAAGCTTCATATCACTAATAGATGCTGACTGCTTCTTAGTAAGATTATAGCTATTAACTAAGATATTTATAACTTCTTGTTTACTTGTTGTCTGTTTAATCATTTTTATTATATCATCAATATTATTCATTGCAAGTAAAAGACCTTCTTGTATATGAATTCTAGACTTCCATTTCTTTATATCATAAAGAAATACCCTCTTGATAGTCTTTCTTCTAAATTTAATCCATTCTTCAAATAACTCTTTAATATTATAAGTTTTAAATGACTTACCATTTAGTGTAATTAATCTTAAACCAAATGTTGACTCCAATGAAGTATGTTTATATAACTTATTTTCAACAATCTTAGGTTGTGCACCCTTCTTCAATTCAACTACAATACATATACCATCTTTATCAGATAAATCTTTGATATCCTTAACCTCAGGCAATTTTTCATCTTTATATGCACTTAGTATAGAACCTAAAATACCACCAGTTCCGTCATTACCATTTAAAGTCTGCATATATGGTATCTCTGTAATTATTAATTGATTATCTTTAATATTGTGGTTAATCTTGGCACGTATCTTAAAGTTACCTTTACCAGTAGTATACCCATCAATTAAATCTTTCTTACTTGTAATTATACCACCCGTTGGTGAGTCAGGCACTAATCCCTTAGCTACATCATCAACACTCATATCAGGATTGTCTATTATATTGCAAACCATATCACATACTTCTTTAATATTATGTGTAGGTATGGATTGTGAGAAGCCACTTGCAATACCGAATGCACCATTAACTAATAAATTAAGTGTCTTAGTGGGTAATACTTCAGGTTCTTTATCGCTACCATCATAGTTGGGTTGAAAATTTACAGCATTTTTATTAATATCATCTAAAATATAGTCTTCTGAATATTTATCTAATCTACATGCTGTATAACGTTGAGCTGCCGCCGAGTCACCAGTTATAGAACCAAAGTTACCACTTCCTTCAACCATTGGTAATTGTTGATAAAAGTCCTGTGATAATTTAACAATAGCATCATAAACTGATGTATCCCCGTGTGGGTGTCGCTTACCTAAGACACTGCCTACGACTCTTGATGATTTTACTACATGTTTATTATTTGTATAACCATCTTCATACATAGTATAAAGTATTCTTCTATGAACTGGCTTTAAGCCATCACGCACATCAGAAATTGATCTATCACGCATTATATAAAACATGTATTTCAACATATTCCCAGTCTGTATATCTTTTAAGTCTTTATTTAGTATAGTCATTAATTATCCTTTCTATTTAAATATGATTTGTCTACAATAAATGTTAATTTCGAACCATAACGTTTAAGTTCAGTAGTCTTAAATATTATATCATTTTTATCTTCTAATTCCCTAAACTCAAATGCATCAATTGATATGTCTCTACTTATGAGTTTACCATCATCTAGATATTGTATTATTAAAAATTTTTGACTATTGAAAGCTCTAATCTGTTCCTCTATATCTATTAATTCTTTAGATTCCTCAGAAATATTATCCACTCTATAGCCATCTCTAATATATCCATGTGGTAATGGAAATGTAAGCAATATACAAATGCATGCTATAATGTAGAATACATGATTTATATCCATATAGCTTATAATATCTATAATAAGAAGCATCATTGTAAAATAGAGAATATATAGTGCCATCATTGGTGCAGGCACTATATAAAATGCAACTGACATCATTATAGGATACATATAACGTAACCAGAATCTAAAATTTATATTAACTTCTTTATCTGAGTTATATAGTGATAGATAGTAAATTATTGTAAACATTAATTACTCCTTTCATCATCCTCTAATTCAATATATAAATCACTTGCATTAATCCACTTATTTAGTTGCTTATCAATTATAGGAAGAAATAAATCAAGACTATTCAAACCAGGATTTGCCTCAACTGCAGTCGCTAGGCATGACACTATAACACCCACAACCTCCTCATTTACATCATCTAAATCTTTCTCTTTATACTCACAACCTCTAGTCTTTGATAATGATAAGATTGCTTGTGATAGTTCACCTGTTTCCTCTGATAATTTCAATGCTCTATCCTTTAGAGTATTAGTTTCAGCACTTGCAACACGAATAATATTACTTATAGCATCTAATACACTTTTACTCTGAATTAATTTATTTTCTTTATCCACTATAACACCCCTTAAGAGAATTCTTTGCTGTCTTTAACGTCACCATTGTCTTCTATTTCTTCAAATATATTTAATTTTATAAATTCCCTCAATTCATCACAAGATCTTGCAAGAATTTTTTCCTTATCATTACCGTTTATTACTTCCTCACTGGAAGATAGTTTATTCTCAACAGTAGCATTGCCAGTCAATATTGATTCATTTAAGAATATACAATCAACTACATCAAACTTTATAGGTCCACCATTCGGTACCGAATTTATTATCTTTGAGTTATAATTACTTCTGAGCCCCTTTGGTAATTCACTATAATTTCTTTTATATGCATGTTCAAACTCCTCATAATCTATAAATACATTGAAGTTACTTATGCGTATGTCATTACCAACCTCATCATCACTGTATTTCACAAACTCTGCTACTGAAACAATGCCTTTACTCTCAGAAGGCTTTTCAAGTAATATAATATCATCTACTTTGAACTTATATACACGCATTGCTACACCTTCATGAAGTTGTTCAAAACCTACTACTTCAGTACCTATAATTTCCTCAGCTAGATCCTTCCACTCCTCGATAGTTAGTCCATTAAATCTTTTTATCCTAAGATCCATTTTCATCCCCTTTAATATATTCTTAATTACATTACCATATTTATAATATATCATTAGTACGATTATTACTTAACTTTATTCCATTCCTCCCTAAACATCTTTCTCTTTACAAATTCTTTAAACTCGTTAGTATCTGTAAATATTGTGTCTTCATCATTCATATTTACATCAAATTCATTATTATATCTATTATGGATTCGAACTGACTTTGTCATTAATGATTTTCTTGTAATTGTACATATCATTAATCCTTCTCTATAATCTGATAAACTTGAGAATTTATTTATAAATATAACCTTACCACCTACAATACCACTCAATTTATTATTCATAACTAATTTGTTATCTTCATCACTCTTGAAATTGTATTTAGTATTGAGGGATGACTCAAAATCATCCCATGATGAAAATACTTCTGAATTTCTAACTATTACAGACTTACCATTAGGGTCTAAAATACTTACAAATATAGATTTGATATATCCGTCACTATCTATTCCACTGTAAGTTATATCATCTATCTGGTATATACCTATTTGCCCTCCACTAAAACTAACCACTGGTCTTACCTTACCATAAAGTGATTTAGAAATTTCGATTGCCTCTTCTAGAGTTTTATTTCTAAGTTCTTTCATCCTTATATCCTCCTATAACACTAATTCTTTTATTTCAGATTGGCTTTCTAATAGGAATTTCTTACGCTGATCTGCGTATTTACTCTTACTATTCATTAACTTATGGATTATACGATTTGTATCTTCATAATCAGTAATGCCTACTTTAACCATTCTTCTGTTGTCTGGATTCATTGTAGTTTTCCATAGGTCAGTAGCATCCATTTCACCTAATCCCTTTAATCTCTTACGGTATTTAGGTTTACATTTATCATACATTTCATCTACTAATTGACCTAGATATTTACTTACTGCGTATCCATCTTCTTCAATATATAAATCATTACTATTATTGATATCATCAAGAATTAGTATTAATTTCTTAACATTGTCAATAAATAAATCATCAATATAAAAGTTATGTTCTTCATCTTTAAAGAAGCCTTCAATATTAATTCCTACATTCTTCACTTTCTTCATATTTAATTCTCTAAATCCATCTTCATCATCACTATTAATATAATTGATGAGATTATCTAGACTATCTAGAGTTATATTATCAACGTTACCATTGCTTTTAGACTCTAAGTAATGAATTATATACTCTGCTAGCGTTATATTAAATGTATCATAATTACTTAAGAATGAATTTAAATTATCTAAATAATATTTACCATCAAGTACTAACTGTTTTAAGTCATTCTCATGTAATTCAACAAATTCTTCTTTAATCTCTTGATATACTTTGAATTCCTTTAAAATTCTCTCACTAATATATTTGTCATACTGTTCATCATCATTTATAAATATTTCATTTCTACCCTCTTTAACTATATATAGCGGTGGTACACCTATATATACATTCCCATTTTCAATTAATTCAGGCATATGTCTAAAAATGAAAGTTAGTATTAATGATTCTATGTGAAAACCGTCATCATCGGCATCTGTCAATAGAATAATCTTACTATACTTTAGATTTTCAATTATATCAAAATTCTTATCAAGCAATGCACCTTTATTACCAGTTATTATATAAATGAAATCTGATAACTCTTTATTATTCACAATAGATAATGGAGACCTATTATTTGTATTAATAATTTTACCACGTAAAGAAAATATAGCTTGATTTTGCTTGTTACGACATTTCTTACATGTTCCACCAGCTGAATCGCCCTCTACAATAAATAACTCTTTCTCAGATACATCATCCGAAATACAATCTGATAATTTACTTAAATCAGACATTATAGATAATGATGATTCGCCTTTCTTATTAGTTGCTTCTTGAGCTTTCTTAGCCGCTCTTCTTGATTTAGCAGATAATATAACTCTTTTACATATACGCTTAGCATCTTTCTCATTTAGTTCTAAGTACTTATCCATATTATCTTTTATCAACTTCATTACAATACCTTGAACTTGAGTATTTGATAATTTATGTTTATGCTGACCTTCATACAATGGGTTATTATGTCTGATACTAATAATGCCATGTAACCCATTTCTACAGTCATCACCATTTATATCAAGACTCTTCTCAGATTTTTTAAGAACATTATTATCACTAATATAATTCTTGATAGCTAATGTTAAACCTATTTTAAATCCAGTCTCATGAGTACCGCCTTCATATGTCTCTAGGCTATTACAAAAACTTAATAATCTTTCGTTATTATCTTTATTATATGCAAAACATACATCTACATTTACTTCATTGTGTTGAGTTTCCTCTCCTTTTTTAATATCATATTCTTCACTTGTAGCAAACTCAATAGTATTTGTAATAGTATCAACCACTTTATCGTCTATGAAATCTTCTAAACCTTTATCATGTTTATATGTGTAGGTTTTATCTTCGTCTACATCAATGAGTTCAACTGTGATTCCTTTAAATAAATATGAACGCATTTCTATGCTATGTCTAATAGTTTCTATATCGAAATGTGTAGTGCCTAATACAGCTTCATCAATTGAAAACTCTACCATTGTGGATGTATTCTCGTTTTTCTTAAGTTTTCTAGTTCGTGTAAGAGTGTTCTCAGGAACACCTTTTGAAAATGTCTGATTATATAAATATCCATTACGTTTAACATTAATATCAATTTTAGTACTCAATGCTGATACTAATGATGCACCTACACCATTCAACCCACCTGATGACTTATAGCTATCTTCATCATACTTACCTGAACTATATAAAGTTCCATATATTTTATATAAAGCATTATCACTGACTGGACAACCTCTACCATTATCTTCTACGGAACATAGATTTTTTTCATTAGATATCTTCACTGTTATATGATCTGCATGACCATTCATAGCTTCATCTAATGAATTATCTAATATTTCACGTGTCATATGAATAATACCTTCTTCACCTATATTACTCATAAACATTGTAGGTCTTTCTCTACATATTTCTGGATAACCCATTTCTTTAATATTCTTACCTGTGTACTTGGACATTAACTTTCCTCCTTATTTCTATAACTATCTAAACCTAATCCCTCTAATATAGGTAATACTTCATCTGTCACCTCAGGATAATACTTTAATAACGTTTCATATGCATTGAGTGGTTTATCTGGTTTAGTATATCTTGCACATTCCCAATCAATTATAATCTCTAACCAGTTTTTATCTTTCCTTATAGAGTTCACATGGTGCCTTGAAAACTTCCTATGAATAAATGAAGTTAATTTAACACCTAAAAATGGATACATAATTAGTTTATCTAAATCATGTATTCTCCACATAAAAGGAGTTTTAAATAAATATTTCTTTTCTATATCCCTAAAAGCACGTCTATGCTTTATGGTATATTTCATCTTGGCAAACCTATCTAGCACTTCAACATCCTCCTCATAACCTAACTAATTCATATACATCATGTTTATAATATATTTATAATATTGCTTTTAAATATTAATATGTTGGTCTTTATATAAAAAAATTAATTCTACATCCCGTGGATAAAGAGAGTAGAGATATGCATATAATTTAAAAGCAAGCATACACATAATTTATGTATACTTGCAGTTTTATCTATTTTATAAGGATTCAAATAATGTACCGTATCCCCATTTTTCAAAATATCTTTTTGACCTTTGCAAACATTCTCTTACATCTTTAATATAATTATTTGCTTTATCAGAGCCTGGTGAATACTTATGATTTATACTCTTAATAGCTTCATCAAATGTACCTGCAAAGCATCCTAACTTAATTAAATTGAAATTTGCTTTTCTTACATAACCTTTTCTTTCTCTTGGTCCCATATTGAATTTGACTGATATCATATCCGATGGTTTAACCTTACTTGGTTCCACCTTCATAAAGTACTTATTAAATAAGTAATCTGAATGAATAAGACCTTTAACAACATTAACATGAGTATTATTATCTAAATCATAATCTATATCATCAAATATTGCTTTTTCATTATTAGTGATGTTAGGATGAGTATCTACAATTAAGGAAAGTACATTACCACTATCATCAAATAATTCAGGCTTACTAAATATAGCCTTGCATATTTTTATCAGGTTATCCCTTTTACTTTTATTTATTAGGACTCTTAGTGTAGACTTCAGTGAATGCTCACTTAATACACTTAAATCAGAGTTTATAAATTCTAATTGACTTTCTATATCTAGAGTATCAATAATAACACTAAGATCTTGAACCCCCAATGAGTCCTTCATTGACATAATCACTTTCCCAAAATCTTTATAGTCAGATATATTGCGTGTAAATTGTCTTATATCTTTAGTGGTAGTGTCATAGACACGTTTCAAGAATTCATATGATAAGATTTCTGTATTATTTTTAACCAGTTCTGTTAGGTAGTCAGTTAATGTAGTTAGTCTAGCATTATCTAAAACTTTTATACATTTGAATACATTCTCCATATTACTCCCGTTATACTCTACAGTAGGCAATATAATGCTATTATTTATTAGGTTCATAGTTGGCTCAAAACTAACCAGTGCACTAAATAAATCATTACTACATTCTAACTTTCTACTAAGTTTAGACAATTTTTCATAGTTAGATGGATTTAGCACATTATTTAGTTCAGAAATACTTAATAGAATATCATCTATATCGGCATCATCATCTAATATATTTAAGAATCCTAGAGAACTAACTTGTTGCCTAATTGGTGAGTAGACATTATTACCATCAATTTTCTTATACAATGCAACAATTATATCTTTATCGAGAATCTTTATTTCTCTTGATAATAAATCTCTTGATATCCTGGTGAAACCAGAGTATGTGCAATCGATTTTACTAGAATCAGTTATAACATATTTTAATAGTTCCTTAATTGTATTCTCATTACTCAATCTAGGAATTAAAATTTCTAATTGTTCTATTCCACTACTATAATTTGAAATAACATATGGTTTTAATACTGATTTTAATTGCTCTATGGATAATTTGTCTAAATCAATATTATCATTTATATGGTCCATTAAATTAAGTTCATCAATTTTGTCTCTATTATCAATTAGATATATGAATGCTTTAGTGTCTATAGTTGCGTAATTAGTTATTCTAGTTCGACTAGACCAATCTACATTTTCTATAACCTTTATAAAGTCCTCATATTCTAGTTCTCCTAATAACTTAAGTTTAGTAGGTGTATCATACTTCATATCATATTTAAATTCATTTAGGACACTTTTAAGTTCTAGTCTATCATCTGGACTATCCATATGTGAGAATATAAATGGGTTAATATTTTCAGGTGAAAATTCTTTAATTAAGTCATAGTAGAATTGTATTAGCTCATCCTTAGTCATATCAAATCTATCCTTAAATGTACTTCTGTGGTAATGATGTCGCTCATCAGGATCAAAATCAGATTCAGATGTTAAGTTCTGAACGTAATGTAATATATTTAGTGAAAATCTTTTGTACTCAGGTAGATTAGATATCATATATAAATTATATTCTTTATTGGAATCTTCTTTATCCTCATACTCTCTAGCTAATTCTGAGAGTGCTACCATAGTTTCTTTACTTAAACTAAATTCTCTGAATAGTCTTTTTATTTCTGTTATTCCATTCCATGTCATTTTTTTATAGAATTCTTCCACAAACTTTACAAATCCTATTTTTTCTTCTATCTGTTTATAGTAATTTGGTATGAAATTATCCCACACAATAGTATGGTCTGATAACCTATCTTTGATATACTCTAATGGATCTTTACTCTTATTCATAGCATATGAATAATTTAAATACTTTTTTGACATAAAAAATCACTCCCTATTATTTATTCCTCTAAACTTCCAAAATCTAACCCTAGATCCCACTTATCATAATATGATTTAGATTTTAACATAACCCTTTTAACATCTACTTTATAATCCTCTAATAATTCTAAACCTTCATATTTCTTATCAATAGCATCCAATGCTTCATCATAAGTAAAACATCCACAACCTATATGAATTTTATTAAGAGTATCAAATCGTGTGTATATAATACGATCACTTATACCACAGTTAATTTCCAACGACATTATATAATTATCCTCAAATTCATCAGGATTAATTTGAAGTACAATATCATTGAATACTTTATCAACATAGCTGAAAGTTGTAATATTAGATAAATCAAAATCTATGTCACTCTCAACTAAAGAATCAATGCAATCATAAATGTCATCATTAGAATAATCGTCTGGAATCTTTTCTAATAATAACAACACATCTTGAATGCCACTTGGTTTTATCCTTAGTATTCCTTCAATTATTTTATCTCCACTTATATTAGTAGAGTTGCTTAAAACTCTATGTAGCATTCGGGCATTATCCAATAACTTAGTAGATAAAAGGTCATCATATATTTCCTCATTAACTTCTAATCTATATGTCAATCTATTACTTAGTTGTTTAATATGATTAATTAGAAGATGTCTTCTTACCTCTGGTTTAGACTCGCTGACTATAATATTATTAACTAATACAATATCACACTTATTCACTGCATTAAGGTTGTATATAAGTTGATCTAATTGCCTCTTATCAATATCCTTTGCTATATTTCTAATCATTTTATACATATTATTATTATTATTAGTTATATTTTCTATAATGAAGTCCACATTATCATTAATAGTAGGTTCAAAATATTTAGATATATCAATTATATCATCACTACTATAGTTTATTGCAAATAACTCTCTTGTACGTTTATTACAGGGAAATATAGGGTCTAGTACTCCTTCATTAAATGAATCTCTTGTACCTACAAGTTTATTTATAGAATCCATAAGTTTATTATAATAATTACTAAAATCTAGTGATGACTGCACTGTATTACTAAGGGACAATAATAATTTAATCACTCTTTCATTATAATAAGTACTATACCTATCGGAATCGACATAATCATTGACAAGATTAAAGATTTCAGTTAGTATTTCTGGAGTTAGTTTGATGTTAGGTTCATAGATATTTATCCTAACAAGTCTTGATACCTCTATATGTGATGTTATATCTACGGAGTCTAATAACGTTTCAAATATTCTCTGCGTGAAGTTACCATTTTTTGCCAGGTACATAGTAGTATGTGTGTTATTACCTATAATATCTGATATTGTGTTTCTAGGCAACTCCTCGAAATTTATATCCAGATTATTACTAGATATGACTGGGTAATAATCGTCATCACCATTTATACCAACTAATTTAATAAATACATCCTCATCAAAATTAGTAAATCTATTACTAGCAAATCTGCACAAGCCTATATTTCCTGCCAATTTTAGCAACTCTTCTTTAGTTTCATCTCCTATTAGACTAACTTCCTCATCAGTAGTATATTTCATAGTGTATTTATTATCTTTAAATAACTTATCAAAGTCATAATTATCGTTGTGCTTAAATATTAAAGGACTGAATGTCTCCTTTCCTCTAAACAACAGTAAATATTTTTCATATAGCATATCAGTATTATCACCTGATTTAATTTTTCCTTTTATTTTTTGTCTTAACATTCTTTCGAAATCATAATCTGCATTTAGTATATTATGTCTATTAAGAACATTAATACATTTAGTGAATTCATCAATCTCCACATTATTATCAAATGTTAATCTAACAGTTCTTACAATAGATTCATATTTTCCATCTTTATAGATATACTCTATGAATTTATCAATAAACTCATAAACACCTATCTTAATTATATCATCACTATATAAATCAATCAAACCAATCCATCGTGTCTTATGAGTATCTATTCTTTCTTCCATGTACTTATAAGTACCACTATCCTTCTTAAATGCATATGAATAGTTTAAATATTTCTTTGTCATGTAAAATCACTCCCTAATTCAATAATTTGAATGAATCTAATACCTCAGCACTTGTTGTTATGACTTCTTCAGCATCAATTTCATCAATAAATTTTTCTATATTCTTTTCATCTTCTGGTATATTGAATAATATTATGGTTTGATGACCTTTTATTAGCTTATTAATCAATATGTAATTACCATTTATTCGTATACCACGTGCATGACTGTCTTTATAGTCTAATCCCATCATATAATCAACATTCACATTGGTTTTTGTATATCTCTTAAACAATTCAATCATTGGTAATTTATAATGCTCTTTGTCTGAAATCAATACTTTTCTCATAAATACCTCCTAAAAATATAATTTTCAGGGTTTAATCAATAAAACCCCTAAGCACGCCTAAGCGTGCCTACCTTAATCTTTTTTATTAGTGATTATAGTACATTCTACATCCTCTTCGATTTTTTCCACAAGTTCATTTAATCTGCTTTCCATAAATAATTTACACGCCCTCTCTAAATAATATAATTTTCACCTATGTTGCTTTACGAGTTACATATTTGTTACATCCGACCTACTAGTACATAAGTTTCTAAATAAAATTACTATAATCATTAATATAATATATAATTGCAAAAAATATTAAGCTATAATACTATGAAAGTATTATAGCTTAATTTTATTTTATATACCACAAGGTGACCATGAACAGTCTCTACAGACTTCACAACCATTTTCTTGTCTTAATTCGCCACCACAATTAGGACAAACATCTGAGTTTTCCTCATATTGTGCTTGTAATCTATCTGTCTCACTGAATCTCTCTTTAAGGATAACATCAATTTTATCTTGCATATCCACTAGTTCTTTATCGGATTTTTCTACTAATTCATCATTTTCACCGTTATCATGGTTACCTAATATTCCTGCACGTTTACAGCCGTCTCTAAATACAGTTATACCTTTTAAGCCATGTTCCCATGCCAATGAATAAACTTCTTTAACATCCTCTACTGTAGCGGTTTTATCTAGATTGACAGTTGATGAAATACTTGCATCAACATAATGTTGCCATGCAGATTGTGTCTTAACTCTCTCTAATGGTGTAAGTTCATTAGCTGTTACAAAATAATTTGGTAATTTATTTTCATCAGAAATATTATGAATTTCCATATACTCATCTACAATCTTCTCTCTATGAGTATAGAATTCATCACCATCACCAATAGTTTCAGTTTTTCTAGTATATGATAATCTATATAAAGGTTCGATTCCTGAGCTTGTTCCTGCAAGAATACTAATAGAACCAGTAGGTGCGATAGATAATAATTCTGCATTGAATAAACCATGTTCTTCAACTAATTTAGTTATCTCTTGATTAGCATGTGCTTTAAAGAAAGGTGAACTCATAACTTCTTCCTTTTTAAATCTAGGGTAAGGAGAACCATTTTCTTTAGCTAATAATGCAGAAGTCTTAAGAGCTTCTTTAATCATTACATCACCAATTTTATGTGTGAACTCAATAGCTTCTTCTGAACCATATCTTAGTCCTAAACGAATTAACATGTTTCCATATCCAAAGTATCCTAAGCCAATAGGTCTATAATCTTTACCAAAATCTATATTCTCTTTATATGGTAATCGTTCTAAACCTTCATCCAATATAATATTAAGTTGTCTAATCCCTAATCTAATTAATTCCTTAAATCTTTTATAATTGAATTTAGCATTATGAGTAAAACTATTTTCAACTAATGTACTTAAGTTAAGTGAACCAAGCAGACAATTAGAGTTTGCTGGTAGTGGTTTCTCGGCACAATTATGTGCAATAACTCCTTCAACCACTCCCCAGTGAGTTCCAGGCTCTGTAAAGTCATAGACTTTTTCTATAGTACCTGTATCTTCAACGGTTGAGACAACTGGTGATTTTCGTGTAAGTGCTTTTTCCAATGTTTTATTCTTATAATCATGAATAAATCCTATATTATTATAAAAATATAACATATCCTCATATCGATTTAATTTTACTTCAAACTGTGATTTCATTAAATGCGTACCATTACTAAATTCTTGATTTCTTGCAGTGTTTTTATATATAGTTACATGTAAACCCAAGTCTTCTAATACCTTTTGTAAATCGTCCTTCAACTTCTCACTTACTGTCTTAAAAGAAACACATGGAGATGACTTTGTATCTATAACGCATCCATTTGCAGAAAACAGTCCTGATAAGAATGATTTCTTACGCTTTATACTCCAAGAACTAAAATTCTCAGGAAACTCACGTGATACTGTTGGTAATGGCTTAAATTTCCATTCTTCAAGTAATGATGTATACTCATCTGTGTAATATACATGTTCTTTATTAATTTTATCTTCAGCATTAAACAGTATGGCTACGTCTCTATCATCTTCACCAATATAAATTTCAAGCCCACTATGATTGTCAGACTTAAGTCTTCCATCACCTTGAATAAATCCTAATTTAACAAATGTTTCATCTAAATCTCTCATATCATTAAAACTAGGCATTAATCTCTCACCTTTTAAATCTTTTGCCTTTATTTCTTCTCCATTTATATTCATAAATACATGGTCTTCAGTACAATATATCGCACTTCTATTGAAAAAACGTATTTCAGATATTTTCTTTTCACCACTACACCATACACGACCTGTGGTAATATCGCCATCTTTATTAATTAAATTAATATCATTTTTACCATTGAGTGACTCAAATGTTCTATATCCTTCTTCAGTCAATAGTTTCATATCTCCTCTAAAGCAAGGATTTGTACTATCGTAATTATAGTCATCATCTTCACTCAATAAGTACCAGTTATTAATTCTATCCCAGAATAATACTCCAGGTTCACCGAAGTCATAGTTCTGCTTAGCTAATAAATCAAATAACTTTCGTGCATTATATGTTCTGGAAATCTCATCGACTTCACCATTATCATGATTAACAACGAATTTAGTTTCAAAGTCACCACTAACTTTAACTGCTTCCATAAACTCATCTGTTATTTTAACTGATATATTTGCCTTTGTTAATTTATCTAAATCAGATTTAACTGTAATAAACTCTTTAATATCGGGATGATTAATATCTAATGTTAACATTAATGCACCACGTCTAGCCTTTTGACCTATTAATCCTGTTATGAATGAATAAAAACTACCAAATGAAACACTACCAGTTGATTCCTTAGCACTATTATTAGTTCTAGAACCATTAGGACGTAATTTACTAATATCTACACCAACTCCACCACCAAGTGAAAAAGTCTTAGCCATTCTTTTACCAACATCAAAGATACTATCAATTGAGTCTTCTGGAGTAGGAACTACAAAGCAATTAGAATATGTTTTCTTATCCTTACTTCCTCTACCGTCTAATACTCTACCTGCAAATAAGAATTCCTTATTTCTAATAGCCTTCATTAATGATTCATCGTTATTACCGACACGTTTAACAAAGTCATTAAATGTCTCACCATCTTGGAAATATTTCTTATGAAGTACATCTTTTTGAAGCTGAGTCATATCCCAACCTTTATCTCTGAGTTCTTTTCTTTCTTGTCTATATAATATATATCTCTTAGCTTCTAATCTTAAATTATAGGTCATAAGTTTATCTTCTGTCATATCACTTATATTCTCTACAGTTAGCCACTGTCCATTAAGGTTATGCTGAAATTTATTTTCTTCTGCAATCTCTAGTACAATCTTATCAATTATGTCTCTATTTGTAACGGTATCATCTACCTCATCACATGCTTTAATTATTGCTATTCTAACTTTTTCTTTGTTAAATTCCTGTAATTCACCATTTCTTTTGATAATTTTCATTAATTACCCTCCTATTATATTTAAATTATATGTACAATTTGTAAAAACTAAAGTTATGCATTACTCCTACATTTTATAGTAAAACTATTTGAGTTTTCCCATGAAAGGACAACGCATAATTACAAAAACCCACTTTAAGGTAATTAATTGTTAGTGATGAATTTTTTATTTCTAAAAAAAAAGTAAATCTAAGAGAAATAATAATTCCCTTAGATTATCTGTTTATCTTCCTAGATTTTTTACGCATCTTTGCTTTATATTTATCATAACCATCTCCAGCACCCCTTTTATCTCGCATCTTCTTTAATAATTGTTCTCTAGGTGATAAGAATTCTTCATCAAAATTTACATCATCTAAGTCATTAGAGAAATCATACTCATTACTCATATTATTCACTCCTTTCAATATAATAAAAATGTTGTTATAGAAATTATATAAAAAAAAAAGAAGACATATAGTATGCCTTCTTGATTACTGTTGATTATTTTGTTTCTTTTAATAACTTATCAATTTCTTCAATATCTAAATTATTAAGCTCATCCTCTTCTTTTCTTTGTTTAATACGTAATAATTTTTCTCTAAACTCTCTTTGCTCTTTAAGACTCTTAGCTTTCTCAATTCTCTCTAATTTGTATTCAACAATCTCTTTAACAATTTGAATCTTATTTTCTAATTCAGTACTTACTTCAACTTTCTTAGTCAATAGAGAATCCTCTTGCTTAGTTTGTTTTACATCAGCAGATAAATCTTTATACAATTCATCAAGTTGCTCTGGTGATAAATTCCATAAGTCCTCAGTAGATATGATTCCCTTATAATTGTATCTGTATGCATCCTTACTAGCAATTTTAAAAATATTTTTCATAGTATTCATCTCCTTATATATTATCTAATTAAACTCTTATAGATCTTACATTCTTCTTTAAAGTTGTTAACGTGATCATTACTATTAATTATAGAATTCAAATCAGTAGTTATTTTCTTAATAATTTCTTTCCTAGTCATAGTCCTCTTCTCACCAGTATAACAATCTTCTAACGTATAATTCTTTGAATCTGACTTTCTAATGTCATATGACCATATATCGCAGTAATACGCAACTAACATATTGAATCCTATTGTCTTAAAGAATTTTTGACATATGTGTTTATCTGAATAGTCTGATTCAATAATAACATTATTCTCAGCTATAATCTCATATTTGACAAACCCTTCTGGAAATCTCTTGTGTAGCTCACTATCATCTTTTTCTTCTAAGAAGTAAAACCACCCATCACTAGGTATACTCTCATGAGCTTCACTATAAACCATATAAATTTTCATTTTACCATCCTTTACTAAAATTTAACTCTGATAACTCTCTCTGTATTAGCCTTAACCTTTAACACTACCTCATTTCTTCTTGTCATTGAGAATCCTACGCCTGACATTTGTCTGTCCACATCTTTAACTACCATTTTGTTACCTAATGCTTCTAGGAATTTTCTATGGTCTCTTAATCCACTTTCTAAGAATTCATTATAGAATGATGATGGTGACTCATTATTCACACAGTCTTGTAGCATAAAGAACAAGTGCTTGTGACCGATACCTTCTTCTCTCTCCCAATGATTAGGTGAGAACATAACTGCAGTTACTGGGATAAAATTATTAGTTGTTATACCCCAAACTTCCTTAGTTGATTTACCTGAAGGTAGCTTAGTATCAATGGTAAACTTTCCATTTTTTAATACTACATTAGCTACATGAACTCTTTGTCCTGTTCTTAAGTTCTTGTTGTAATCAAATTCATAAATTTCACCATCAAATTCAATCTCTGCTCTAAATCCACCAAGTCCACCTCTATGTGCATATGTGTTTACATAAAATTGATATACTCCATCTTTCATTCTATCTCTTGTTTTATAAGTTATATTCTCTACTGCAACATCATTTTGAATATTTCTCATTGGCGATTGAATGTCAACATCTAGTTTTCCTCCATTTGGCGATATATTTCTTCTATTGCCAAAATAAATTTCATATTTATCTGATATTTCTATAGCATGTGCATCTAAGTCATTGTCATCATTACCTTCTTCATTCCATTGAATTGAGAACCTTAAATCTCCAGTAACGTCTCCACCTGCATTTTTAACTCTATCCTTCATTGAACTATCGGTGATATTACCCGTATAAGCCCAACTAAATGTATTATCCCATTTAAACATACTCTTAGCAGTTTCATCATCAGCAGTAATAAGCGATACTAGATTATTAGTAAGTGTATTATCCATCATTAACTCAATTTCAGTAACATCAGGTAAGATATTTTCTAAGAAATTATCAATGGATACTTCCTCTACCGTTGAAAACTTTCTAACACTATTAGTAATCTCATTTTCCATCTCATCAAATATATTTCCTTCTAATTGATTCTTAATATCTCTATTGGCAAATAATATATCATTTATACCAATATCATCTACATTAGCATAACGTCTCTGTAATGCACTAAGATATCCAGCTTCATCAAGTGCATTCTTAGCATTATCTAACATCTGCTTAGTGTATATAGCATTTGTTCTTTTATAATTACTTGGTGCTACTATATCCTCATATTTTGAAACAGCAGTATCAAGGCTCATTCCTTCACTCACATTAACTAATAATGTACCTATTGAATGATTTCTAATCTTACTGACAACTGGTCCTATACTTACTGATGTAGTCCATACATATAAGTCTTTTTCATTATCACTCTCAATTAATTTATATTCTCTCTTAAAGCTTAAGAATTCTTTTAATGCGTACTCCCACTCATCACCTTTATAAAGAGTATTAGACTTAATTAATTCTAGTATCGTTACAACCGATTCCTCAGTAATTTCGTCTAATGAACGTTTGAATACTTCTTTCTTAGTTCTGTAATCATTCTTAATATCACCATCAGATCTTCCTCTATCCTGCATGAACTTATTAGGAAGTTCTAAATAGAAGTGATACCAAGTATAGATACCATTATCATCAGTCTCTTCTAGGTTATTATTAACACCTATCTTCTGTGAGTCTGGCACATAAATATCAGATACACCATGCTCAAGGACATATTCATTCATAGCATCAATTACTGGTTGATACATATTACTATCTACTTCGAAATCCCATATAGTCTTAATCTTCCTGTCAATGATGAATACAGCACAACCCATTCTTCTTATAAAGTTTCTACAACATGAGCAATCAAAACTACGTCTCTCTCTAAATATTGGGTTAGTTCCTTCTGGGAAACTATCTAAATAAATATTCCAAAGCTCATCTTTATCTAAATTAACCTCAAATAAATGTGTTGCATCTTCTGATAATTTCTTAAATTTATTAGCAAATACATTGTTAAACTCTTTAAATTCCATAAAATTCCTCCTAAAATAATATATAATAAAATAGATTTTTCATTACAATCTTATTGTCATATCCTTAACAAAATGCCATGCACTTATAGACGTTAATATTATTATAAATATTGACGATAACACTATTACTCTATTTTCTAGTCCTGATGTACCTATTGTTAACAGTAAGTATGCTCCCATAAGCCACGATACTGTCATCATTATTAGTCTTATAAATTTTTTCATTTTTTACTCCACTCTATATAACTAGTATTAATTTCACCTTTGCTCTTGTTATAGCAGTGTATAACCATTGATCCTGTATTTTCCAGAAGTGCTCATAATATACAAGTACTTTATTAAATTCACTACCTTGAGATTTATGGCATGTTATAGCATAACCAAAATCGAATTGATTAACCATTCCATTCTCTTTTTCAAATGCTTCCCTTCTTTTCTTATTGTAGCTTCTAGTGTATCCATTCTTTTTAAAATTTCTACTATCAATTATTATGTCTTCAAATGCACCATTAAATCCATATGGCTTGAAATCCATCCTAAATGTTCTCAATAAGTCATCTCTCCTAGAAGGTGTGCTTGATACTTCTCCTATTAAGCCATTTATAAGATTAAGAGACAAACTACGCTTATCCTGAACTGTTGTTATACCTTTACTCCAATTATTCCTAGTACATATTACCTTTTCACCTACATTTGGATAATCACCTGAGAATCCTAATAACTCTCTCATTTCTTGATTAACTTCATTTCTAGTATTATTTTTACCTACGATTATCTGATCTGCATTGGTGAGCATATCTGCATACACATCATCTGGGTGAATAATAGCAACACCTTCCCCAAACATACCATACTCAGCACCTACAAGGTTACCGTATTTATCTATTAATTCCCCTTCTCTGGCTAACATGGATAATTTGATAATAGGATTGTCTAACGCTTGTCTATGGATTTCAGTTAATAAGAAGTCAGGGTCATCAAGTATGTTATTCTGCTTTGCAGGAGACGGTAACTGTCCGTTATCACCAATGAATAATACTTTAATACCGAAACTTAATAAATCTTTAAGTATATCATCTGGGAGCATAGAAACTTCGTCTACTATTATAAGTTTAATTAGTGGATTTAATGATGCTTTCTTTTTATGTCTTATAATTGTTCGTGTTATTGCATTACCATGATTATCAGTTTTAACATTACCATTTTCATCAATGACTTTCTCATCTACTGGAACTGAATCGTAAATAAGTTTATGAACAGTGGTGGCTTGTAGACCTTTCATGCTCATAACTGAAGCCGCTTTACCAGTGAATGAACAGAATGCAACTTGGAAGTTATTCAAATTCAAGTCTTCTACGCAAGAATTAATTATAGTTGTCTTCCCAGTCCCTGCATAACCTGCTAGTGTAAAGTATTCCTTATATTCTGAACTAAACCAGAATATTATTAAATTCTTAGCAGTTTTTTGCATTCTTGAAAGTACTATTTCGCTCATTAATTACAACCCCCTCATTGCATTGTTATTATTCTTTATCATTTTATGAACTAAACAAGATAAACCTAGTGTGACTCTACTGCAAGCTACATACATCACATCAGTCACATAATCATTATAGTATACTGCTAATACACATTCTTTATTATCTCCTTGTACATATACCCGAATATTATAAATACTTCCATTATTCATGTGTCTAATTGTGCTATCTAATGACTTCACTAAATGGTACCTATCACTATTTATTATAACATCCTCATCAGGTGAATCATTTTCCATATATCTCTGTCTTAATTCACCAATATATTGATTAACTGTAAAGGACCTTTTAAGGTCACTCAAACTATTACCTCGTGAACCTAATAGTTTTATAAGATCATCATTTTCTAAGAGTATAAGGAATCTTTGTAGCTCAGCATAGGTTACCTTCTCACCAAGACCTCTTAAACGGTTTAATATTATATCCATAATGTTATCCTTTAGCTTTATTTTGAACATAAATCTAAAGAATTTGTTATTTAAATTTTTACTAGTATCATTTACATCAACAAATTCACTTTTGTTGAATACACTATTGACATCATGTACATCAGAAAATTCTTTACCATCTTTTGAATAGAATAAACCTGCATTTACATATTCCTTACCATCATTAGTTACTTCCGAAACCTTTACAACTTCAATTATCATACTAATCCCCCTACAATTCCATACTCCTATTATCATCTATTATATGCACAATCTTAACAACTCTCTGATTTTTATCTAGAACTAATCTACAAAACTCTCCACTTAGTTTACTTACATATCCTTTTTCTATATCAAATACATTGTATAAGTCTGATAGGTCCTTTCTAGTAATATTTACTGATACTATAACATTGTCAAACATTACTCTAATACCTAATTCTGTGGAATCAGAGTCAAAGAATAATCCAGCAGATTCAATCTTTTTGTTAATAACTTTAAATCCTTCATTAGTACTATTGACATCTAAAAATCTATCATTATTCATACTCACAATCATCATCCTCATCTGTAACAATTCCCAGTTCCTTTAATTCAGCTCTAGTTTTAACCCTAGTGTAATCCATTGATGCCTGATGACCATAACGTCTCCATGGATTTCGTTGGTTAGACTCTACTAGGTGAAAATTACCTAAAATAAACATAGTAATATCTTTATCTTCTTCATCAGTCAATTCTTCACCATTATAGTCTTTCTCTAGATATTCTTTATATGTTGGGTGTCCATCATGAATAAGAGATAGTATCTCATGAAAGTGACCACCACTTTCACATTTTCTAAATATATCCTTCTTTTTATCATATACACCTGTACCAAATCTACCACGTATAATACGTTCTATCTTAACTTTTTTAGAGTGCTCATTAAGGAGTTCCTCTTGATTTGAACCCCAAATAGGTTTTTCTGCAATAAATTTCCAGAACTCCTTACCTAAGTCCTTATCTAATTGTATTGTCTCTTGGTCTTTATCTGCATCATAATTATTCTCAAATTCTTCCCTTAGTACTCTTATTTTATTCCTATCCATATCGAACTCATCTATTAATGCTACACATACTTGCTTATATATCTTAGCTTCATGTTTAGATAGTTCTGGATAGTTTTCTTTTATAAAATCTTCATGTACAATATCAAGTATTCTTATAAGAACACCATCAATATCAAATGAAAAGCTAACCTTATCTACTGTTTCATCTATGTTATTTTCGCCCATGTTTCCCCCTTTATTATTCTTGATTACTAAGTACTTTTCTTATCTTACTTATATTTGATTCCTTTGATAGTTCAATATAATGATTAGTATCTAATACCCTAGAACGTCTCTCATACACATCCGCATAGTCAAAATAACTAATAGGTATTAGCCAGGAAACCTCACCATGAGGTGTGTCAAGGTATAATAGAAAGCTGTCGTTATATTCTTCATTTGTATAGTCATCTAATTTAATTTTCCATGATTTATCACCTAAAGATATACACACATCTATAACTGATATATACCTCTCATGAAGAACCTCATCTAAGTAACACATATTCTCTTTATTATCGACTATAACCTCAACAGAACCAGTTATGTACTTTAAGGGTAGAATTAATAAGTCTAGTAGATTATTAATATCATATTTAAGTGTACCCATTTTTTTCATTACTAGTGAGCCTGACATAAGTCCTACATAAATAGCAAATATCCAAAAAGATAGTGTTTGAAGTATACTCATTTCACCATCACCACACTCAAATTTATAACGCTAATTTCATTATTACTACTATTAATTATAGTATTCATCATTAATATCCTCCTATATTCTATTAAATAATATACTTCACATTTATAATATATATTTGAATGTTATTTTTAAAATTAAAAATGTAAAAAACAATTATATTAATAATAATAATTTTAAGGGAGTGATAGGATGTTATTTGATAAGAATGTTATAAAGGGTATAAATTTTGATGGTCTTATACTTGCATCAACCGTAACACATATAGGGAGTAATATTGGAGTACATATACCTAGAATAATGACTACTTCTGAAACTGATACGGAAGTGTCTACTAATATTGATGTTAGTAATATAATAAATCAAGATCCATCATTTAAAGGTGGTAATGTAGTAGTTAGAAATTTCATTGAGGCAAAACCATTACGCATTATAGATAAAAGCGAGCATGAAAATCTATCAGAGAATATTGAACATACTAGAAATGTAGATAAACCATATATTGATGACTACAAGCCATGGTATAATGAGAAGGTATTGATATTCTTCCTAGATGGTGACCCTAAGCAGTGTTATTATACTGATTATAAACTATAATAAGGAGAAGTGATTATGTACAAAATATATAAAAAGGGAGATAAACGTCTACACGATAAATATATAATTATTACACAGGCTAAGAATTTGTATGAGAAGACAACATATCTGAAATCTGATATACTTGAGGGTAGTACATATAAGTATACTTGGGGACCTTGGCAAAAATATTTCAATAGTGAATTAAAAAAGAAAAGATTACCATGTCATTTCTTTTCTGAGCTACTTAATAAGGATTATGTCATATACAATGGAATATCTGATGTTCATAGGAGTTATTTTCTAGAGGACTTGGTAGATGAAAGAATAATTAATTATAAGTATAGAGAAGGAATATTAATTGCATTGGGTGAAGACTTTACTAAATTTAAAATAGACACAAGAATGTCAATTCATCTAGCAGATAAGTTACTAGCACCATTAAAATATAAGTATCATTTAGATTATGATAAGATAGTATATCTTGATGACATATTATTACCAGGATGGAAGAAGAAATTAGAAGCAAGTGATTTAAGATATGATATACAATATGCTAAATTTTTAGATATGAATGACGTATACTTTAAGATGAAGGAATTTAGAAAGGAGTAACTAATGAATACAATCAATCTAATTGAATATGATAGTTCTGACTTTGCAGATATAAAGGATAGTATTTCTCATAGCAAAACTAATAAGTTAGTCTATACTAATATAAGTAAACGTGTAGTTTATAATAATGAATTTACTATTGATACTAACTACTTCTTTGACAAGTATGCTACAATTATTGATGAAAATACTACTCGTGTTAAAATAGATGAAGAATACTTTTATAAACCTGAGTACTTATCTAAAAAAATCTATGGAACTGTTGATTTATGGCATTTAGTGTTATTTACTAATGCTATGACTTCACCTATGGATTTTAATAGAAGTATAATAAATGTTTTCAGTCCTGATAAGATTCATATATTGAATAAGTTATTAGAAAATGATATAGAAAGTGTTAAAAAGTCTAGAAAAGATCCATTCGTCATAGAGGATTTAACTATAGATGAAGTGAAGATACTATAATAAAAATTATTTAGGTTAATACCATAGTGGTATTAACCTAAATTTATTCTAACTCATTAATTCTTTTATGTCACTAACATTTCCTTTTTTAACACCTTTACTTTGTCTATTTCTAACTGGTCTAATAGATTTATTTCCTTTATCATTAGGGTCATAATCTTCAACACCAGTAGATAAATTGAATGAAGAATAATGTTTATTGCCTTCTAAATGAGTATCGTGTTCTAGTAACATACCATTCTTCAATGGGTGAGCAAAATAACTTAAATCTTGTGCTCTAGCTCTTGATTTAACTAATTTATATGTCATATAGCTCTTATCATTATATTTCTGTTCTTCTTTACCAAGAATTATAACGTAGTCGCTATTATCAATCATTCTTACAGACTCACCAATATGTGATGTTCCTAATTGTTTTACAATATTTGATTTACCATTCTTTAATGCAGTTTCTATTATTCTAAATGCATCTCTATTAAGTTGTGATGCAGTTACTACTGGAATCTCTCTTGCTTTTGCCATGTTAGCCCAGTCGTCTGCTACATTACCTAATTCAATATATGTGTCAGAATTTGGATTTGAACTTCTTATTCTTTTCATGTAATCGTGTGATAAGAATACTACTTCATAACCTTCTAAATCTAACTCATCAATTATTGCATCTACATCAACAGTTGAGATTGACTTTGATGGGAAGTACTTTACAAATAACTCTGGTCCATCATTAAATCCTGCATCTTTTAACATTTGGTTTGCCGTTTCTAAACTATAATCTGAAATCTTCTTATGTTCTCCAATATAATGAGACCATATACGGTCAAGTGTTTCAGATACACTATTCTCCTGAGATACATAAAGAAATGCAGGTTTCTTTGTAGGGTCTTTTGTTACAAATTTTTCATTAGCTTTCTTTGCTTCAAGCAACACATTAAGTAACTCTACACTCTTACCACTTCCTGGAGCACCTAAGTATAAATAAAATCTTCCACCCTCGAATCCACCATTAAGCATTTTATTCTTCATTTTAACTGCAGTCTTAATTTTACTATTTGGCTTTAGTTGTTTTTCTTGCAATCTATTTATTTGGTCTAATAAACTATCACTATCATTAGAACTAAAATTATTTACTGAAAATCTATCTACTGATTTTGAATGTTGAATATCTTTAAATAAACTTGATACAGTCTCAGAATAACTCTCCACTACATCAGTAAGTGAATCAAACTCACCAGAACGTAATACCATCGAACTATGTTCAATCTCATCAAGACTAGAATATATGAATGCATACTTAAGTCTTTGTGATATATAATCATTTATAAAGAATATAGCCTCATTACTTAAGTCTTCTGGATAATTCTCATATATTTCTTCAATAAGAATATCAACTCTTTCTGAGAACCTTCCACCGTCTTTAACAAATTCAATTAGTCTTAAATTATCAGTTATTCTTAAATCAAGTATAGCTTCTAAGAATTTAGTAATAGTATGAAATCTTACTTCCATTTCTATATCATTCTCGTACATTGCTATATCTGTTAATTTAACTAGTTTTTGCATATTTCTTAGACTCTTAACATTAACTAAACTATTTTCACTAAGAATCATTGCTATAAAATCATCTAGTATATCTAGTGTATAATCAAAACCTATTTTTTCTTCTTCATCATTGTATGAACCCTCTACTAAAAAAGACATCACATCATCCTCTCATATAATTAAAATTTCGACAAATAACTTCACTTCCATTGATAAAATGTTAGTCTATTTTTTGAAGAAAAAATAATTTTTTTCTTGAGTTTTCATATGTAGTATCAACAAAACTTAAAAACATAATGCAAGTACATCATAAGACTTAATGAATTAAAGTTTTATAATGTTATATACTTAATAAGTAAAAAAAAATCCCATGTTGAAGGGATTTTATGCTATATACTTCACATATAAAACTTTATACTCTTGGTGGATATCAGTTAACTTCATTACTTCACTAAATATTCTACTGGAGTCTATACATTTATGATGCTTAATGCATACTTTCATTATTGATTCCGTGACTGTTGTCCAGGGTCTAAATATATATTTATTCTCTTTAATATAAATGATAATATTTAGAAAGAGACTTGTCATAAATTCATAGTAATTGTAGCTATTTGCATGATATTCTAGAGTATCATAGTTAATGTTCTCTATATTTTCTGCAAATCTTAAAACACTCTCAATATTATATAGCATTACACTTGATACCTCTTTTGATAAAATATCTACATCAATATTATATTGTGTTGCAGATAGTAAAATACTACTTTCAATTTCAGAGGTAACATCTTCATTATGAGTAGCTAGTGCTTTAACTATGTCATTTATAACTACATCTTTATATCTACTCTCCATTCTTTTCATCCTAATAATTTCAATTGCTTCTATAGCTGATTCCATTTTTACACCAGCCTATTAAAATAAATCATCTTATAAGTCTTATTAATTTCTGTTAATGATAGTATTTTATTATAAATCTTTTTAGAATCCATACGTGTTTCGTTATTTCCCTTTTTGCAAAAGTTGATTATTTCATGGATAAAACCATACCATATTGGTGCACATAGGTTATTGATTTTAATATAATCTATACACTCACATATTACTTCAGATAGGAAGAAGGTAATATTTTTATAACTATCATTAAATTGTAAAAGTTCAAGTTGTGAATTCATGATATTATTCTGAAATGAAGTCATGTTACTGACATCTTCCATTATTCCAAGTGCTACTATTGGTGGTACTTCATATATAGCATAGTCATATTTTTCCATCATTTTATGAATTAGTGATTGACTACCACTTATAAAAGTATTTCCACTTATAAAAGTATTTCTGTCACTATTAAATGTAAGTTTTTCTGTTAATAATTCACAAATTATATCTTTATACACACTCATTCTATATCTCCTTTATTAAATAAAATTGGAACCTTTAAGACACTAAGTCTTAAAGGTCTTCTATAAATTCTAAATCTTCGCTACTTATTAATTTTAATTCTAGGTTCTTATGTGTATTTACAAGTCTATATCCTATAGGTTTACTACTAAAGAAATAATTACTTACATCACTGTTATTTTCTACTACTATTGTGAATTTCTCACCATTGTATTTAACCCGATCATATCTGTATAACATTCTACCATTCATGTCATTTATACCTACTGATGTTATAAACCAGTTACTCTTATCATCTACAAGGTATATTTCCTCCCTCTCAGAACAATCTTTTGCAACCAATGGATATTCATTATCGCTATCAATTATTATTGAATAATTTTCATCAAAAATATTAATGGACCTATCCAATTCAGTGATAAATACTTTTAGTTTAGTGTCAATAGTAATCCCATCCTTTCATATACTAGTACTTTTCAATAAAATAAGTAGATGCAAACTTTACATCTTTTTCTATAAGTTTATCAATTGAAGACTGTATTATTTCTCGGTAGTTAATATCTAATGAGCCTATAGCTATTCGTATGGCTGAAATAACTTTTACCTTTATATGATTGTTTATTCTATCGTTGTTTATAAACCCTGATATAATGTTGTTAATAATCATTGTAAATAATTCTATATAACAGTTACCATAGTCACTCATATTATTATTATAAATACTAGTATATATAGTAGGTAACTTTCTACTAGTAGTCATATCTACACCACTAGACTGTTCATTATATCTATAAAAATCATTATTTATTATTACTGAGTTTTTATCATTTGTGTAGAATATATTCTCTAGGTTATATAACAATCCTTCTAATTTTATTTCATCAAGTTTATACTCACTATCCTTAGTTAATACACCAATAAGTCTATCTGATATCATTCTTGATAATTCAATTTTATTGTTTGATATCCTCTTAATGTCAATATTCTTTATGTTTTCAAAGAATGGTCTTTCTCCTTTACTACTAAAACTTATATCCATAAACTCGGTAACAATCACATCCATTAACATTTCTTCTAATGTTCTATTATCCACTATACACCTCCTTAGTATTTATATTTAAATTTAGTATTTATATTTAAATTTAGTATTTATATTTAAATAATGATGTTTTATAGTCTGAATCAACATTTTCTACTACATGGATCTTATCATCTATTATATCAAAATTTATGTGTTCATTAGCATTCCTACCGTTCTCCTTTATAGCTTCAACTATTTTATACTTAATTTCAAATGATATACTTTCTCCATCCGTATCATTAACTATTATATCTAATAATTCATTAAATAAACTTAGTATAAATAGTTCATCTATATCTCCACGTCCAAATTCAGTCATATATTTACGATTCGTATTGTATGAGTGAAGTAGTTCATCATAGTCTACATGTGGCGTATTTATTGGTAAATCATAAACTCTTATGAGTCTTATGAGACTATTTTGTGCGTAATTGCTATGTCTGAAACCTCTAGGATTACCTGAAAAATTTACTGGTACTTCACTAAGAGAAGTTATATTCTTTCTATTATATCCAGCCATTCTCTTAATCGCTTTACTTGAATACCTAATTCCAAACTCTTCTTCACCGATAACTTTTGATGCTATAATACTAGTTACATGCGGTATAATACTTATAACATCATCAATGGGCATATTCTTAGTGTGACTATATAGTTCTATACAATATTTTTTATTTTCTTCATAATCATTCCTAAACATCTCATCCAACACAAAACTAGAAATCATATTTACTACTGATTTTTTAACTTTAATATCAATCAACTCCTTTAGTGATTTAATAAAAAATGGTCACATGCAAAATCCTTGTCGTATTCCATTATTCCTTCTATTAACTTTATTATCATCAAGACTACCATATAGGTTAACAAAGTCCAGAATTGATATCCATGATATTCATATTCTTTAATTCCTTTATGAATAAGCTAGATATCATTTTTACCATCATGTTATTCTATTTTTCTAATCTTTTCATACTAAAGTATACGCCTTCATAATTATTATCAGCTATAACCCTCCTTACATAATATGCTCAAACCAGAGAAGCTTAAGTTTTCTATCGTCATATTTATTTAGAATATAGTTAATACCTTTATCATTTCTATTAAATATAAATTCATCCTTACACGTACGTAATAGCTCATTCATATGCTCATGATATACCTCATCTTTAGTTCGTTCATACATCTCTACTAATCCATATAATTGAACCCTAATATTGCTAAGAATATTGTACGGTGGACTAATATAGTCCATGAATGATTCATATCGAAGTAATTCATGTATAGTATCTTCTCTAGGATTATTGTTACAACTTATACAATCTATTTCTATTATATTAATCATAAACCATGATTTATCTAAGTAATAATCTTCATTAGGCATGATCTCAAAGTGGGGTCCAGTATATACAACAGTATCATCATCAAGTAATATTTCCAAATCATTGCTTTTTATGAAGTCTAATACATATGATATCATGCTATTATTATTTTTAACCTTCATAGCATCAATATTTTTAATTAGTGATCTTAAACTTGATAAGCTAGTATCCATACGTCTTTCATGTTTATATATATTAGTTATAACATCCTTATAAAGATACATAAGTGTTTCAAATTGCTTTTGCTCTTTATCATCTACGTTATTATATACTTGAACCATAATGCCTTCACTCTCCCATTTGATGATTGCACTAATTCCATCATTTCATTGGATGTTGTTATCAGATTTAGAAACTTTTTAGTGTTCACTATGACATCTTCTAAGTAATTAAAGTACTCATCATCGTCTGATAATAAGATTAGAGTTTGTAACTGTACTCTAAGACCACTAAATATAGTTACATTGGATAACATTTTTTCTAAAAATGGTTTATAATTAGATAGCTCTAATGCTATTTCATTACTAATTAATTTACGGTTTGTTATCATATCTGACTCCACTACTATATTCAAAAGCCAATCTTCAGATAAATCACTAGATTTAGTAGTCTGTTCATTTGATAAATCTAGTTTAGATTTTTTATCATATTTCAATATAGTGTTCTCATCTAATAATTCACTCATATTATTGTCCTTCATAAATCTATAAACTATTTCTACAATATTTATACTTCTATTTTTACCGTCAATATTATTTTGCACCTTATTTGATATTAACATTATGTCACTTTTTACTTTATCTGATAAGTCATTGTGTAATAACATACTTTTTAGTTTTAAAGATATATTAACTGTAGAATATGTTTCAGTATTCATATAATCCTCCTAAAATATATAATCAGATATCAATTAATTTTGATATCTGATTAATCCTTTACTCATCATCTTCTTCATATAGTAAGCCCTCAATTCTCTCCTTACTTACATCAATATCTTTAACTCTATCTGGATATTTGACTTCAGCATATTTCTTTATTAGCTCAGACATATCTAAGTTACCATTAGTTACAAAGTCAAACTTTTCATCTTTCTCAACAGATTTTATCTTATTATTAGACTTTATTCTTAGAGATTCATCATTTGAAAAATTCTCTCTGATGACCTGTAAATCTTCATTTTTATTATCATCACTAAATATCAATCTGATATTATCATATTTCTCTTTAACTTCACTGATAAGTTCCATCTTAGAATCTATACTACCTTCAATGCCTTTCTGTTCTACTAATTTATCTAAGTCTACAGTCTTATAAGTTAATGCATTATAGTTTTCTATAAACTCAGTACTAATCTCAGTTGTTTCCTCATCATAATCTATTAGTAAGAATCCCTTAGGTTTTTCTTCACCAAATCCCCATCTTGAATAACTTCCATTATAAAAGATTTTATTCTTATATGAGCTATGATTATGAATATGACCAAAGAATATTCCACCGTATACATTATCAATCCAATCATCAATCATGAATACTGGTGCTGATGAAATCTCTCTTTCACTTTCCTGTATTTGTGATGCAAATGCTTGATGTTCAAAAGTTCCATGACCAAATATCAAATCAAACTTTGCTCCATCCACACACATATCATGAAACTCATTGTAGTATTCGTCAGGGAAGTTTACATATTCTTCTGGAACATACAAAATATTCACATTATCTATTATTTCTTCGAATCCTGCACTTTTGATGATTTTAAAGTTCTCAATATAGATATCCTCGAAATGTCTGAAGTTATCTAGCTGGTCATAATCATGTGTCTTAGTTCCTTGAATTATTCTAACCTTAAAATTATACTTAACTGCAAGCTTTAACACATCATGCATAAAATCTATTGAGTACTTACAGTATGTAGAGTCATAATTTAACTTGTGATCATAGTAGTCTCCACTGATTGCAACTAAATCTAATGTACTACCATGTTTAACAATAGTCTCTAAGAATATAGGTAGTTCTTCCTCAAACATATGACGTGTATTTTTATGCCCAAAGTGTAAATCACTAGTACTTAAACTTTTCATTATATCATCCTCTCTAACATTTTTTCATAAAATAACTATATTTCAATAATTTTCTCATTTGTTCATCATTAATTCTACCTATAAAATCCAATCTATCGTCAGATACTATACATTTTATAAATATTGTTGTAAATACAACCAATCTGTTATTATTTGCTTGTTCATCACCATAATTTTTTTTTTATTAAATTTTCAATCATTTCATTATAGTATTTATAAGTTTTATGACTATCTTTGATATACATTATTGATGTAAGAGGGTCAATATATACATCACCTTCACCAAATTCTATAAATCCAAAGATATCGTCTGTATTATGCTCATTTGTTATAAAATCTAAATTAAATTTTCCTCTAAGATAATTGAATATATTAATATTATCACATTTACTGTATATTTCATCATCATTGTATAATTCTACAAGTCTATCAACTACATTATTAATATCACCATCTGTAAGTTCATCTTCAGATTTTCTACCAAAACCATCACCGAAGATAATCTCTATTATTTCTTCAATACTTGCATTATCATATAAATTTGTATATCCCCTGACACTACTTATCTTATCCTTAATATTGAATATAACTTTAAGAATACTATTATTAATATTTATCATAAACTCTCCTTTAGTAGCAATTCTTGAAGTGTGCTATCTTTATTTGTTTCTTCAATTCATTATCTTCTATCCTATCTATAAATTTAGTAGACTTGGTAAGTAACAAATCATCAAGCAATACTAATATGATGAATTTTATATTAGTATTGTTATACTTGTCATCTAATACAAATTTGAATTTCTTTTCTATAAAAGATATAATCATATCATAATTAAAAGTATCCTTGTCTATCCATACATCACCAACACTTGCATTTTTTACTACATGGTGTAACAGATTTTCTTTAGGGTATACATTTTTGTAATATTTATAAGCTATATCCAGTTCTATTATTTCATCGTTTTTATATTCCTGAGTATTAATTATATCTATAATCTTATTCATGTATACAGACCTAACAAAGTAATGCATTGGATGATTCACTACTATCTTAGTTAGTGTCTCTACCTTTCTATTTTCAAAAGTTCTATGATAATTATAGTATAGCTTTATATAGTCAAGTAGACTATTTTTACGTATGAATAAATTATTAAATTCTTTATACGTAAGAAATTCTCTACTAAATTTCATAATCTGTTTAATCAACTCAATCATCCCCTTTTCTTAAGTAAATTTTAGTTTAAAATAATATGATGAAATAGTATTCTTAAATACGCCTGGATTTATTTCACTTATTATATTCACATCTTCAGTATTCTTTAGATAATACATCATTACTATAAACTTATCTATAGTTATATCATCATATGTTATTGTTTCATCATACTTATTATTGAATAAATTCTCTGCCTGAAGTCTTAATCGACTACTTAGGAACAGAAATTCATTATCATCATAATGGTAGAATAGTTTACTATGAATTTTAGTCTCATTAATAGATTTTATGAAACTAAGTGGAGTATTAGTTACATCATTATAATTAATTATATCTGTAAGAAGCTTAATTATATAATTTCCTAAAACACCATTTATTGAGTCGAATAGACCTATTTCAACACTATTTGAATTTATATATTCAATTAGATAATTTCTAAATTTATCTCTATTCTTGACCTCATATGGATCCACACACAATATAACCATCATTAGACTATACTTTGATTCAATATATATTAAAAATAACTTAATATATTTATAAATGTTTGTAGATTTTATTACACTTGAGAATGGTATGAATATACGAAACTCTACTAATGAACGCTTAAATAAACTATAAGGATAAATATTATTATTGAAATAAATAATATATTTAATATTTTTTAATAATTTTAACATTCTAACCCCACTTCCCCTTTAATTATAATATTAATATATAATACTAAAAATTAAATTATATTTTATAATAATTAATTATTAATTTTATTCAATAAAAATTATTAATATACCAACATTTTAATAATTGAATTAAATTATTATCATGTTTATAATATATTTTTACATTTAAAATTAGAAATTTCACTAAAAATACTAGTATGAACAATTAAATAATGATATTATATGAATGAAATAATTGACTTTTATGGTAAGAAAGGGGCAATATAATGAAAAGATTGACAGATACGTTTTTGTTTGATATGATTGATAAAAAGAACAATGTAAAAGATAAATTAGTTAATGTTAGTATACAGAATGATGCTGTAAGTGAAGAGGATTTAGATGACAATATTAGAATAATTAAAAGAAGATTTAATCACTTATTAAAATCTAAAATGATAAAAGATTTTGAAGGCAATGATATAATTGTAGTATATAATCCAGATACACTGATTGAAATACCTACTGCATTCCCATCATGGTTATATAATAACGATGGAAATGTAACATCAATAGTAAATATAACTAAGTACGCTTCAATGAGTAGAGAAGGAATATTAGATATTGACAATAGAACTTTATTTGCTTTAATGCAATCAGGAACTATTTCAAGAGAATTATACTTTAATTGGAATAAGGTGAATATGAACATGGAAGTATTAAAACTTTCATCTAAGATATATACACAACTATTTTCTAAAGTATTAGATAAATTATATGGTATTGGATTGAATGAGCTACATGCAGATCAACTTAACTACGTAGTTAGTAAGTTCTTCTTAATTCATCTAATGGAGAAAGGTAAGACTCAATTAGTAGATGACTTAGCTTATAATAACTGTTTCAATGGAAGCACTAAAGCAGGTATCTCTGATGTTGATGCTAACTTCCCTGATGATGCATATGATAGTCTAGAGAGATTTATAGAAGTTATAAGTGAAGAATTGAACGGACTTTCTAAATTAAACATGAGAACATTCTTACATGAATGGATGATTATGTATGGAGAAAGTACAATAATGGCATTAGAATATGTACCTGCACTATTCACAATGGTATTCTCTAGTATGATTTCTGCACATATAAATAAAGAGTATATTATAGAGAATGTGGTAGGTAACGATACAGTTAAGTTATACAATAAAATTTCTAACTTATTTAAGTAGAAAGGAGAAGTGGAATAAATGGCTCTTACAGAACAAGACTTATATAACATTTATGTAAATAGTCAGGAGAATATAGATACGTACGTATCAGGTATATCTCCTCATAAAAAACCAGAAGATATGTTTAATATATTTAAAGAGATGAGCAATAACTCACCTAAGTATATAAGAGATTTAATACGTGCCGAGAATAATATTATATATGAAAAGGAGTTTATAGAGATTGTAAAGAGTGAACATGTATATAGTGAAACATTTTCTCATACTGGAGATACTGTTGTATTTAATGAAGAAAGACTATTATTCACTATGAATGACTTCTTTACATTCGATACACATGACACTGACTTAAGAGTTGACGTATATGTCGGTGGTGTGAAGATAAGTAAGGATGATTACTATATTAGTAAAGCACTAGGTTCTACTAGAATTTACATAATATCTAGTTTAGTCGAGGAAAATGATGATATTAATTTTATAGTAAGGAAAATTTATAATTCTAAAAACGGTAATATATCCTGGAAGATGGAATCTAGCAATTATAATAGTTTTTCTATTGATATAGATACTAAACCATTAGGTGATTACTATGGCAATAATAATGCTCTAGCACTATACAAAGTGGATTTATTTAATGACGGATTTAGAAGTATGAATTATATAGATGATTATACAATAAGTACACTTGATGATAAAAAAATTAATTTAACTGTAACTAAACCATGTTATAAGAATGAGATATTCTTATTAATGAATCTTTATAATCATTATAGTAGGGAATTAACGATATCTGATTATAAATTATCATATGAGTTAACTACAGCAAAGAATGTTTTAGATTACCCTGAACCAATACCTTATGTTGACCCTAGAGATTTAAATGTGTTTATAAATGGATACAAATTAATATATGGGAAAGATTATAATATTGGAGTTAATAACTCAGGAAGTGATATAATTAAATTCAGTGACTCAATAAATAGTGGAAGTAGAATAGAAGTATATACTGATTTTAAGGATCTAGAATTCAATAAGTATATATTTGAAGAATCATTCTCAGACCCAAAGGGTTTAGTATCATTCTTAAATGAAAACTATCCTATTGATGACGATTATATAGAAGTATTTATAGATAGAAAAAGAGTTAACCGAAATGACAAAGAAACTATTAACGATTGTGTATTCAGATTTAAGAACTCAGAGAGTTTAAAGAATGTAGAGATATACACTAACATAAATAACTCTGATAGATTAAAAGAATTACTAGCTGATTATTCAAGTAATAAGACTACTAGAACTAGTATAGTTGAGAATATGGGGTTATCTTCATTCATAACTTACTATGAGAATGCTAATCCAATTATACCTAATACCAATACTATTCCTGAAACTAATATCTTTAGTAATGTATTAGACTCTATACAAATAGTGCCATCGGTAAATAGCACAATGTTAGGTAACAAGGATGTTAATTTTAAGGTAGTTGGTGTACTTGATAACTTAGATACAATGGATTTAACTAGTATATCTGAAGTTACAGGTTATGATAGATTTGCTATTGGTAGTCAAACCATTACAGCAACTATAGAGTATGGAAATAATACACTCACTGAAACATTAGCGTTTACTGTTAATGATAAGAAAGAGAGTTCATTATTGATAGAATTGGAGACTAATAATATAGTTGAGCAGTATGGTGATGTTAATTATGAAGTATTCTTACTATATGCAGATTTTTCTAAAAAAGATATAACTGACAGTGTAACAGTTTCTCCATATGATACATCTATTTTAGGTGAACATGTAATAACTGTTGATTATACTGATAATGACGGCGATACCTTTACAAAAGATTTATATATAACCGTTGTATCAGAGGATATAGTTAGTATAGTTGAGATAATTCCAACATATAAACGTAATACAATTGATTCTACAATAGAACTAGTTATCACAGCTATATATAGTGATGGAAGTTCTAGAGACATAACTGCAGACAGTACTATAACTGGATTCAATGGATCATTAATAGATACGTCACAGGTAATTAATGTAGAGTACACTGATGAACCTAATACAGTATATAGTGAAGATCTAGACTTAACTGTAATGAGTGAAGTACTGAACACTGCGAATGTTATAGAGTTTGATGGAACAGTATTAGACTTCCCAGTAAATACCCTCACAAATATGCATGCAGATTATGTACAATTTAAGGTTAGAAATGAGGAAGGAACATTACTAAGTATTAACAAGACTACTTTATCCGAAGATAATATTTACTTTGGTAGTTTAGTAGACAATGAATTAGTTATAGGAATATTCTATGATATAAATGGAAATAAAATTAATGAAGAAGTCTTAGTAGCTAAAAGTAAAAATGTATAGAAAGATAGGTGAATAACTTATGTCAAGAGCTATGGATGCTGAAACAATAGTATTTGTTGGAGCTGATTTTTCTTTAGGTTACAATATAGAATATTTTAATACTAACTATACAGATATTGTAAATAAAATAAATGATGCTGAAGACATTTACTATAAAGTTAATGATAATAGAAGTTCATGGTTAGACTACAAACAAACTGTAGTAGAACTAGAAGGAACTCTAGAAGAAAAAATTTTTGAAGGTTTGAACTTATACAGTTTAAGTAGTGAATTAAACGAATTACCTGAAGTTATCTTTACTGATAAAATTGGGTTTGAATATGATATAACTGCACAAGATGGATTAGCGGATAGAATTAATTCATTTATTGATAGTACTGTAATAAACCCAATATCTCAGTCTTTGAATGTTAATAATAATTTAGAAGTAACATTTGGTGAAGATGTTACAGATTGTATTATTTCAATGGGTGGATTATTCTGGGAACATACTAGATTAACTGATACAAAAGTGGTATTTGATAAGTCTATATTTGATGATGGAACTATCGACCCGTCTATTACAGTAAAAGCTTTCAGATGGGAAAATATATTTATAGAGGACGAAGTACGGGCATTGAGTATAACTGATTCGTTATTAGAATTAGACAGTGCGGTAGATGAAAATCATGTAGCAATATATAACGGTGTAATTTACAACTATGATATTAGTCCACAAGATAACACTAAGATCTATCTTGAAGAAATTGATGCAAATCATATAAACTTCGACTATACAAAAGTGAAGCTATTAAACTTCTCATCAGAAGTTGCAATTGGATTTGATATAACACGAGTTACTGCAATAATCGATGAAGAAACTGATAGAACATTCTTTGACAGACGTGTAGATTACTCATTAATACTATATAATGGTGTATATCACATGTATGAAGCTAATGAGTCTTTAAACTATATAGACTATTCAGCATATGAAGATTTAAATGAAATAACTGAAGGTAGTATTTGTCAGTCAATAAGTATAAAAAGATTATAGGGGGTGATTTAATATGATAAGACCTGAACAAATAGACATGGATATGGTAGTGCAACAAGTTATAGATTCTACTTCTGTCACTACCATAACTGATAATGTAAATAATAATACTGATAACATTACTTCCAATACATCTAATATAACTGCAAATACAACAAATATAGGAACTAACACATCAGATATTTCATCTATTAATTCAAGTATAACGTCAATAAATTCATCTATAGGTTCGATTTCTAGTGATGTCAGTACAAATACTAGCAGTATTTCAACAATCAATACTACTCTAGGTGGAATGAGTTCACATGGAACCGAAATCGATACTAATACATCTAATATATCTACATTGACTACACTATCCAATTCTAATAAAAATAGAATTGATACTAATGTATTTAATATAGGTAATAATGAGAATGGTGTAAATAGAAATAGTGGAAATATTGGCATACTCACTAATTTAAATACTGATGTAAAGAGTAATTTAGTTAGTGGTTTAAATGAGATTCATGATCAATATGATACACATAAGAATAATTCAGGAATTCACTTACCTATAAATACCATAAAGGATAGATTTAGTGGTGAGTATATAATGGCAGGTACTAATATCTCTAAGGATTATAACGTTACTACTAAAGAATTGACTATATCCTTAGATATAACTGATACTGAAATATTAAATAAAATTAAGAATGTAGATGGTATAGGTAGTGGTTTGAATGCTGACTTCTTAGATGGTAAGAGTGCTAGTGCATTTCAATTAGCAGGTGTTTACAATACACAAATAGGTATTGATAAACTTGTTAACGCTAGTGGACCTACAGTATTAGGCAGTATAAATACTACTGATGGTGTTATAACACAATTTACTACAAGGTCACTGACACCTACTGATATAGGTGCTGTTTCATTAAGTAGTTATAGTGACGATGATGTACTAAATAAAATTAAATTAGTTGATGGTATAGGTAGTGGACTACATGCCGACTTATTAGATGGTCAACATGGGTATTTTTACAATGACTATTCTAATTTAACTAATAAGCCAAGTCCTGAAATATCTCTAATAGGTGATGCTACTGGTAGTTTAATTATGAATAATTTAACTGGTGGGGAAATGTTAGTCACTGTTGTTGATGATAGTCATAATCATATCATAAATAATGTAGATGGTTTACAGACTGCATTAGATAGTAAAAGCGACAATGGTCATGGACATATAATAAGTGATACTACTGGACTACAGACAGCATTAGATAGTAAAAGTGATAATGGTCATGGACATATAATAAGTGATACTACTGGACTGCAAAGTGCATTAGATAGTAAAACTGATAATGGTCATAGCCATACTGAGAGTGATATAACTGATTTACAAAATTATACACTACTTTCTAGTAGAAATATAGCTAATGGGTATGCAGGTTTGGACTCAAATGCTAAAGTTCCATTAATTCATTTACCTGACTTAGCAAAGAGCAAGACTACCGTTTTATCAAGTGCAGAAACTAGACCAACTTCACCAATTGAAGGAGATAAGATATTTGAGACTGATACAGGAGATTCTTTTATCTTTGATGGTACTACTTGGATATTAATGTCTGATGCTGATTGGGAAAATGTAAATGTTGAGTGGAGTAATATAGTAAGTAAACCTAGTCCTGTAATAACATTGGGTGGTGACTTATCTGGTTCTGTGACTCTAAGTGAATTAGGCAGTGGAACATTAACTGCAACTATTTCAGATGATAGTCACAATCATATCATAGCTAATATAGATGGTTTACAAACTGCATTAAATGGAAAGCAGGCTATTGGAACTTATAATACTATTATAGGTACAGATGCAGATATTAATACATCTGGTGCAACAATTATAGATAGCTTGACTATGACTGATGGTGTAATTACTAGTCATGGAACAAGAACATTAACATTAGCTAACTTAGGTTATACTGGTGCAACTAATGCAAATTATTATACTCATCCGACTTATACTGGCGATGATATTAATATAGATACTGGTCATTTAAGTGGAGCCACAGTAGTAGACGATATTGATATAAATATTACTACAAATGCATACGGACATGTTACTGATGCGAATGCATATGTAGCTACTAGGAATCTAACATATGGTGATATTGGAGCGGCGGCTAGTTCTCATACACATGATAGTAGATATTTTACTGAGAGTGAGTCAGATGCAAGATTCTTAAATGAAGCTAGTAATTTATCAGATTTAACGAATAAAGCAACAGCTAGAAGTAATTTAGAAATTGAAAAGATAACAGTGTCTACAACAGCACCAAGTGGACCAGCAACAAATGATATATGGATAGATATAAGTGGTGATTAAGGAGGATTGATATTATGGCACAAAAATATTGGAATGGTTCAGAATGGGTTGTCCCAGCACA
>Ga0136557_1000249_pt1 | contig 44157 bp, 30 predicted proteins | sample AntRauTorckE6832_FD_104796 | JGI IMG/M metagenome (GOLD analysis project Ga0136557, IMG submission 104796) | Saline lake microbial communities from Rauer Islands, Antarctica - Metagenome Torckler E6 #832 | ecosystem: Environmental > Aquatic > Non-marine Saline and Alkaline > Saline | place...
CCGCCACCCTGCTAATATCCCGCGCAGTTTCCACCACGAACCTGACGGAACCCGCACAATGGACTTTTACCAGGCCCTGTTCCTTGGCCTACTCCAGGGACTGACCGAATTCCTGCCCATCTCAAGCTCCGCTCACCTGATCCTGACTCCGGCCTTTTTCGGCTGGGAAGACCAGGGCGTCGGCTTTGACCTGTCTGTTCACCTGGGCACCCTGCTGGCCGTGGTGCTGTATTTCCGGCGTGATGTGTTCGGCATCGCCAGGGACGGCCTGACGTCCATCGGCCCGCGAAGAATCGTCGGCCAGGGCGCCCTGGCCTGGTACCTGGTGATCGGCACCATCCCGGCAGGTCTGGCGGGCCTGGCCCTGCTGGACATGATCGACAACGAATTGCGGGGCGCATCGATTATCTTTATAACCACCCTGGTCTTCGGCCTGTTGCTGGGCCTGGCCGACTGGTTACCCAGACGTCAGCGCACTCTGGATTCCCTGAACTGGAAAGACGCCTTGCTGGTGGGCATCGCCCAGGCCATGGCGCTGGTTCCCGGCACCTCCCGCTCAGGCGTAACCATTACCGCCGGCCTGTTTCTGGGCATGAGCCGCGAAACCGCTTCACGGTTCTCATTCCTGCTGGCTATTCCTATTATCTCGCTGGCATCTGCGGTAAAACTGCTGGAAGTGGGCACGTCTGATGTCATCGTGGACTGGAGTGGCTTTCTGCTTGGCGGGGTAACGTCGTTCCTGATGGCCATCACCGCAATCCACTTTTTCCTGAAGTGGCTCAATAAAGTCGGCATGTGGCCTTATGTGATTTATCGCATTGTTCTGGCTGGGGTTATATACGCGGTTCTGATGTAAATGCGGCCAGCACCTGGCCTGAAGCTCGGGTACCGGCGGCACACTCCAGAACTAGCAGGCCTCCAAAGGCGCATACGCCAAAACAAGCCACTTGGCACCCTCATCAAAGTTCACCTGAACCCGAGTATGGTGCCCGGTGCCTTCGCAATTCATCACTACGCCTTCACCAAACTTCGGATGCCGGACCCGCTGCCCCAGGCTGAAGCCGGACTGCTCGGCGGAATCCTGACTGAACAGGCTTTCGTTGGGGCGACCCACCATGGCCGGACGGGTGACCGTGTTGCGCAGGCGCACTTCCTGCAGGCAGTCGCTCGGGATCTCCCGTACAAAGCGAGAGACCGCGTGGAATTTCTCCTGCCCGTAAAGGCGGCGGGATTCGGCGTAAGTGAGCACTAACTGCTTCATCGCCCGGGTGATGCCCACGTAGGCCAGACGGCGCTCCTCTTCCATACGCCCCGGCTCCTCCAGGGACATGCCGTGCGGGAACAACCCTTCCTCGATACCGGCCAGGAACACCAGCGGGAACTCCAGGCCCTTGGCCGAGTGCAGGGTCATCAACTGCACGCTGTCTTCATGGTCCTCGGCCTGGGACTCGCCGGCATCCAGCGCGGCCTGGGCGATGAACTCGGCCAGTGGGTCCACGCCCTCTTCCACCTCGAAATCCGCCAACGCGTTCACCAACTCTTCCAGGTTTTCCACCCGGGCCTGGCCCTTCTCGCCTTTTTCGCTGGCGTGGTAATCCTTGAGACCGCTGGACTCGATGGCCTGCTTCATCAATCCCTGCAAAGAGGCGTGCTCGACCATCTCCGCCAGGGTGTTGATGATGTCCATGAATTTCTGCAGCCCGGTTTTTGCCCGACCCTTCACCTGACCGGCCGCCAGCATGCGCTCGGCCGCTTCCCACAGGGAAATGCCCTGCTCGGTGGCGTAGGCGCGCAATTCGGCCAGGCTCTTGGCACCAATGCCCCGGGTGGGAATGTTCACCACGCGCTCGAACGCGGCGTCGTCGCGGTGGTACTGCACCAGCCGCAGGTACGCCAGGGCGTTACGGATTTCCTGGCGGTCATAGAAACGCAGACCGCCGTAGACCCGATAAGGAATGCCCTGGCGCATCAGGGATTCCTCCAGCACCCGGGATTGGGCGTTGGAGCGGTAGAGAATGGCGCTTTCGCTGCGTAGGTTGCCGTCCTGCACCCAGGCGGAAATGGTGTCGGCGATGTAATTGGCTTCGTCCTGCTCGTTGAAGGCGGCATACAGGCTGATGGGGTCGCCCTCCGGCCCATCGGTCCACAGTTCTTTACCTAGCCGGCCGGTGTTGTTGGCGATCACCGCATTGGCCGCTTTCAGAATGGTCTGGGTGGAGCGGTAGTTCTGTTCCAGCCGCACCAGCCGGGCATTGGGAAAGTCGCGCTGGTACTGCTGGATGTTCTCGACCTTCGCGCCCCGCCAGCCATAGATGGACTGGTCATCGTCACCCACGATGGTGGAGGGCACGCGATTGCTGGCCAGCACCTGCAGCCAGGCGTATTGAATGGTGTTGGTGTCCTGGAACTCGTCCACCAGGATGTGCTGGAAACGCTGCTGGTAATGAGCCAGCAGTTCCGGCTTGTGCAGCCAGAGTTCGTGGGAGCGCAACAGTAGCTCGCCGAAATCCACCAGGCCGCCCTGCTGGCAGAGCTTTTCGTAATGGCGGTAGATTTTCAGCATGGTGGTGGTGAAATGATCACCCGGATTTTCCTGGATGTGGTCGGCGCGCAGGCCTTCATCTTTCTGGGCGCTGATGAACCACTGAGCCTGCTTGGGCGGCCACTGGCTCTCATCAATCTGGTTTTCCCGCATCACCCGCTTGACCAGGCGCAGCTGGTCGTCGCTGTCCAGTACCTGGAAATTCTCCGGCAGCCCGGCGTCTTTCCAGTGCGCCCGCAGCAGCCGGTGGGCAATGCCGTGGAAGGTACCGATCCACAGTCCCCGGGTGGGAATGTTCATCATCTGCTCCACCCGGTAGCGCATTTCCTTGGCCGCCTTGTTGGTGAAGGTCACCGCCAGAATGGACGTGGGCGGCACCTTATCCACCCCCATCAACCACGCCATCCGGTGCACCAAAACCCGGGTTTTGCCACTGCCGGCGCCAGCCAGCACCAGCAGGTGATCGTTCTGGGCCGTCACAGCCTCGCGCTGGGCGTCGTTCAGGGGGTCGATGATGTGGGAAACGTCCATAAAAATCCGTTCGCTACTGGTTAAATAAACAGGTGCGAGAGTATAACAGGTGAAAAGCGGGATTTCTTTGGGCGGGGATTATCGCTCGAAACTCAGCTCTTGAGTAAAGAGTATACGCACAGGGGCAAGTACTCCTCTCCAGGACACGCTACGAGCACATCCCTGTGCGCTTGACTGTGGCCATCCTTGGCCACAGACAGTCCTGGAGAGGAGTACCTGCCCCTGCGCTATCTCACTTTGGGCGAAGGCTTTTTAAAAGCCTCTCGGGACAGTCTGCGGTTCCACAAACTCGAACAGCCCTTCCAGACCACCTTCCCGGCCGATGCCGGAGGATTTCATGCCACCGAACGGTGCTTCCGGGGTCGGGCCGGTGCCGGTGTTCCAGCCAACGTGGCCGAAACGCAGGCCGGCAGCGACACGCTGGGCGCGCTCGGCATCAGCGGTGAACACGTAGGAGGCCAGGCCGAATTCGGTGTCGTTACCGGCTTCGATCACTTCGTCTTCGGTGCGGAACAGTGCCATGGGTACCAGCGGGCCGAAGGTTTCTTCCTGATAGCAAGCCATGTCGCGATTTACGCCCTGCACCACCGTGGGCGGGAAGAACAGGCCATCGCCGAGTTCAGCCGGCTGCTTGCCGGCCACCAGTTTCGCGCCTTTTTCCAGGGCGTCTTCCAGGTGGCGTTTAACCTTGTCGAAGCCTGGCTTGTTTACCAGCGGCCCGATATCCACGCCCTCGTTCATGCCATCGCCCACGGTCATTTTGTTCACCCGTTCGGCCAGCTTTTCACCGAAGACATCGGCGACTTTCTCGTGCACGAAGATACGGTTGGCACAGACGCAGGTCTGGCCGCCACCACGGAATTTGTTGCCAATCAGGTTGTCAGCGGCTGCATCCAGGTCGGCGTCGTCAAAGACGATGAACGGTGCGTTACCGCCCAGTTCCAGAGACAGCTTCTTGACGTGGTCAACGGTGTCGACGATCAGTTTGCGACCCACTTCAGTGGAGCCGGTAAAGCTGAGCATGGGCACGTCTTTGTGTTCACACAGTACTTTGCCGATCACGCTGGCTTTACCCATCACCAGATTCACCATGCCATCTGGCAGGTCGAGCTTATCCATAATCTTGAAGAAGGCGACCATGGTCAGCGGGGTTTCGCTGGCCGGCTTGATCACCGACGGACAACCGGCGGCCAGTGCTGCTGAAAGCTTCTTGGCAATCATGCCGATGGGGAAGTTCCAGGGCACGATCAGGCCGGTGACACCAATCGGGCGGTAATGAACCGTCCAGCTGCAATCCTTGGGTTTTTCCGGCAGCGTATGGGAATCCAGCGCCTGCACGTGCTTGGCGGCGTAATCAAAGAAGCCGGCAGCGTAATCAACCTCGCCCTGACCTTCTTTCCAGGGTTTGCCGTGCTCCATGCACAGGATGCGGCCGATCTCTTCACGATTTTCCTTGAGCGCATCGCGAATATCTTCCAGCCACTTGCGGCGGGTTTCCAGGGAATACGGAGCGGTCAGCCGGAGTGCTGACTTGCCCGCTTCTACTGCATCCAGAATGTCCTGTTCCGGCATCGAGGGAACCTTTGCGATCACCTCGCCCGTGGCGGGATTGTAGACATCAAAGGTGTTGCCTTCGGCGCTGTCGGTCCAGCGGCCGCCGATGTAACCCGTGAGGTTTTCCAGCAATGGTGACTCGATCATCTCGGCTCCTGTTGAGAGTTTACGCGTGTCAGATTTTATTGGCGCCCCGGTGCAGGGACGTATTGCGTCAATACATAATGTCTTTCATAGTGGATCGATAGAGGCAACCTGTAAAGTCAGGTCGTTGAGATATTCCCGAGGAGACCGAACATGAAAGCGTTTTTCCATCCGTCACAGGATCTGCACGTTCCGAAGACTTATTTTACCCGCGGCCAGATGCGTGAACCGCAGGAAGTGCCGGCGCGGACGGAACTGATGCTGGAAGGGCTCAGAAGCATGGGCATTTCCGTGCTGCAGCCTGCAGATCAGGGGGCGGCTCCGATTTCCCGGGTTCATGATCTGGGGTATCTGCGCTTTCTGGAATCTGCCCACAGGCGCTGGTCGGAAATGGGTGATTGGGGCGATGAGGTGATATCAAACATCTGGGTGCGCTCGCCCAACGCCCTGCACGGCATCCTGGCCGAAGCGGGTCGTTACCAGGCCGATGGCAGCTGTCCGATTGGCGAAGGTACCTGGAAAGCGGCCTATTGGTCTGCCCAGACCGCACTGGGTGCCGCTGATTCGCTGATTGCGGGGGAGCGCAATGCTTATGCCGTTTGTCGCCCACCGGGCCACCATGCCCGCAAGGATGCCGCCGGCGGTTTCTGTTACCTGAACAACGCCGCCATTGCCGCGGAACACATGAAAAGCCGATTCCCGCGCATCGTGATTCTCGATACCGATATGCACCACGGTCAGGGTATCCAGGAAATTTTCTACGATCGCAGCGATGTACTGTACGTTTCCATTCACGGCGACCCCACCAATTTCTACCCGGTGGTCAGCGGTTTTGAAAACGAACGTGGTGAAGGCGAAGGCTACGGCTACAATATCAACATGCCCATGCCCCATGGTTCCAGCGAGGAGGATTTCTTCTCCCGGCTGGATGAAGCCCTGGCCGCCATCCGCCTGTATCAGCCGGATGCCGTTATCCTTACCCTGGGTTTCGACATCTACAAGAACGACCCCCAGGCCAAGGTGTCAGTGTCTTCTGAAGGCTTTCGCAGGCTGAGCACCCATGTCAGCCAACTGGGCCTGCCAACACTGGTGATTCAGGAAGGCGGTTACGATCTGGAAGCGCTGACCACCAACGTAAACGAGTTTTTCAAGGGGATGCAGGGCTGACGCCCTGCTTGCTCAGGAAGCCGGGGCATACACCTTAACGTTGTCGTGCCCTTCGGCCTTCAGGTGGCCGGCGTGCATGCGACTCATGGTGCCCCTGTCGCAGTACAGCAGGTACTGGCGGTTCTGCGGCAGCGTTTCAACCTGCTGATTGAGTTCGTAGAACGGAATTTTCAGAACTTCGTTATTGGTCAGTGTCAGCGGTGAGCGCTCCTCTTCGGAGGGATGGCGAACGTCAATAATGACATCGTCCACCGCTGGCGTTTGCACCAGTTCCACCTCTTCCGGCGTGACCGTTGAGTCGAGCAGGCGGCTGATGGGCGTTTCTTCCCGATTCTCAACCGCCTGAACCAATGCCTGCGGGTCCATACCGGCCTCATCCGCCTCTACCCGGTGCAATTTTGCCCGTGTGGCCGGTCGCTGCGAAATCACTCCACAGTATTCCGGCATATTGCGGGCAAAAGGTTCGGTGCCAATGTCATGGGCAACGCGGATAATTTCCTGCTTGTCCATGGCAATCAATGGTCGTAACACCACGTCTTCACACGCCCGGTCTACCACGTTCAGGTTCTGCAGGGTCTGGCTGGACACCTGGGCCACGGCATCGCCCATCACCAGCCCGGAAACGTTCAATTTGTCGGCAATTTCAGCGGCAGCTTTGAGCATCTGGCGCTTGAGTACCACGCCCCAGTGGCGGTTATTCACCGAACGCATGATTTCCGCCACCACACCGTCGAACGGCACTGAAACAAACAGCACACTGTGCGAGGCACCGTAACGCTGCCACAGATAATGAGCCACCTGACGAACACCCACCTCGTGGGCGGTACCGCCCAGGTTGAAAAACAGATAATGATTACGCAGCCCCCGGCGCATCATGAGGTAAGCGGCAACCGAAGAATCGTAGCCACCGGAAATCAGCGTCATCACAGTATCGACCGAGCCGACCGGGTAACCGCCCATGCCCTGGTGTTTGCGCGTCGCAATATGGAAGCTGTCGTCTTTTACTTCCACCCGCACTTCAACCTGGGGTGATCTAAGATCCACACCGGCCGTGTTATAAGCCTTGAGCAGGGCTGCACCCACCGTGCGTTCAAGATCAATGGAGCGAAAGTCGTGCTTGCCAATGCGCCGGGCGCGCACCGCCAGAGTCTTGCCTTCCAGACGGCCCTTATAGGCAGCCACTGCTTTCTCCGCAATATTTTCCTGAGAGGTCAGCGGATGCACTTCTATTTCCTGAATCGTGGAAATACCCGGAATACACAGCAATTCATCAATCACCGGGCTATATAGCCCGCGGTCATCCGGAACATCAATATCAATCCGGTCCCAACTACCATCTACCCGAACGTCTTGATCGATACGCTTGAGCAGTTTACGAATATTCTGGCGCAGCTGGCGCATTTGCTGCTGGCGAACGGGCTTACTTTTGATGGCCACTTCCGCGGCAGGACGAATAAGAAGTTTCATGAATCAGAATTTTGTCGGATGGCGTATGGGGTGGAAAGCGCTTAGTGTACCTTGTTGTCAGATTGCCTCAAAATCCGGCATTGCCGAAACCATCAGGAGTTTCACTGTTACATGACTGAACCCACAATCAACGCACTCGTGTCGCCCGAAGGGTCTTTGGAAATTCTTTCCGCCCACGAGGTGAACCGGCTTAAAGACCGGAGTGAAGGTGGTCTGTACCGCCTGTTCCGCCAATGCGCCCTGGCGGTACTCAATACCGGCGTGGAAACCGATGACTGCAAGTCGCTGATGGAAGCCCATGCGGATTTTGATGTACGTCTGGTGCCACAGCCCAGGGGGCTGAAGCTGGAACTGATCAACGCCCCCGCGCACGCCTTTGTTGATGGCGAGTTACTGCGCGCTCTTCGTGAGCATCTGTTTTCCGTGCTGCGGGACATCGTTTATACCCACTCGATCCCTCAGACCATTGCCGGTTTCCGCGGCGACAATCCGGAAGACATCACCAACCTGGTGTTCCATATCCTGCGCAATGCAAGGGCGCTTGAACCCGGACGCCAGCCGGATATGGTGGTGTGCTGGGGTGGCCACTCCATTGGCCAGGAGGAATACCAGTACAGTAAGGAAGTGGGCCACCAACTGGGCTTGCGCGGCCTGAGCATCATTACCGGCTGTGGTCCCGGGGCCATGAAGGGCCCCATGAAAGGCGCCACCATTGGCCATGCCAAGCAACGGGTGAGAAACGGTCGCTATGTAGGCATCACCGAGCCGGGCATCATCGGTGCTGAAGCGCCGAATCCGATTGTTAACGAGCTGGTGATCATGCCGGATATCGAGAAGCGTCTGGAAGCCTTTGTACGCTGCGGCCACGGCGTTATCGTGTTCCCGGGTGGCGTCGGCACGGCTGAAGAAATCCTCTACCTGCTGGGCATCCTGCTGCATCCGGACAACGCTGACCTGCCGTTCCCGGTTGTCTTTACCGGCACGAAGGAAAACGCCGAATATTTCGATATGATCGACAAGTTTATCCGCAACGCCCTCGGCGATGAAGCTTCCAGCAAATACGAAATCATCATCGATGATCCGGTCAGAGTGGCTCAGGTGTTGCGCACCGGCATCAAGGATGTGGAAACCTTCCGCCGCGCCATGCAGGACGCCTATTACTTTAACTGGATGCTGAAAATCGATCCGGTCTTCCAGATGCCGTTCGAGCCCGACCACGAAAACATGCGAGCCCTGGACCTACACCGGGATCAGCCGGTACACATGATTGCGGCTAATCTTCGCAAGGCGTTCAGTGGCATTGTTGCCGGGAATGTGAAGGAGAGTGGAATCAGACAGGTTCAGGAGAAAGGGCCGTTTGAGATTGCCGGGGATCCGACACTGATCAAACCGCTGGAAGCCATGCTGGAACAGTTTGTTACGCAGAACCGGATGAAACTACCGGGAACATCAGCTTATCGGCCCAGTTACCGGATTGTGAGTAGCAGTGTGGCCTGAGCCACACTGCTGAAAGCCGGGGGCTTTACTTGCCGCCAGCCGGCAGGCTTGAGAAGTAAGCCGCCAAGTTCGCGATATCTTCATCGCTCAGGTTCTTGGCTTGTGGAATCATCAGTGCTGACTGGCCACCTGAACGCTTTCCGTTCTTGTAGGCTTTCAGGGAATCTACGAGATACTGTTCTTTTTGACCGGCCAGATTCGGATAAATCGGCACCTGAGAAATACCGTTCTGGCCGTGGCAGCTCGCGCATACCGCCGCTTTTGCCTTACCGGCTTCTGCGTCTGCGGCCATGGAAGTTACCGGTACTGCAACACCCAGCGCGAACAAACCAGCAACTGCGTAATGTTTGATATTCATAGGGATCACCCTCTCATGGTTTTTCGTTATTCAGATGAACAAAATGCCGAACAGCAATTGTTGCTTATTTATAGCACAGCCATTCCTTGACTCACATGCGATTTATCAATGACCTTGGTGCGACCTTGGTCCTCTTTTACTCCTGAAAGGAGTAAATCACAGTAAGGATAAACCGTAAACCAGCCCTCTGGAGACAGCGCACATGCCGATAGATGTTCAGGAACTACCGTGCCGAGAAGGCCATATCGGCCTGCTGACACTGAATGCCCCGAAAACCCTGAATGCATTGACCGAAGATATGGTCAACGAAGCTCAGGCCACGCTCGAAAAATGGGCCGAAGACACCCGCATCTGCCTGGTGGTTCTACGGGGCAGCGGCGACCGGGCTTTTTGTGCCGGGGCCAATCTCCGCGCGCTCTATGAAGGGCTGAAAGGTGACGGCGACACACAAGCTCCGGCCCGCTTCTTTACCGCCGAATACCGTCTGGATTACACCCTGCATCGCTTTCCCAAACCGGTTGTCGGCCTGGCGCACGGCGTAATAATGGGCGGGGGTCTGGGGCTGCTGTCCGCGTGTCGATACCGACTGATCGCCCCCGATGTCACCCTGGCCATGCCGGAAATCAGCATTGGCTTGTTTCCCGACGCCGGCTCCAGCTGGTTTCTGAACCGCCTGCCCGGTCGCCTGGGCTTGTTCATGGGCCTGACCGGTGCCCGCCTGAATGCGGCCGATGCCATGCGCGTGGGTCTGGCTGACATGATTCTTCAGCCGGATCACTTTGACAGCTTGCTGGAGCATCTGCAGAACCAACTGTGGAGCGGAGAGCCGGCGGTTGACGACAACCAACTATTCCGACTGATCAGTCAGCACGAAGCTCTGGATTATCGGGCCTTGCCGGATGGCCACCTGGAACAGCACGAACAGACCATCGCCAAACTGGCTACCGGAGATGATCTTCCGGCCATTGTCGAGCACCTACTGGCCCACCAGAGCGACGATCCCTGGTGGCAAAGCTGCGCCGAGAACCTCGCCAATGGTTGCCCGGTAACACCCTGGCTGGTCTGGAATCAGATAGGCAAGGGCCAGCAAATGTCACTGAAAGACATGTTCCGCATGGAACTGGCCATCGCTATGGAATGCACCCGCCGCCCCGACCTGGCGGAGGGCATCCGGGCACTGATGGTCGATAAGGACAAATCGCCAAAGTGGTCCTATGCCTCCGTCGCTGATGTGCCTGAAGAAGTTGTGGAACAGCATTTTCAGCCGGTCTGGGATGACTCAAACGACCCTATGAACCTGTCCTGAACCAGTTGCCGGAGACGGGCCTCCCCATCTTTCTGGCCAGTGCATAACCCCTGCATCCGCAACCGATGCCAGGACCAGCCCTGAAGGACGGCGCGACACCACAGATCCCGATCCGGCTGGCCTGACATCCAGGCCATCAGACCGGGATAGCCGGCTGCCTCCCGCAACAGGGGCAACGTCAGTTCAAAGCCCCGAAACCCCTCGGCAAACCCCTGAAGATCCCGCAGGTCATCCGCGTCCGGCTGGCCGGTGGCCGGCAAATCGGCGGTAATCGCCACCAGCAAATCCGTCGCCATATCAGGCCAATTCCGGGGCACCAGCACCGGCCAGTGGCGGGCAAACCGACGTCGCAATCGATGCCCAAGTGCATCGCCCTCTGGCGATACACCACACAACATCTGTAGTGGGTACTCACCGGTACTGGCCTCCTGCTGCAGTCCGCAGCGCACCACCTGAAAACCACAGGATTGCCAGAACTTCAGCAAGCCCGGATCGCTGCCAAAGCTGGTACCCAGGGCGTCCAGGCTCTGTTCATGGCAAACACTTTCGGCGGCTTTCACCAACCGTTTCCCGACGCCCAGGCCCCGGGCCTGTTCTGATACCGCTACCCGCACCACTCGCAAATAGCGCTGACTGGCCGCTTCCGGAAAACCACCGTGGGTCGCCAGAGATTGCGCCAGCATATGCCCCCGCACACGCCGCTCACCCCGCGAAACCTTCACCGCCAGCTCACCCGGAAGGCCACCTTCTGCACAGGCCCAGAGCACCCCCACGGTTTTGCCACGAGACACCGCCCGCCAGCTTTGCGCCGCCGGATCATCCAGCCACTGACGCAAATCCGCCGGCGTGGTGCGGTAGTGAGCATCCACCAACAAACCAAACGCTTCCGACAACTCCGCCTCGGTTGCTTCAGCCGGTGACCAGGACTCAATAACCACGTTATCAACGACTAAACCATCAAGCGACGGGCCTTCAGCCGCCAACAGATACAACCGAAAAATCAGCGCCTCCAGCGGATCGCCATCCGCCCAACGAATTGGCTGTTTCAGAGTCACCTGCCGCCAGTGCGGCGTTTCCCGGTCCAGAACTGCCCGGAACCGGATAGCAAAGCCCCGCCCGGCGCCCTCGTAACCATGCACCGTGCTGGCAAACGCCACCCGCGGCCAGCCCAGCAAAACCTCCCGCAACCGGTGCGCCGGAATCGCCGCGGCCTCATCCACCATCACCACTTCCGCCTGCGGACGCTCTTCAAGCAACTGCTGAACCGGCAAAAACCGCAACCGATGACCACCCTGCGTACACAGCTCAGCCTCGTCCTGCGTCTCCAACTGATCACCCAGACGCTGCGCCGCGTGCCGGAACAACGTCTGAACACTCTCCGCGGACGGCGCCGTAACCACCACCTGCTGCCGCCCCGCCAACAACAGCCCAGCCGCCGCCAGCCCCAAAGCCGCCGACTTGCCCCGGCCCCGATCCGCAGTCACCACCAACGGCCGCCGCCGACGCCCCAGCCCGAAACGCACCAGATCCGCCACCAACGCCTTCTGCTCTGCCGTCTCCCCGGGCTCAAACGAATGCCCTGACACCGCCCCGGGCAACCCGGGACCACTTTCCTGCCCCGGCGACACCCGAATAACTCCAGACACATCCGCCAGAATACCCGCCAGCCGCCCGGCAAACGGGTGCTCATCACCCCCATCCAACCCGGTCCGCCGATAATCCGGATCCTCAAACTGGGCCCACTGCTCCAGCGGCGGCATCAGCCAGAACAGCAACCCACCGGCCTTCAACGTGCCCGCTAACGCCGCGACCCCATCCGGCGGATTACCATTCCAGCCATCCCAGACCACCACACCAAGCTCCCGACCCAGCCAACTCCTTGCCTTACCCGGCGCAACGGACACCAACCCTTCAGCCGGCGACTCCTCCTTCGGCCCCGTCCAGACACCCGGTTGCAAATCAAGCTCAGGCAGCAAATCGCGCAGCCACGCCAGAGCCCATTCCCGGTCACCTTCGAGTAACACGAGGCGGCGTTCGCCAAGTTGGCCCAGTCGATCTGCAAGAAATTGCCAGCTTTGGTACTGAAGAGACAACATAAGATGGACGTTAGCTCCGAAATAGCATTGCACCGGGGCAGGACTTCAAAAAATTTGCGGAGCCATGGATGGCGGAGCATAAGCGCCACAGGGAAGTGCCGAAGGAGCGCTTTTTTGAAGTCTTGCCCCGGTGTGATGCGGGCGCCTGACACACAAGTCAGGTAACCAGAAAATTTCAGGCAATTATGGGCCACGGCTACTCCCACTGCCAGCAGCCAAGTACAATACCGCCATGCCAAGCCAACCCCAAATGCCAGACACCAGCTACCTCCCGGACTATCTCACCGACGAGCAGCGGGCCATCATCACCGCCGGTTACGAACACTCGGTGATCACCGCCGTCGCCGGCAGCGGCAAAACATCCACACTGGCCTGGCGCATCCGCTACCTGCTGGCACAGGGCCACGACCCCGACCGCATGCTGGTGCTCATGTTCAACCGCAGCGCCCGGGTGGATTTCGAACGCAAGCTGCAGCAGGTGTGCGACCGCTCCGGCCTCGCCATTCCGGAAATCCGCACCTACCACGCCATGGGCCTGCGCCTGTACAAACGCTTTGTGCGCGAAGGCTACCTACCCGGTTTCTCGGAAAAAGTTCTCACCGAACAGGAAATCAGCTATCAGGCCTGGCTACTCACCCGCAGACTGGCCCCCGAAGACCTGGCCGACGAAATCCGCCGCAGCAAAAAAGAATTTGTAGAAGCCGCCACCGGCTTCATCGACCGGGTGAAAACCACCCTGTCGCCGGCAGAAATCGTATTCGAAGAACTCGGCTACTCGGAAAAACACAAATACCTGATTGACCTGTTCCACAGCTTCGAGCAATGGCGAAAAAGCCAGAGCCGGATCAGCTACGCCGACATGCTTTACGAACCGGTCATGGCCATCCACCAGAACCCTCCATTGCAGCGACTGGTGGGCAACAAAATGGACCTGATCCTGGTGGACGAGTATCAGGACACCAACGAAATCCAGCACCTGCTGTTACGTTACGTAGCCGGCGACCGGGCTCGGGTTACCGTTGTGGGCGACCCGGACCAGACCATCTACGAATTCCGGGGCGCCAAACCCGAATTTATCCTGCGCCGTTTCAGCGACGAATTCGAAAGCCCGCTGGAGCAGACACTGAGCTACACCTTCCGTTACGGCCACCGGGTCTCATTGCTGGCCAACCACCTGATTCATCACAATACCGGGCGCAAAGACGTTCTGTGCCACTCGCACCCATCCACGCCGGCCACCGAAATCCACCTGCACCCGGCGGAAACCGACAGCGACCAGGTTCTGACAATCCTCAAAACCCAGAGTGCCGAGCAGAACAGCCAGAGTGCCATCCTGTTCCGGGTCTGGAGCCAGAGCGTACCCATTGAGCTGAAATTGCTGGCCCGGCAGATTCCCTACCGCATTGACGCCGGCAAAGGCGCGCTGTTCAGCCGGGAAGTGCAGGCCATCACCGCCCTGCTGACCATCGTAACCGGGCGAATGAAACAGTTGCCGGACTCCGACCGGCTGGAGCTGGCCCGGCAGATCCTGCGCTTTCCCCATATCGGCCTGAAAGAACCGGAGCTTGAGAACCTGGCCCGATTTCTGGCCGGTTTTGACAGTGACTGGCACGAGCGCCTGCTGGCCATGGATTTCGACGCCCTCGCTCCCATGGCCGCCCGCAAACTGCGCAAACTGGGTGAAGTGCTCGGCCAGTTGCAGAACTACAAAGGCCCGGTTGCCGGATTGATCAGCGTTTATGCCGATCACACCGATCTGCACGAAGGCATTCGCAGCCTGGCATTAACCCATGACAGCGCCGAGGAACGCATCGACACTGTTCAGGGCTTCCGCGACTACCTGAAAAGTCTGGACGTAAACGCCTCCGATGCTCTGGACCATTTGAAAAACCTGAAACAGCAGGCCGGTGAACAAAAAGGCAAAGGCGTTCTGCTTTCCACCATTCACAGAACCAAAGGGCTGGAATGGCCGGTAGTGATCATTCCCGGACTGCAGGAGAAATACCTGCCCTACAGCCCCCGGCCCACCGAGAATACCCAGGCCATTCTGGAAAGCGAACGCCGGCTGCTGTACGTGGGCATGACCCGGGTGCGAGACACCCTGCACCTGATCACCCGCCCCCAAAGCCGGAACCCGCATCTGGATGGTGACCAGGGCCCGAGCCGGTTCGTGTCAGAGATCTGCTTTGAATTGTCCGATGAGCTGGGTGAAACCCTGGACGGGCAAACGCCGGGGGCAGAGCAAGCACTCACTCTCAGCCAGCCACTGACGCCCATCAGCCAACGCTATGCAGAGCGGGAGGGCGTTGTTCTGGAGGGACAATGCGCTCCAACGACTGAGCCTGACCAACGGCCAGTCTGGCAATACCCACAGGTGGTACACGCCATTTTCGGCGCTGGCCGTGTGGTCGGTGAAGATGAGCGTTCGTTCGAGGTCAGCTTTGCCAATGGCGACACCCTGAACTTCAGCAAAAAGAGCGCGCACCTGTATTTCACCGTGCCGACTGATCTGCCAACGCAGTGACCTCCGTACAATCCCCAACGTCAGAAAGTGACTATTCGATTACCGTTTCCGCCTTATTGCACTATGCTTGCGGCCATCACGTTACGGCTTGTAACTTGGAAAAGAACCTGAACGAGAGAACGTCAGGAAAAGAATCATCAGGAGTGTATACATGAACATCATGCGCCCGGTCACTGCGGCCGTACTTGCATCATCCCTTTCCGTACCTGCCCTGGCCGAAACCCAGGACAGCATCTATCTGAACCCGTTCGCCGGTTACCAGCTGTTTGATCACAAACGGGACCTGAGCGAAACCGGCACATTCGGTCTCGGCATTGAATACCGGTTTCTGCCGAACTGGGCCTTAGAAGCGGTTTATTCCCGGGCCGACGCCAACCGAAAAGACGCTCCGGGCCATTCCGAATTTGAAGAAGTACGTGTTGATGGCACCTACTACTTTGCTGGCCCGGACGCTGTCTGGAACCCATACCTGTCGGTGGGTGCTGGCCATGCCGACTTTGGCATGGACGACACCGGCTACAACACAGCGGGCACCGATCATGATGAAACCCGTGTGAACCTGGGGGGCGGTGTTCGCTACAACATCAGCGACCGGGTTTCTCTGCGTGGTGATCTCCGCGAGTTTCACGGTATCGACGAGAGCACCTTCGACACCATGGTGTCACTGGGCCTGAGCGTTGCGTTCCATCGCACCACATCAGAGCCGGAACCCGCGCCAGAGCCAGCCCCGAAAGATTCTGACAACGACGGCGTACCGAACAGCAAAGACCAGTGCCCGAACACCCCGGCGGGTGCCGAGGTGAACAGCCGTGGCTGTGAGCTGGACAGCGACAACGATGGCGTGGTCAATAGCAAGGATCAATGCCCGGATACGGCCATTGGTGCGGAAGTCGACAAAACCGGCTGTGAAGGTGTCACCGAAACCGTCGAAACCATGGACCTTCGTGTGCAGTTCCCGACCAACAGCGCACAAATCGACGACACCTATGACGCAGAACTGCTCAGAGTCGCTGAATTCATGGAAGAAAATCCGGAGACTGTGGCAGAAATCGCCGGTCACACCGACAGCATGGGTGCTGCCAACTACAACCAGAACCTGTCTCAGCAACGCGCAGAATCCGTTGCGGATCGCCTGATCAGCGTTCACGGCATCAAGGCCGATAGAGTGTCAGCGGTCGGTTACGGTGAAGCCGAGCCAGTTGCCACCAACGACACTGCGGCCGGTCGTGCCCAAAACCGTCGTGTAGAAGCCCGCATCCAGGTTCTGCGTTAACAGCAGAGTCTTTTCGGGAAGAATGAGAAAGGCGCCTTCGGGCGCCTTTCTTTTTTTCGGCTTCATGATGCCACTCTGACGGCATCCAGCAGCAGGTTTCTGGGTGTCAGTGAACGTTCACAGAAAGTGCCCAGCCGCACCTCATACCCCTCCTCTTCCAGAAACATCGCGTAATCCAGCACCAGCACCAGCTCCAGTGGCCGCCGGAATAAATGCCGCAGCAACTCATGGCGGCGCACCTGCTGCAACCTGCGTTCGCCCTGGTTCAGCCAGTGCTGCCAATCCAGCGCTGCCGGCAAGTCCAGCTTCTTTTTCTGCGCTGCCCAACGGCAAAATTGTTCAAAGTCACCGTTGTTCAGCCGCGTCGGATGAGACGGCACCGGCAAATAATCATCCGTGCCACGCAGATGCCTCTGCAGGGCATCAAACCCCAGACGCCAGACGCTGATGCGGGCGGTTTGCCTGCGCACCCGGGCCGGTGCAGTCACCGTCTCCTGCACCGCCAGCTTCAGTTCACTTCGATCCAGCACCAGACTCCGGCCACGGGCCCTGGCTCGCTGAGACAGCGGCTGATAATTGCGGGCTTCGGTGCGCTGATAGCAGCAGGGTGAAAGACTCAGGCGGGACGCCTGTGCCGCACTGCCAACCTGCAACAATTGCCGGTGCAAATCCCCACACGCATGCAGGGCGACGCCCTGGTGGGCCGCAGGCCATTGCAGATCCCCGACCATGACATTCTGGTCCTTCAGCCGGACCGGATCACTATAGCGTTCTGCCAACCGGTTGCCGTCAGCGACCAGTTCCGGATCCCATTCGAACCCCAGAACCGGTCCAGCACCCTGCCCGGCCAGTGTTCGGGCCAGATGCCCCTTGCCACAACACCAGTCCAGCACGGGGCCGGTTGAAGGCAAGACCGCAGACGCAAAGGCACCAGCCTGTAAACGTTTGCGCCCGGGCATGTCCACTGCACGGGTTTCCGGCAGGGTGGCCTGATGTGCTTCTGATTCCAGTGCCAGCACAGGCAAAGCCACCAGCTCCGAATACTGTTTCAACCCAGATTCAAATACCGCGGCGCCTTGGGCGAATTCAGCGGGATGGTCTGCCAGATACTCGCAATCCTCATCGGGCAAATGATCCAGCCATCCGGCCAGTTCGGGGTATTGGTGGCACCAGGCAGGCTCCGACTCCGTGAACGGCACAGGGCGCCAGAAGGTTTCGTATTTCACCAGCCAGTCATTCAGCTGTTGCCAGTGCTGGTAAAAATCAGTGATCCCTTGCCCGGGGTCAGGCTCTGCAGGTCGGATCATGAGAACCGGTCAGGGCGGAACGGGTCCAACGGCACCGAGGGTTGCTCGCCATCGATAACCTGAGCAATGACCGAAGCACTGCCGGCAGACAGCGTCCAGCCGAAAGTGCCATGCCCGGTATTCAGATACAGGTTCTCCCGACCCGCCCGGCCAATAATCGGCGGGCCATCCGGGGTCATGGGCCGGAAACCTGTCCAGCTTTCCGCGGCATCCAGATCCGCACACCCTGGGAAGCGTGACTCCACGGATTTCCTGATCGTCGCCAGCCTGGCCTCGGGAATGTCCCGGTTGAAGTCCACCAGCTCGACAAATCCGGTCGCCCGTAAACGATTACCCAGGCGAGTGGAAACCACCTTGTAATGATCATCATGGATGGTGCTGGCGGGGGCTTTGTCGGCATCGCTCAGCGGCACTGTGAGGCTGTAGCCCTTGACCGGGTAAATGCAGATATCCACGCCCAGCGGACGCACCAGTTCCGGAGACCAGCAACCGGCGCAAACCACCACCGCATCGGCCTCCAGCGTTTCGGTCTGGCCATCGGCGGTTTGCAGGTAAACACCCTGTACCCGACGGTGGTCGGCCAGCAGACTTTTCACCTCCACTTCATAGCGGAAGGTCACCCCGAGCGCTTCACACTCCCCGGCCAGTTGCTGTGAAAACAGATGGCTGTCGCCGGTGCCATCGGTGTCGTAGCTGATAGCGCCATAGAGCGGGCCGCTGCCAGTCATGCCGGGCTCTGCTTCTCTTACCTGTTCGGGAGTCAACAAGCGGGACTGAATACCCATTTCACCAAGCAGGTGATGAAGCTCGCGATAGCCATCCATGGCTTCCGGGGTGCTGGCCAGATGCAGCAGACCCTTGTGGTTGCCGTCAAAGTTCAGGTCGTGCTCCTGCTCCAGTGCAAGGAAACGCTCCCGGCTATGGATGCCCAGCCGCAACATGGCCCGTTTGTTCAGACCAAACACACCGGGAGCCACGGCATAGCGGAAAGTGGCAAACAGAAAGCGCAACGCCGCCAATGAAGGCGGCATGCGCATTTTCAGCGGGCCATCCTGTTTCACCAACCAGGGCAGCGCCTTGAACATCATGGCCGGATCAGCCCAGGGATAGACGACCCCGTAGGACCGTTGGGCCGCATTGCCCTTGCTGGTTTCATTGCCTGCCAGCGCATGGCGCTCCAGTACCGTCACCTGGTGTCCCCGGCGAACCAGTTCCCGGGCGGTCGTCACACCAACAACACCGCTACCCACAACCACGATATGCATAGTTAGCCTCCGTTAACTGACGCCTTCTGTTGCCTGGTCTCTGTCTAACTGACTCCGTTTTTCGCCAGCAGTTCACGATACTCTGCCAACACCCCTGGATCCTCTTTGGGGTACTCCGGCGCCAGCTGTTTGAGCTTTTCCGCCAGCAGTGCCGCAACAATCGCCCTGGCCTGGGGCTTGTGATCACCCGGAATCATGTACCAGGGATTTTCATCGGTATGGGTGGCGGCCAGCGCTTCCTCGGCATAGGCCTGGTACGTCTCACGCTTTTTCCAGCCCTCGATATCGGAGGGGTCGAATTTCCAGCGCTTGCGCGGTTTGTCCAGGCGCTTGAGCAGCCGGCGTTTGTGTTCGTCTTCCGACATGTTCAGCCAGACCTTCATCACGCAGGTGCCCTCACTTACCAGGTGATGCTCAAACTCACGGATTGCCCGATAGCGTGCCTCCCAGTTGTAGGTATCCACGTCTCGTACCGGCCACACCCGTTCTCCGATCACACCTTCCTGATGGCTGCGGTTGAACGCCACCATCTGGCCATAGGCGGGCAGATAAGGCGTCACCCGCCAGAGAAAATCATGGGCACCCTCGACCGTATTGGGCCGACTGAACGACCAGGCATGGAAACCTCCCGGGTCGGCATAGGTGGCCAGGGTACGAATCAGGCTGTCCTTGCCGCTGGTGTCCGGGCCATGGATCACCAACAATAGTGCCTGTTTCTGGTTGGCCCATAACCGGCGTTGATACTCCCCGATATCTTCCAGACTCGCTTCCAGTTTGGGTATTTTTTTATCGTTATCCAGAAACGTGGGATAATTGTCGAACCCCGGTTTTTCCGGATCCAGAAACCAGGACTTGGCAAACGCCGAATACTTCATTCAGGGAACTCCCTATCGCTCTCTTGCAGGTTAACCAGGGGCCAAACTGATACAATCTGACCTGAAAACGTACAGAGTAGCATTCTATCACCGAGTTTATTGGAGCCAGGCATTCCGAGATGAGCAAAAAACGTCGCGAGATCCCCGTATTCGATCATCCGATCATCGAGACCCACTGCCACCTGGACTACCTGAAGGACCGGCCGCTGGCCGAGACCCTCGAGCGCACCCGGCAGGTCAATATCGAAAAGGTGATCACCATCGCCGTGTCGCCGGAAAACCTGGCCACCGTGCGTGAACTGAGCCAGATGGAGCCATGGCTCTATGGCACTCAGGGCATTCACCCCCACGACGCCGAAAGCTATTCGGACGACGTGGAACAAGAGATACGGGCGCATGGCAATGATGAGAAAATCGTTGCCATTGGCGAGATCGGTCTGGACTATTTCTACGACAATGCCGACCGGGAAGTACAGCGACACGTCTTCCGCCGCCAACTGCAGATCGCCAGTGATCTGAATCAGCCGGTGGTGATTCACAGCCGCGAGGCCGATGAAGACACCATCAATATACTCGGCGAGTTCGAAAGCTCCCTGAAGCGGCGGGGCGTGATTCACAGCTTCACCTCCGGCCCGGGGCTGGCCCGGTACGCGCTGGATCAAGGCTGGTGCCTGGGGTTCAACGGCATCACCTCTTTCAACAAGGCCGAGAATGTGCGCGATATCGTGCGCATGGCGCCCATTGAACAGATACTGTTGGAAACCGATTCCCCGTTTCTGACTCCAGTGCCCTATCGAGGCCGCGAGAACGCACCGTTCTACTTGCCCTTTGTGGCGGAGAGGATTGCAGAAGTAAAAGGGCTGCCTCTGGAGGATGTGATCACTCAGACCTACGAAAACAGTCTGAGAACCTTCTTCCCCTAGCATCCATCCTGGTTAATTCACTGTCATGATTAAACGCATACCCATTTCTGCTTTGAAGATCGGCATGTACATCACCGATCTCAACAACGACTGGATTCCTCACAACCAGAAACGCAAGAAAGGCGTTTTACGAAGTGAAGATACCATCACCAAAATTCGCAGAATGGGTGTGAGACATCTTTATATTGATACCAGCAAAGGGCTCGACAGTCAGGACTCCGAAACCGCTGAGGAAATCGACAAACGAAACGAAGCCGCGCTCGAAAATGCGGGTGAACTGAGTCCCGGCCTCAGGGCAAAAGTGGATCTGGCCGATGAAATGGTCAGGGCCCAGCAGGTTCACAGCCAGGCCCAGGGTCTGGTCAGCAACTTCATGAACCACATGAAGATGGGTACGGCTTTGGAACTGGCCCCCATTCACCAGCTCGCTGACGAACTGCAAAGCTCGGTACTTCGCAATGCCAACGCACTTAGTTGCCTGGGTCGGATTCGGGAGAAAGATAACTATCTCCTTGAGCACTCGGTGAACCTGAGCGTTCTTATGTCATTGTTCGGCAATCATCGCCAGTTACCCAGGGATGTGCTGCATCAGACCGTTGTGGGCGCCTTGCTGCATGACATCGGCAAGATACTGGTCCCGGACGAAGTCCTTCATAAGCCGGGCAGGCTCAGCGCTCAAGAGTTTGACGTCATGAAAATGCATGCCCGTTATTCACGGGACATACTGGCCAGTACTGAGGGTATCGGAGAGATCGCCCTGCTGACGGCAGCCCAGCATCACGAAAAACTGGATGGCAGCGGCTACCCCGAAGGCCTCAAGGGGAACGAAATCACTGAGTATGGACGCATGGTAGCGATCACCGATGTCTACGATGCCATTACCGCTGACCGCGTTTATCACAAAGGAATGACGCCCACCCAAGGCTTGAAAAAGCTGCTGGAATGGAGCGGTGACCATCTCGACCCATTACTGGTAAAAGACTTTATTCGCTGCATCGGCCTTTATCCCATCGGCTCAATGGTACTCCTGGAAAGCGGCAGGCTTGGCGTGGTGATCGAAACCAACGACCATGACCAGCGCCTGCCCACCGTGCGGCTCATGTATCATACGAGGTTCCGTATGCCGATTACCGTCCAGACCCTTGACCTGGCTCGCCCGGGCAATCAGGATCGAATTGTCAAATCCGTAGATCCGGCAGACTACAAACTGGATGTTCGAAAATTTCTGGCCTGAGATCCCGAGGTACCACCGTTCCCTGTCAGGCTTACGGACGAGCAATCCGATAACAGGTAACACCACATGATATCTTCCATCTTTCAGATCCTTGGCGGGTTGGCGCTGTTCATGCTGGCCATGGAAATGATGACCAACGGCCTGAAAAACGCCGCCGGTTCCCAGTTGCGGCATCTTCTGGGCCAGTGGACCAAAACCCCGCTGCGGGGGTTGGCGGCCGGGGCCATCATTACCGGCATTGTGCAGCATTCCGGGGCCGTTACCGTTGCCACCATTGGTTTTGTCAACGCCGGGCTACTGACCCTCAAGCATTCACTGGGCGTGATCTTCGGTTCCAACATCGGTACCACCATGACCGGCTGGCTGGTCAGCCTGGTGGGCTTTGGCTTCAAGATCGAAGCTCTGGCGCTGCCACTGTTGGCCGCTGGTGTTGGCCTACGGATGATCAGCCGGGTGCCTCGCAATAAATTTTTGGGCGAGGCTCTGTCCGGTTTTGCCCTGTTCTTCCTGGGCCTGTCGATTTTGAAAACCGCCCTGGAAGGCGCCGCCGGTGGCTTCATGGGGGGCGATATGATCAGCAGTGATTATGGCCTGCCCATGTTCCTGTTGATTGGCCTGGTTGCCACTGTCCTGACCCAGTCTTCCAGTGCCTCACTGGCCATTGTGTTAACGGCCGCCGCCAGCGGCCTGATCTCCCTGCCGGATGCCGCCGCTGCGGTGATCGGCGCCAACCTGGGCTCCACCTCCACCGCCGCGTTATCCGCCTTGAAAGCCACCGCCAACGCGCGCCGGCTGGCCATTGGCCACATCCTGTTCAACCTGGTGACCGGCGCCATCGCCTTGCTGATTATGCCGGCCATGCTGTGGGCAGTGGCGGAAGTCACCAATTTGCTGGAGCTGGAGTCCAACCCGGCCGTGTCACTGGCGATATTCCACACCCTGTTCAACGTGTTGGGTGCGGCCGTCATGTTGCCGTTTACCGCGCCTTTCGCGCGTTTCCTGGGCCGGCTGTTCCGCAGCAAGGAAGAAGACAACGCCGAGCCGCGGTATCTGGATGACACCCTGATCACCACACCGGAACTGGCCATCGGCGCGGTCGACCAGGAAATGAAAAGACTGATTCGCCACACCCGTGGCCTGCTGCGGGTGTGCCTGGATCGGGAAGGTCTGAACGAGGCGCAGATTGGTCCGAAAGCCGACGCCATCCGCAACCTGAACATGGCCATTACCGACTATATCGGCCGGCTGAACGCGGAAAAAATGCAGCTATCGATTGTGGAAGCCCTGGCCATCAGCCTGCGCACCTGTCGTTATCTGGCTGAAACCACCGAACTGGCGCCACAACTGCTGGCCATGCGCAGGCTCTGTGCCCGTAACGAGTTTGCCAGCATTGAAGCGCTGCACCAGGAATACCTCAATATCCTTCGGGATCTGATCGCCTCTGAACAGCCGGCACCGGAAGTACTGGCCCGCTCCGAACAGATTTACCAGGCCCTGAAAGATGAAACTCTACAGCTGATGGTGCGTCATACCAGTGCCACCGGCCCCGGCGAGCAGATGCTCAATACTCTCAGTGGTATCCGCAGGTTAAGCGATCAGTGGGGCAAATCCCTGCACTGGCGCTCGGCAACCGATATTCTTAACAAGGACCATGATCATCACAATCACGACATGCTCTCGGAAAACCTGCAGTAACGGTTTCGGCCCTGTCGTTTTGCCTGGTACATGGCCTGATCCGCCTGCCGGAGCAGCTGGTCAGCATCCAGCTCTTCCGGCTGAGGGTAGAGGGTGTAGCCCACACTGACAGAGACCTCCACACTGTGATCAGCCACCCAGGCCGGTTCGACCACCGTTTCCAAAAGCCGGTCAAGCAGGGCTTCCAGAGCCATGCCGCCATCGACATTGACAGCAATCGCCGCAAACTCGTCTCCGCCCAGCCGGGCGAGGGTATCTTCCTCACGCAGTACCGCACGCATGCGCCGACCCATTTCAATTAACAGCTCGTCGCCGGCATCGTGCCCGAAGGCATCGTTCACCGGCTTGAACTCGTCCAGATCAATATAGATGACGCCGAGCTGATATTTTTGCCGCCGGGCCTGGGCCATGGACTGGTGCAACCGCTCTGCAAACAACACCCGGTTTGGCAGGCCGGTCAACGCATCATAGTGCGCCATGGTACGCAGTTTCTTCTCTGACTCTTTCAGCCGTGTGATGTCACTGAATACACCCACAAAATGGCTGAGGTGTTGTTTGTCATCAAACACACTGCTGAGGGTCAGGTTAAGCACCAGCCGGCTGCCGTCCCGGCTACGGCTGCGAAACTCACCACTCCAGACACCATGTTTGCGAGCGGCGACCAGTATGGCACTGCCTTCATCAACGGGCATGGGCGGCAAGTTTCCGATCACTTCTTTCCCGTCACGCCCGGTAATCTGCCGGTAGGCGTCGTTGGTGTCGATCACGACGCCGTGGGCGTCTGTGATGAAAATGGCCTCGCGGGCGTTATCAAAAACCTGCACCGCCAGGCGCATGCGCTCCTCTGCCTCTTTACGAAGGGTGATGTCATACCAGGAACAGAGAACCGAGGGCGTCTCAAAGCCATGCTCATAAACCGGCGCCAGGGTCATTTCCACCCAGACATCCGAGCCGTCAGAACGGACAAACACCCATTCAGTGCTGGCGGTATCCCCCAACTGCACTCTGCGCAACAGGCTGTCCAGTTTTTGCGAAGAGGTCTGGCCATCCGGCTGGGAATCTTGGGAAAACGCCATCAGGCCCTTGCCCAGCAAAGAGGCCTCAGAGGTATAACGCAGCAAATCCACCGAGGCCCGGTTACAGTCCACCAATTCATTGCCGCGCATCATCAACATGGGCTGGGGCCAGCCGGCAATCAATTCACGTTGCCGCCGCTCTTCAAAAGCGAGTTGTCGCCTCTTCCGGCCTAACCAGAGGCTGGTAAATACCAGCGAGACGAACAACACGGCCACCGTGATCACCCAGCCCCGATATTGATGCAGGATATCAACCCAGGTAACCCGGGGCGCCTGGTCGTACGGAGCGAGACGAAGCGTGCGAGCCAGATCCTCAACAGACTGATAATCAGCCGGCGGCGAGAAGCCCGCCAGCCCGGCCGCCTTTGCCGCCGGGTGATCCGGCTCCAGAGCAAACAGGGCCGAGGCAATACGCCGGATCACGCGGCTGTCAACATGAGGCAGGGAAACCAGTGGCCATTCCGGATACAGCCGTGTAGATACCTGGAAGGGGTAACCTCGCAGATTCTGCTTGTTGATAATTTTCAGCCCGTCAGCCAGCTCAGGGTTTTCTTCTATCCGCTCTTCAAGAATTCCGGTTCGAACAAATCCGACGTCGGTATCACCCGCAAGCACAGCCCTGATTACCCGGTCGTGATTACCCAGGTAAATCACATTCCTGTTCCGGCGCACGTCCACGTCCACCGAACGCAGTTCCAGTGCCGGCGCCTGATAACCACCCATAAAGTGAATGCCTGGCGTGGCAATACTTGCACCCTCTACATCCTCAAGCGTGCTGATATCGTCGCGGCTGGCTCTGGTGAAGATGACACCACCAATACTGCCGGTGCCCTGACCGTTCCAGTCGCGCAGCAGCGTCGCCAGGACACCGGTCAGGCTACGTTCACTGCGAATCACCAGGAAGTGGCTGGGATTAGTCAGAAAGAAGTCGGCCTGGTTGGTGGCAACCGCTTGGGTCATTGCTTCCTGGTCCAGCACGGCCAGCTTCACCTGAATACCGCTTCGTTCACTCAGATAGTGCGCCAGAGGCGCGTACCTTTGCTGCATAACCGGCTCGGGGCGATAGGACAGTACCGCCAGGGTGACAGAACCCGGGGGTTCATTGGCCTGGGCCACAGGTACAGCCCATGCCAGTACGGCCATCACCAGAACAAGGAAGAGCTTGAGGGATCCACGGCTCATGAGAGGCTCCCGGGCAGGTAATCCCGCGTGCAGAGATTTGCGATATCCGGCGACTGTTCAATCAACCCTTCACGAACCAGAATATTCCCCAAACGATGAGCTACGATCTCCACCCGGCCGCCCGGCGACAGGTAACGACGGTTGGCTGTCAGTTCCGGCAGCATGACCGTTGCCATGGCCTCGCGAACGGTCTCCGGTGTTATTTGCTGACGAGTGGCGATCCGGTACACCGCGTCATGCATATTACGCACAAGATGTCGCAATCCCAGAAAATGACCACGCACCAGATCTTCTACAGCTGAAGGCTGTTTGCGTTCGGCTTTTTCAGTGACTACCAGCACATCAAAAATGGTATCTGGCATCTGGCTGCTGTCGAACAAACGAACAGCACCCGCGTTTCCCAGTCTGGAGGCGGTTGGCTGATAACATACCGACACGTCAATCGCTCCCTCGTTCCAGGCCTCAAGGTGCTGGTTTACAGGAATATTCACTATTGATACCTGATCGCTTCGCAAACCGGCCCGTTCCAGCACCGCAAACAACATGATACCCGACACGCCAGCCAGATCGACGCCGATGGATTGACCGGCAAGCGCCTCAAGACGGTCGATTTCCGGACGCACCATCACCATATCGGCGCCCACCGAGACATCAGCAACAGCAACTACTTTGACAGGTACGTCCCCAGCCTGAATCCGGAGCACTTCATCCAGCGTCAGGGCTGCGGCGTCCAGCTCTCCAGCCAATATGCCATGCATGGAATCCCGGGAGGTCTGCCCCTTTGATAAGCGCACCGTCGGTGGCAACCAGCCGAATTCCTCGGCCAGATAGAGCGTTTCGTAACCGATCCATGGGTGCACACCAGTGCGAAGCGGCTCATTGCGTGAACAGCCAGCTAACCCGGCGGATGCAGCGGCGGCAAGCGACAGTTGCAGAAAATGGCGGCGGTGCATTCATTGCTCCGGGCGGTGACGTTATGACTATGAAAATGACAGATAGTAATACCAACTACTATAACCGACTATTCGATCAGGGCACTGTATGGAATCAATTAGCCGGTTATTTTCTGCCGTATCAACCGAACGAGAGAAATACGCCCATCAGCACCGGCGATAAAAAAGACAGGAGAAAACCGGAAGCGATGGCTACCGGTACACAGGCAAGACCACCGGAACTGCGGATTACCGGCAGGGTAAAATCCATGGAGGTAGCCCCCCCGTAGCCAATGGCCACTGCGGGCCTGGCGGTAATTACCAGCGGAATCAGTGCCAGAGCAATAATTTCGCGCAGAACATCGTTAAGAAAGGCTACGCCGCCCCAGGCCGGGCCCAGAGCGTCACCGATAACGATACCGGAGAGCGAATACCAGCCAAACCCTGAAGCCAGTGCCAGTGCCTGATGCCAGGGCACGTCCAGCCAGGGAATCAGCACCAGACCGGCCAGCAGTGAACTGACCATGAGCACTATGGCAATACCCAGGCCCTGGCGGTTCATCAACAGTTTGCGCAACGACAGCCCGGCGTTGCGCAGTTGCAGGCCAATCAGGAGCAGCAACAGCATAAGAGCCCAGGTAGCCACCTCATCAACCATGGGCAGCCGGGGAAGCAGAAAGTAACCCAGACAAACCCCTGACAGAACCGCCAGCAACGGTTTCAATCCCGCCAGGAACAGCCGCCGGTAACCGGGCCGCTGCTCTTTCGTCTGGCCAGTGAGCTCCATCGGTTGCCAGCGATGAAACAGCCACAAACCCGCTACATTCGCCACTAACAACACGATAACCAACCCGAGAACCTGGCCCGCCATGGCACCGAGCTGATCCAGCAAACCTTGCATTTGCCCAAGGCCGAGCCCCAGCAGGGCAAGAATGAAATAAACCAGAGTTTCCACCGTGTAGTGGATCACCGTCATCAAACGGCGATTGGACAGAGCAATGGCAAAGCCCATAAACAGGGGAGCCAGAATCAGCAGTGCACCGGTCAGCATGGCAACCTCAGCAACGGGGGCTTTCGGGGAACGGCTTTATCAGTGCAAACTGTCACCGGAACGATCCTGGACCAGCACCCAGGGAGCAATCACCACTGCCCAGAGTTCCGCGTTGCGGTCGTACCAGGCACGGGCCAGATCCGGTGATACTTCGCCGACCTGCCCCCCGCTCAGCCATTGTTCGAACTGCGCCTTGTTATCAGCTGTCAGTTGCGCGGCAACGTCCAGCAGGTCCAGGTCGGGCGCTACTCGCACAACCTGACCCCGGGCATAGTAGGTTTGCAGCTCATGCCAGTGAATACGGGAGGTTTCCAGATTGAGCCTGGATTTGATTTCTTCCGGAGATTCAGGGGATGACATTACGACCTCGATGCAATATTAAGCTGGCTGGAAACGGTAGCCGGAAACCAGTGATTCCGGGCGCGCCAGACTACCCTAAATCAGCCGGTTTCGCATCCTGCCGGCTGGCATACAGATCGCGGATCTGGTCACCCAGGGTCATCGGATCAAAGGGTTTCGGAATCACGCCTATGGCACCCATGGCCCGATATTCCTCAACTTCGGCCGGCTGCAGACGAGCGGTCATGAACACCGCCGGGGCTGGCAGTCCGGAAGGGCGATCCTGCAAAGCCCGCAGGGTTTGGGGGCCATCCATACCCGGCATCATCACATCCAGCAAAACCAGGTCCGGATTGAAATCGTCAATCCGCTCCAGCGCCTGCTGGCCGGATTCACACAACAACGCTTCAAACCCGCCAACATCCACCAGCGCCAGCTCGGCCACAGCCCGGATATCCGGATCATCCTCCACATACAGTACGCGGTTGATCTGATCATTCGCCATCCATGTTACTCCTCAACCTTGTTGGCCACGTGAACACCCAGCCGTTCCAGTAAAACCCGACAGGTCTCGTCATCCTGCCGGCCTTCCGCAATCAACGCAGCCGCTCTCATGATCAGGCAGTCGTTGCGTACTGTGTCTTTTTGCAGGAAGTGCACAGAGCCAATCAATTCCCGCAAATCCAGCGGTAATCGCCACTGAACTTTCAGGCGATTGCCATAAGGCTGGGCCCAGTCTTTCAGACATTGTTCTGCCTGGCCCTCTTCCAGTCTGCCACCCTTGCCGACGAACTGGTTGACTACCGAGATCACCGCCAGCTCCCCTACACGGCTCAACAATCCGGCTTTCTGGAACATAACGGGGGGCTTTTTCATGGTTATGGCAATGCGCTGGGCTTCCCGGCCCACTTTCAGGGCCTGCTCCTGATGCTCCGTTGCCAGCGTTACCAATTCCGGCGTTTTGATACGACGGCCAACATCCAGCGACATGGCCAGAGCCTGATTCAGTGCCATGGGCACGCCCATAAGGCCTATGGCATCTTTCAGAGTATCCACCGGCTTGCCGGTGCGACGGAAAGAACTACCGTTGGCGACATCCAACAGGCGCGTCACCAGTGCCGGCTGTTCCCGCCAACGCTCGGACAACTGCGCCGCAGAAAGCGAATCCGAGCGTTCAAGCAACTCCAGGATATCAGCCGGATCCTGTTCGCCGGGCAGTTGAATGACATACTCAAGAGAATCTTCGAGCATCTTGTGCAGATCAAGTTGCTCTTCATCCACCGGACCCGGCTCTATCAACGCAGCCAGTCGTTCATGCACCATTTCGACACTGAACGGCTTGGTGATGTAACCGCTGATGCCGTAGTGGGCGGCTTTCAATACCGAATCCCGGTCAGAGCGACCAGACACCATTACAATAGGCAGATCGCCATCCTGACTGCGAAGTCTGCGCACAAGTTCCAGGCCCGAGCCATCTGGAAGGTTCCAGTCGGTGATTACCAGATCAAATGACTGCTTGCCGGCTCCGGCGATAGCCTCTTGAACCGTCCGGAACTTTTCCACCTTGGCCCCCGGATACGCGCTGGCGATAACCGTTTCCAGCAATTCAGATATCAGATCATCGTCTTCAAGTACCAGTACATTCATAAACCCGAGTCCAGCAAGTAACCATCAATTATTTCCATACACAGTAATGCCATTACGGCCGGCACGCTTGCGCTGATACAAGGCCTGATCAGCTGCATCGATCGCTTCATCACCTGTCACATAATCGTTGATCGCGGCGATCCCCGCTGACAAGGTCACGTTAAAGGTATCTTCATTTCCGTTGAACGTCAGCTGCGCGAAAGCGCCGGCAATATCCGTGAACAACCGTACGGCAGAATCCGTATCGCAATGCGGCAGCACCACCAGAAATTCCTCGCCACCGTAGCGGCCAATCATGTCGGTTTCCCGCAGGCGATTGCGCAGGGTGTTTGCCAGCGCTTTAATCACCACATCCCCCGATCGATGGCCATAAGTGTCGTTCACCTGCTTGAAGTGATCGAGATCCACCATCACAACGCTGGCGGCATGGCCGTCACGACGGCACCGGGCAAGCTCCTTTTCCACTTCCTGTTTAATCAGTGAGTGCTTTAGCAGGCCGGTCAGGCTGTCCCGGTTCATCAGCCGGAACAGCTGCCGGGCCCGGAAACAGCGTATCAACACGGACCGCACCAGATAGTCGTCAGACACCGGCTTCATCAGAAACTCATCAGCCCCTCTGGATAAGGCCTCAAGCTGGGTATCCGGATTATCCTCGGACGACAGATAGATGATGGGCAGGCTCAGCCATTGAGGGTCAAAACGCACCATTCTGGCCAGGGTAACGCCGGAATATTCCCCCAACTGCACGTCCATCAACAGGATGTCCGGGCTGAACGACGACAGCTCGGCCATCAACTGAACAGGTTCGTGAACCCAGAGCACCTCCACACCATGAGACCTGAGCACCAGTGCATAGTGTTCTGCCAGTTCCGGATCGTCTTCAACCAGAAGGACACGGCCGTGCACACCTGAGCTTCGTTCAAGCGCCAGATACTCAATGCGCTCTGCTAACTCGGGCAAGTCTGGAGACCGGCCAAAAAAACCGTCCGCACCAAGAGCAGCCGCCTGGTATCGACTGTCAAAAGAACGCTCTTCACTCAGACACACCACTGGCAAACGGCGAACCTGCTCATCATCGCTGGCATCCCGCTTACTCATGATGTCAGCCAGGCAATCATCGGCGCTCAGGATTACGGTTGCACCCTGCCCCTGTCCAGCCAAGGCAGAGAGTGTCGTAATGTCCGAGTCCGGGATAAATTGACAGTCAAAGCCGTAAGCCGTCAGTGCACTGGCGAGCCATTCATGATCAGCATCAACACCGGGAGCCAGCAGCACGCTGACCCGTACACCATGGCTACCCTCAGGCATTTCGGGGCCGGACTGGTAGGGATCGGTTTCGGACTCCGGCACGGGCGAGGTGTCCAGCATGGTTCGCAACGCCAGGATCTTTTCCAGCGCCAGGCTGGAGACCTCCCTGCTATTTTCGTGGCTGGTTTTGGCTTTCAGCATTTTCTCCAGGCTTCGGGCAGCTTCACCCAATTCCGGAAAACCAAACGTGCCAGCCGAACCAGCCAGACGATGCAGGCGCGCACAAACATCACTGACCACCAGATTGTCAGCATCTTCTTTCTGCATCAGCCGGATCCGTTCCTCCAGCTGTTTCAGGTCGTCGGCGGCACGTGCTGTAAAGCGCTCTCGTAATTGGGCCAAGCGCGACGAAACATCGTCGGTTGCTCCTGTTACCATGACATTCAATCTGCCCGCTTTTGTTTCCGATTGTTCGAAAAATCTTCTATCCTCGGGCTCATAAAAACATGTTTAAACAACCTGCGCCATAACCACTTGAGGCTAAACTTGAAAAACCTCTCCTTTGGCAGCCGTTTTGCCATCATTGCGGTATGCAGCACCATACTGACGGTTGCGTTGCTCGCCACCACCGCCTATCAGCAATTAGTTACTGATTTTGAAGACGTACTGACCCAGCGCCAGCAACTGGAAACCGAAACCTATGCCAGCCAGGTCAATCAACGACTGAAGGTGAGACTCAGCGCCCTCGGCGCACTTGCCGCACAGATGACCGACGGAGAAAAACTGCTGCCCCCGGAAACGCTCAACGCCATGCTCCGTCGACAAACTCTGCTGTCAGACTATTTTGATCTTGGCTTGCTCGCGTTCGATGCCAATTCTGTTGCGATTGCCGAAGACCGTTATGTAGAAAACCGCCTGGGTACCTCCTACGCCGACCGCAGCCACTTCAAACAGGCAATGTCCAGCGAAAAACCCTACATCAGCCGACCGATCATGGGGCGTACCACCGGCATCCCCCTCATTTCTTTCCTATACCCTGTTCACAGCGATAACAACGAACTCCTGGGTTTTGCCGGAGGCGTTATCAATCTGAGTAACACCAGCCTACTGCCAGACACCGACGAGCGTTCGGGCGATGCAGTGTTCAAGGTGCTGGACACGAAATTTTTTACCAGAGTGGATTCGGTTGATCCTGGCAACCTGATGCCGCCATTACCGGACCCAGGTCAGTCGGAACTGATTGATGCCGCACTGTCCGGAATCACTTCCGGGGTGGTGGAAGACAAATCCGGCAAGCGCTGGATATACGCCACCCGCCATCTGGAGCGGGTCGGCTGGCTGTTCCTGCGCGCCACTCCTTACTCTCAGGCCATCGCTCCCGCCAGGGCCTCGTTCAATCAGTTTGTGGTCATCAGCGCAATGGTGTTGCTCGTTATGGCCATACTGGTTTTGGCGTTATCCCGCACCGTTTCCCGACCGCTGGAACAGATGGCAGGAAACATGCGTAACATGACTGAACACATGAATAGCCCCGGTAGACTGAACGAACGGGGCGCCCCGGAAATCCGCAGTGTTGCCCGGGCCTTTAACCGATTGATGGACGAACGCGAAGCTCTGGATGACCTGAAAAGCCAGTTCGTGTCCAACGTCAGCCATGAACTGAGAACTCCCCTCACATCCATCAGTGGCTCACTTAAGCTGCTGGCCTCGGGTAAAGCCGGGGCGTTGCCTGACAAAGCCAGCACCATGGTCGACGTTGCCCTGCGCAACAGTGAACAGCTGCAACGATTGATTGCGGATTTGCTGGATTTCAATAAGGCGGTTGCCGGCCAGCTGGTCAGCCAGTCCACAACCGTCAGCCTTCGCTCGGCCCTGGAGGACGCCTGCGGCGCCAACCAGTCTTACGCCCGGGAGCATAACGTCTCCCTGGAAGTAACCAGAGCGCCTGATATCCAGTTAATGACAGACCCGCACCGGCTGAGACAGGTCCTGGACAATTTCATCAGTAACGCCTGTAAATTCAGCCCGACGGGCTCGACTATCACCCTCAGTACCAGCCGGGAATCGGAAGAAAAAGCCCGCATCATCGTTTCGAACCCCGGCGATGGCGTTCCCGAATATTTCGTGCCCCGGCTTTTCCAGCGTTTTGCTCAGGCGGAGTCTGGCTCCAGGCAGGCCAAGGCAGGCACTGGCCTGGGGCTGGCTATTTGCCGGGAGCTGGCCCACCTGATGAATGGCGAGGTTGGTTACTATTACCAGGCGGGTGCCCATTTCTGGATCGAACTGCCTGTCGACACACGCAAACAAGGCGACAAACCCGATGAAAACGCCTGAACAACCACCAGAAGAGTCTCAGCGCTTGTCCGCTCTGCGAGCCAGCAATTTACTGGACACACCACCGGAAGAGCGCTTTGATCGCATCACTCATCTCGCGGCCCAACTCTTTGATGTCCCCATTGCTCTTGTCTCGCTGGTCGACAAAGACCGACAATGGTTCAAGTCCTGCTATGGTTTGGGCGTCAGGGAAACAGGCCGGGATATCTCGTTCTGCGGACACGCAATTCTGAATCCACAGACGCTCGTGGTCGAAAATGCAATGGATGATGAGCGCTTCGCCGACAACCCCCTGGTGGCAGACGAGCCGGGAATTTGTTTCTATGCCGGAGCCCCACTGGTGGATCAATCCGGCTATCGCCTGGGCACTCTGTGCCTGATTGACCGCAAGCCGAGAAGGTTTTCCGAAGAAGACGAGGAGAATCTGCGCAATCTCGCTGACATGGTCGAGCGGGAACTCCAGCTTCATGAGCTGGGCGAATATTATGATGAGCGGGCACGGGCCCTGAATATCCTGAATGAAATCGCTCTGGACACCCACGGCAAGGAGACCGATCGCATTGAACGTGCTCTGGTAACCGCCACCCAGTTTCTGAACATGGATACGGCAATTGTCAGCAGCATCACTAGCCAGGCCTACACCATTCGCTGGCATTACGAGCGGCTGGGCAACAGCCTGGAAAACGGCATGACGTTGCCACTGAACAAAACCTATTGTTCCTTGTTACTGGCAAAAAACGAAATGTTGGCCATCAGCCATATGGGTCGAAGCCGATACAAGGATCAAACCTGTTACACAGAGCTCGGCCTGGAAAGTTATCTCGCCGCGCCTATCTGGATCAATAAAGAAATCGTCGGCACCCTCAACTTTTCCTCAGCAACCCCGAGAAAGCCCGGCTTCACCGAAATCGACAAGATGTTCGTCAACCTGCTGGCCAGCTGGATAACCGACGTTATACAACAACAGCAACAAACAGAAACTCTGGAGAAACTGGTCACCCATGCGCCCGGCATGCTCTACCAGTATCGCCTCTGGCCGGACGGAAACAGCACTTTTCCTTATACCAGCCCCGGCATCCAGCGAATCTATGGTGTTACCGCAGCAGAAGCTCAAGAAAGCGCAAGCCAGGCCTTCAACGCCATTCATCCGGATGATCTTGAAGGCGTGGCGGAATCCATCAGGGTGTCCGCCGATACACTCACTTTCTGGCATCGTCAGTACCGGGTTCGAGCTGAAGACGACCACTGGCGATGGGTAGAAGGACAGGCGAATCCGGAAAAACTTCCGGACGGCAGTATTCTGTGGCATGGCTATATTGTCGATATCGACGAACGTCACAAAGCCGAGCAAATGAAAAACGAATTTATTTCCACCGTCAGCCACGAATTGCGCACACCCCTTACCTCGATCGCAGGTTCGCTGGAACTGGTCATCGGGGGCGCGACCGGCCCGTTGGCGGAAAGAGCGGAACAGATGCTCAGCATTGCCCGGCGCAACGCTAACCAGTTGAGAGTATTGATTGACGACCTGCTGGATATTGAAAAACTGACCAGCGGCAAAATGCCCATCCATAGCAGCAGCCAACCTTTGACAGAAACCGTGGAGGCCGCCTTAGAGGAAATCCAGCCTTACGCCACGCCCAGAGGTATTACCATAGAACTGGAAAACCGGGCACCGGATTTAGACGCACACTTTGACCCGATCCGAATGAAACAGGCCCTGGCTAATCTGCTCTCCAATGCAGTGAAATTTTCACCCGAGGGCGAAGCTGTCCGGTTGCGAGTTAAAATCCGCGATAAGCATCTGGTGGTAGAAGTGGAAGACCATGGTTCTGGCATACCGGAGGAATTCCGCACTCGTATTTTCCAGAAATTCGCCCAGGCGGACAGCTCTTCAGCTCGCAGCAAGGAAGGCACCGGTCTGGGTCTGGCTATTACCAGGGAATTAGTGCGCGCAATGGAAGGTGACGTGGGGTTTGAGTCAGAGGAAGGAAAAGGATCGGTTTTCTGGATAGCCCTGCCGCTCTAAGAGTAGCCCGCCCCCACACACACAAAAGCCGGCGCACGAAGCGCCGGCTTTTGTGGCTTCTGAAGCTCATTGCCGGTCAGGCATTCTTCAGCATCTCCCGCACCACGTAGTGCAGAATACCGCCGTTCTTGAAGTACACCGCCTCGTTGGCGGTATCTATCCTTGACTTCAGTTCACAGCTCTCGGTGGAACCGTCCTTGTATTTCACCGTCATGGTCAGGGTCTGACCCGGCTGGATATCGCCCGAGAGCCCTTCGATGCTGATGGTTTCCTCACCGGTCAGTTTCAGGCTCTTGCGGTCCGTGCCTTCCTGGAACTGCAGGGGCATTACGCCCATGCCGATCAGGTTGGAACGGTGGATCCGCTCGTAGGACTCGGCTACTACGGCTCTTACACCCAGCAGGCGGGTGCCCTTGGCGGCCCAGTCGCGGCTGGAGCCGGTGCCGTATTCCTTACCAGCAATCACGACCAGCGGTGTGCCCTGCTCCTGATACTTCATGGCGGCATCGTAGATGGCCATTTGCTCGCCGGTGGGCACAAACTTGGTGAAACCGCCTTCCACGCCATCGAGCATCTCGTTCTTGATGCGCACGTTGGCGAAGGTGCCGCGCATCATCACCTCGTGGTTGCCCCGGCGCGAGCCATAGGAGTTGAAGTCTTTCGGGTCCACGCCCTGCTCCTGCAGGTACTTACCCGCCGGGGTGTCCGGCTTGAAGGAGCCGGCCGGGGAGATGTGGTCGGTGGTTACCGAATCGCCCAGCATGGCCAGAATGTTGGCATCCTTCACATCTTCAATGGCGTCCGGCTCTTCCCTCAGCCCTTCAAAAAATGGCGGATGCTGAATGTAGGTGGACTTGTCACTCCACTCGTACACCTTGCTGTCCGGTACCTTAAGGGACTTCCAGGTTTCATCACCTTCAAAGACCTCACCGTATTCCTTATGGAACATCTCGGTCTTCACCTTCTCGACAGCCAAGGCGATTTCACTCTGGCTCGGCCATAAATCCTGCAGGTAAACCGGGTTGCCGTCTTTGTCTTCACCCAGCGCATCCTTGGTCAGATCTACCCGGACATTACCGGCCAATGCGTAGGCCACCACCAGCGGAGGTGAAGCCAACCAGTTGGTTTTTACCAGTGGGTGCACCCGGCCTTCAAAGTTACGGTTACCGGAAAGCACCGAGGCAACGGTCATATCCCCATCGGTAATGGCCTTTTCGACCGCCTCAGGCAGTGGGCCGGAGTTACCGATGCAAGTGGTGCAGCCGTAGCCCACCAGGTTGAAACCCAGTTCGTTCAGGTCATCCTGAAGCCCGGCGACTTTCAGATAATCAGTGACTACCTTGGAGCCCGGTGCCAGTGAAGTTTTTACCCAGGGCTTGGTGGCCAGGCCTTTCTCGACGGCTTTCTTCGCAATCAGGCCGGCAGCCATCATCACACTGGGGTTGGAGGTGTTGGTACAGGAGGTAATCGCGGCGATAACGACCGCCCCCGGATCCAGGCGGGTTTTCTCACCTTTCATGTCCAGGGGCTGGCTGGACGGGTGCTCAAAGTAAGCGTCTTCCGCGCCTACAGCGGTACCGCCACCTTCCGACTCCAGCTTTTCCTGCCCGTTTGTCGGTGAACCTTCAGCCGTTTCCATCAGCAGCTCGAAGGAATCCTTCATGTTTTTCAGCGCCACCCGGTCCTGCGGGCGCTTCGGGCCGGCCAGGCTGGCTTCGACGTCGCCCATGTCCAGCTCCAGGGTGTCGCTGTACACCGGCTCGTGGCCCGGCTCGCGCCAGAGGCCCTGGGCCTTGGCGTAAGCTTCCACCAGTTCCAGCTGGTCTTCCTCACGGCCGGTCAGGCGCATGTAGGTGATGGTCTGTTCGTCCACCGGGAAGAAGGCACAGGTGGCACCCATTTCCGGCGACATGTTGGAAATGGTGGCCCGGTCCGCCACCGGCATGTCTTTGAGGCCGTCGCCGTAGAATTCCACGAACTTGCCGACCACCCCTTTTTCACGCAGCATTTGGGTGACGGTCAACACCAGGTCGGTGGCGGTGATGCCTTCACGCAGCTTGCCGGTGATCTTGAAGCCGATCACCTCGGGAATCAGCATGGATACCGGCTGGCCGAGCATGGCGGCTTCCGCTTCAATGCCGCCGACACCCCAGCCGAGGATGCCCAGGCCGTTGATCATGGTGGTGTGTGAGTCGGTACCCACCAAGGTGTCCGGGTAGGCAACAGTTTTGCCGTCCATCTCTTTCTGCCAGACGGTCTTGCCCAGGTACTCCAGGTTGACCTGGTGACAGATACCGGTGCCCGGTGGCACTACGCGGAAGTTGTCAAAGGCTTGCTGGCCCCAGCGCAGAAACTCGTAACGCTCCTTGTTGCGCTGCATTTCGATGGCGACGTTGTCTTTGAATGACTTCGGCGTGCCATATTCGTCAACCATCACCGAGTGGTCGATGATCAGGTCTACAGGCGACAACGGGTTGATCATCGCCGGGTCTTTGCCCGCCGACTGCACAGCTTCACGCATGGCCGCCAGGTCCACCACGCCGGGCACACCGGTGAAATCCTGCATCAGCACCCGGGCCGGGCGGAACTGGATTTCAGTGTCCGAGTGGCGATCTTTCAGCCACTGCACCATGGCATCGATGTGGGAGCGATCAACGGTGGCGTCGTCTTCGTTGCGCAGCAGGTTTTCTGTCAGCACTTTCAGGGAAAATGGCAGGCGATCCAGATCGCCCAGCGACTCCGCGGCTTTCGGCAGGCTATAATAGTGATAGGTTTTGCCACCCGCGCTCAGGGTAGAGAGGGTGTTCAGGCTGTCTTTACTCATTCGGGTAGTCGACATGCGATGCCTCCTCTTGGGAAATCTACTTTAACTATTGCATCGAATAATGAGACTTCAACTCAAGATTGGTGAATGTCCGTCATTCCTCAGATAAATGGCCGGGGCTGTTGGTAGGGATATTCCCTCGTTGACACCAACCTCCCCCTCAATGATGCTTGTCCGCATTTTGAATAAACCTTATAAATCGCAGGTTAGCAATTGATCCAGGAACTCCCCAAGAGCCTGCAAGGCCTTCTGAACGATGACGCGCTGGTGTTGTTCCGTACCACAGCCGAGTTGTCGTTCAATGCCATTATCATTACCGACGCCAGGCACGAGATCGTCTACGCCAACCCTGCGTTCTGCAATATGACCGGCTATTCTGCCGAGGAACTGGACGGGGAAAACCCGAAAATCCTGCAAGGCCCGATGACAGAGCAGGCCGTCATCGACAGGCTTCGGCGTGATCTGGAGGAGCGTGGCTTTTTTTCCGGTTCCACCATCAATTATCGCAAGAACGGTCGTCCCTATCTGGTGGAGTGGAGTATTACCGTCGTCAATGATGACGCCGGTAATCCACGCTTCTATATCTCCATCCAGAAAGATATCACCCAGTTACATGCGGTAGAATCCACCGGCAACCTGTTCGCCAAAGCCATCGATGCGGCCTACGACGGCATTTTTATTACCAATGCAGACGGGATTATCGAGTTTGCCAACCAGGGCTTCGAAATTATTACCGGCTATACACCGACTGAAGTGATTGGTCGTGACCCATCAGTGCTGAAATCCGGCCAGCATGACAAAACATTCTATAGGGGTTTGTGGCGTCACCTGAATGAAGGACTGCCTTTCCGTGCCATGGTGGTCAATCGCCACAAGAATGGCCATGAAATTCACTGCCAGCAGACCATTACCCCGGTCAAGAATGCCAGCGGAGAGATTACTCATTTTATAAGCATTATCAAAGACCTGAGTGACCGTGTGTTTGCTGAGCTGAAACTCCGTGAACAGGCATCCCACGACTCTCTTACCGGCCTGTTAAACCGCCGGGCCGGGGAAATCGACCTCGATGTGGTGCTTATCCAGGCCCAGGAAAAAGACGCGCCTTTCAGTCTTCTGATGCTCGACATCGATGACTTCAAAGCCGTCAACGACACCCATGGCCACCCCCGGGGCGACGACATTATCAAAACAGTTGCCGACATACTGATGGAGCAAACCCGGAAGACGGACAAGTGCATCCGCTGGGGAGGGGAAGAATTTATTGTTATTCTGCCCTTCTGCGATCACAAAAAAGCCAAGGATATTGCCGAAAAGATCCGTGAAACACTGGCAGGCGTAAGGTTCAGCAATATCGGCCAGGTTACCCTCTCTGTTGGAGTTACCGAGTCCAGAACCGATGACACTCCCGCCAGCATTCTCGAGCGAGTGGACCAACGGTTATACGCCGCAAAAAAGGCCGGAAAGAACCGGTTAACCGCAGACTGACAGGTTTCACTTCTTGCTTTCACTGAATGATTTTTTCGTCATCGGGCCAACGCCCGATAAACTGGTCACCGGCCAGTATGACGCTTCAATGGTCATCCTCTCCCTGGCTATTGCCATCGGAGCTTCCTACATGGCTCTGGTTCTTGCCGCTGCCGCCCGGCGCAGCAGCACCCGCTTCATGGAAAGACTGCATCTGATCAGTGGCGCCACGTCTCTGGGGTTCGGCATCTGGTCCATGCATTTTATCGGCATGCTGGCTTTCGAAATGCCCACTCATGTGCAGTATCACCCGGGCATTACCGCGCTTTCAGTGGTGCCGAGTCTGCTGGCCTCCTGGGTGACACTCAGCCTTCTGGCCCGCAATGAGCTGAACACCACGCGCCTGATTGGTGGCGGCATTACCGTAGGCGCGGGCATTGGTGCCATGCATTATCTGGGCATGGCCGCTATGCAGATTGGTCCGGCGCTGAGATACGATCCGGAGCTGTTCATCCTGTCTATTCTGGTGGCCACCGTTATGGGCACCCTGGCATTGTGGATCAGCTTCGGACTACGCCACCAGGACAGGTTACGTGGTTACAAGCGCCGCCTGCTGGCCGGCATGGTGATGGGGCTCGCGATTGCCTCCATGCACTATACAGGCATGGAGGCCGCGCGCTTCATCGGCGAATCTGGCCCCGATTTCATGCCCGGAAGCAACCGCCATATCTTTCTTGCCCTGGCCATCGCCTTTGTCACCGTATTTTTGAGCCTGCTGGCAGCCGGCGTAAATGCCGTGGCCCGTTACCGGGCACTGATGCGCCGAAGCCAGGAATCCGCAAGCGAACTGCAGACCATTGTCGAAGCCGCAGTAGACGGCATTGTCAAAATTTCAGAGCGTGGCGTCATCCTGTCGTTTAACAACTCGGCGGAGGGCATTTTCGGTTACGACGCAGAGGAAGTGCTTGGCAAAAATGTCAAAATGCTCATGCCCAACCCCCACCAGGATGCCCACGATGGATACCTTGCGCACTACCTGAAAACCGGTGAGCGAAAAATTATTGGTACCGGCCGTGAAGTCTGGGCCCTACACAAAAACGGCCATCACTTTCCTATCCGGTTGGCCATTGGCGAGTCCAAATTAGGCGGCAAAAGCACATTTGTCGGGTTCATCACAGACATCTCCCAGAGACACCGAATGGAAACCGACCTTCTTCGGGCGAAAGAAGATGCAGAACAGGCAACGGAGGCGAAAAGTGCCTTTCTGGCCAACATGAGCCATGAAATTCGGACTCCGATGAATGCCATTATCGGCTTCACGGACCTCGCGCTCGACTCGCCATTGAGTGAGACCCAGGCCAAGCACCTGGGTATCGTCAAAAACTCGGCCCGTTCCCTGCTTACACTGCTCAACGACATTCTGGACACGGCCAAGCTTGATGGAGGCCACACCGAGCTGGAAGAGCGGGACTTTTCTCTGCACGCCGTTTGTGAGCAGATTGTCGCCAGCCAGTCGTTGCAAGCCAGCCGGAAAAACCTCTACCTGAAACTGGACTATCAGGCCGGGGACTACTTCTGCGGTGATCCCTTAAGGATTCAGCAAGTGGTACTGAACCTGGTCAGCAATGCGGTGAAGTTTACTCGCGAGGGTGGGGTTACTTTACAGGTACAGCAACCTGCACCGACAAAAATTATCATCCTGGTAAAAGACACCGGCATCGGCATTTCACCGGACCGTATTGATAAGATTTTTGAGCCCTTTACCCAGGCTGATTCCAGCACCACCCGGCGCTTCGGCGGCACCGGCCTGGGCACCACCATTGCGCGCCAGCTGACCGAATTGATGGGCGGCCAGATCACTGCCAGTAGTACCCCGGGACAGGGCAGCACCTTCCGTGTGAGCCTGCCATTACAGCCAGGCAAATCAGTGGACGACACCCAGCAGGCAGAGCAGGAAATCGAATTACCGCCACTGTCCATTCTGATAGCTGACGATGTGGTACAGAACCTGGAATTATTCAGTGCTTTATTGGGCAAGCGAGGCCACAGGGTGATCACCGCCAGCAATGGTAAAGAGGCGCTGGCAAAATTCAGCGAATACAGGTTCGACATTGTGCTGATGGACGTGCAGATGCCGGAGCTCAACGGCCACGAGGCATCAAAAGCCATTCGTCGGCTCGAAAGGCAACGGCAACAGGCGCCCACACCCGTTATTGCCCTGACCGCGAGCGTACTGGAGGCAGACCGTAGAGAGGCGCTTGAGGCAAAAATGGACGGCTTTGCCATTAAACCGATCAACCTGCTGGAACTGAGCACCGAAATTGCCCGCTTGATAGGTCAGGAAAACCCGCACCGGGTGTCTCTGCCGGCGGGAAAACCCGATGCTCTTTCAGAGGATGTGCTCGATTTCAGGCTGGTGGCTCAGCTCTGGCCCGACACGAACGTTTATCACCGTAGAGCCGAACAGTTCTTGCAGGCACCAGCCAATCAACCCGACACGCTGAAGCATCAGCCGAACCCCGCCGCCGCCATCCATCGCATAAGAGGCATCGCCGGCAACCTCGGGTTCCGGCAATTGACGGCCACCCTGACAGAGCTTGAGGCAGCGCTTAAAAAACAACGGCCCGTCGGTGATCCGCTATGGCAGAAGCTGGCTCAACAGTTTCAGGCAGCCTCTGACTGCCTGGCAGCTCAACCGACAGGTTTGGACACAGCAACAGACAATACAGGCCCGACGCCCGTGCTTGAGACGGCCAGCCTGAACGCCTTGATCGAGCAATTACACCATGGCGAAATTCCCGAACAGCAGTTTGCCAGAATGAAACCCGCCCTGCCTGCGGACTGCGCCAATGCCATTGAGCAAGCGCTGGACAACTTCGAATCGGACAAGGCCGCAAAACTGTTATCCGCCTATCGAGATACCCTGAAGGAGGCATGATGCTCACCGCTATTAAAACTCTGCTGTTGGTAGACGACGAACCAGCCAACCTTCAGGTTCTGCGTAACATCCTTTCCGGGCACTACCGACTCCTGTTTGCCAAAAACGGCGAGCGGGCACTTGAGCTGGCACATGCCGAAAAACCGGACCTGATCCTGCTGGATGTGATGATGCCGGGGCAATCCGGCTACGAAGTATGTCAGGCTCTGAAGAACAGCAGCACGACTGAAAACATCCCGGTTATTTTCGTTACCGCGCTCTCAGACGTTGATGACGAGGCGCGCGGCTTTGAACTGGGGGCTGTTGACTACCTGACGAAACCGGTCAGCGCGCCCATCGTCCGCGCTCGTGTTCGCAACCATCTTTCCCTGGTTCGGATTGATGAACTGACAGCAACACGACTGGCAGTCGTCCAGCGCCTCGGCCGGGCAGCGGAATACAAAGATAACGAAACCGGCCTGCACGTTATTCGCATGAGCCACTTCTCTGAACTGATCGCACGGCAAGCTGGCATGCATGAGGCCTGGTCAGAGACTCTGCTGCATGCTGCGCCCATGCACGACGTTGGTAAGATTGGTATCCCCGACGCAATCCTGCAGAAGCCTGGGAAACTGGACGCTGACGAGTGGACCGCCATGCAGAAACACGCGGAAATCGGTGCCGAAATTATAGGAGAAGATGGCTCAAACTTACTTAACATGGCCCGGGAGGTGGCTCTTTGCCATCATGAAAAATGGGACGGCAGCGGTTACCCGCGGGGTCTGAAGGGAGAAGATATTCCGGTAGCCGCACGCATTGTGGCCCTCGCTGACGTGTTTGATGCGCTAACCAGCGAACGCCCCTACAAAAAAGCCTGGCCGGTTGACCAGGCGACGGATCTTATTCGCCAACAGAGTGGCAAGCACTTCGATCCCACTCTGGTTGAAGCGTTCTTCCGTTGCCTGCCAGCGATTCTTGAGGTCAAGGACCGCTGGCAGGAAAGGGCTGCCTAACAGACCATATTCGGATTCGCTTCAACTTCCTGGATCAACCCATCCAGCAGATCAAGCACTTCCCCTGAGGACGATTTCAGCGTTTCTACCAGCTCATTTGATTGTTTGGTGTAACGCTCCGGATCAATACGCTTGTTGTTAAAGTCCTGAGCTAACTTGAACAATTCACGGCCCACCCGGTGCACTTGCGGGTGCACTTGATTGATAAGACGGTCCGAATTCTTGAGCTGATGCAGGCCTTTCGCTTTTTCACTGGTCAGGAACTTGCCAAGGCGGCACTGGGTATGATCTTTCACTTCATCTTCGGTGATCGAACGCTCATGGAAGATAGCGAAACGGATCA
>Ga0136557_1000258_pt1 | contig 42934 bp, 30 predicted proteins | sample AntRauTorckE6832_FD_104796 | JGI IMG/M metagenome (GOLD analysis project Ga0136557, IMG submission 104796) | Saline lake microbial communities from Rauer Islands, Antarctica - Metagenome Torckler E6 #832 | ecosystem: Environmental > Aquatic > Non-marine Saline and Alkaline > Saline | place...
AGCGTACAACTCCTGATAGTAATGAGGTCCGGTACCACCGGATACTGCGTCGGACATTTTTGTCCAGGATTCGCCCCGGTTGTCAGACATAAACACGCCTCCGGTACGTCGGTCTAGTTCGATAGCTGCATAAACATAATCAGGATCCTGTGGGGATATGGCTAAGCCGATCTTGCCCATGTTTGAAGATGGGAGCCCTTTTGTTAATTCGGTCCAGTTTTCCCCGCCATCCGTACTTTTATGGATGCCTGATCCGGGTCCGCCGCCCATATAAGCGGCAACGGTTCGGTGTCGTTGCCAGGTAGCTGCATAAAGTACATCGGGGTCCCGTGGATCGATCAAAATATCAGTAACGCCGGTCCATTCGTTACCACTTAATTTATTTTCCCAGGTATTGCCACCATCTGTGGTTTTATATAAACCGCGTTCACCTCCACTGCTCCAAAGCGGGCCTTCGGCTGCGACCCAAACTACGTCAGAGTTTTCGGGATGGACAATGATGTTGGAAAGATGTTCGGAGCTCTCAAGTTCCATATTAGTCCAGCTATTTCCTCCATCGGTACTTTTGTAGATTCCGTCTCCAAAACCTACATGGCGTCCCCCAACGTCTTCACCGGTTCCTACCCAGATGATATTTGGGTTGTTGGGATCGATAGTTACAGATCCGATGGAGTAGGAACCTTGATTATCAAAAATAGGCTGCCAGGTGGTTCCCGCATTGGTTGTTTTCCAGACGTTACCGGATCCTACGGCTACATACCAGATGTTTTCATCATCGGGATGAATGGCGATGTCGGCTATACGACCGCCGTTAAAAGCAGGTCCGATATTTCTGAGTTCCAGAGCATCATAGTTTAGGTCTGAAACTGAAGCTTGGCCGAAAAGATCGGCGGGAAGCCATAAAAAGGAGACAAGTAAAACCAGTAGTAAATGTTTCAACTTCATAATAAAGAGATTTGATTAAAGGTAAGATGGATATCTCGGCTTGATAAAAAGTCAATACATACTACAAAAAATAAATTAACCTGTGAAATTAGGGGGGGGTAAAGAATATCTACTTACTGAAGAGCGGGTGTAAAAATCCAGATAAGAATAACCGGGTCCGGTGTGTGCTAATGGTTTTTGGAGATTCCAGAGGTGGGGTAAAACTGTTAGTTATAACTTTAGTTTGAGGGGGGACCTATAATGCATTACGGAGCAGAGTAGCATATCGAGTATAACAGGCCAAAATAAAAAAACCACAAACCTATTAGTTTGTGGTTTTTGGGTATGGGGAAGCTGTTTTGCTTATCCTAAAAAATTACTCCCTTTCTCAGGAATAATAACTTCAATATCTGATATCTCTTCCAAAACTTCCTTGAATTCATTCGGGTCGCTGTCGATCGGAGGCCATGTTCCATAGTGGCAAGGAACAGCAAATTCACACCCGACCATATCCACAGCATAAGCAGCTTCCTCAGCTCCCATAGTGAAATGATCGCCGGTTGGGGCAAGCACCACATGCGGCTGATATAATTCCCCATATAATTCCAGATCAGCAAAAATGTTGGTATCACCCATGTGATAAACGCAGATATCGTCTTCAAAAGAAAGTATTAGTCCGCCTGGGTCACCCGCATATTTTCCCTGATAAGAAGAACTGTGATTGGCAGAAACCAGTGTTACTGAAAAATCTTCAAAATGTACGGTTCCACCTTTATTAATAGACACACCCTGATCTTCAGGCAATCCTTCTTGAGTAAGAATTGCGATCAGTTCCAGAATGCCTATTACTTTTGCCCCGGTGTTTTTGGCGATCTCTACGGTATCACCAACATGGTCTTCATGCCCGTGTGTAAGAAGCACATAATCAGCTTTCTTGACTTCTTTTAGTTCATCGGGGGTAGAGGGATTATTCTTTAGAAATGGATCTATGTAGATGATCTTTCCGCTTTGACTTTCCAGTTTAAAAGCAGAGTGTCCCAACCAATGAGCTTTAATTTGTGTATTCATGAATCTCCTAATTTTGTTTCGTTAAATCATTAACTCTATCTATTTAGGTACAATGAATTATAATTAAAAATGATTCAATAAATTTTGAAAAATCATATTGTAATTGATGGGGTGTGAGTAAGCTTATGTATTTTGAAATCGTCAGGCATATCATAATCTTCCATGAAAAATCAATCAATGAGTTTTTTACAATCCTTAGGCAAAATTTTTGGAACGGATAGTGAAGGAGTATCAGACTTCGGATGGCAGGCAATTACATCTGAGGAAAGTCTTTCAGAGGTCATTATGGCATCTAACCAGAAAACACAAGTGATCTACAAACACAGTACCCGGTGTGCTACCAGTTTCTTTGCACTGAAAGATCTTCAGTCTTTATCAGCAGAAATAAAGGAGAAGGCGGAATTTTATATGGTAGATGTTATCAGTCAGCGCGGCTTGTCATCTAAGATAGGAGGGGAGTTAGGCGTGAGTCATGAATCTCCACAACTTATCATATTGAAGGACGGAGAGGTGTTTTGGCATGGTTCTCACAACAGAGTAACAGCGAAGTCTATCGAAGAAAGCATGTAGCCTTTTGAGTCCTAATTTTTGAATACCCAATGTGTTTGACTGATGAGAATTGTATATTTTCGGCACTGTGTATTCTAAAGCATAAGTAACTGCTTTAGTCCCAGTTAATTAAACGATCAGAATAAAGCGGAGAATGAATGGAGGCTAACGATCAAGTCGGTAAGCCGGGCAATATATATCAGCCCCTGACCATGGATTACCTTTTGGGTAAGTTTGGGTTATCTAATTTAAAATTTTTAACTCTTCTTGGGGTCTGGATCTCACTGATAGGTCTCAGTATTTCTTCTGTATTTATCGTAGAACATTTTTTCGGTTTTTCTGATATCCTGAATCAGGATAAGATCGGCCAGGTTTTTTTGATTCAGATCCCAATGCTTGTCGGGATGCTACTGGTGTTTTGGGTTGGTTTTGAGTGGGGATTTATCCCGGTCTTTGTTTCCACCTTTGTGCTTGCCTTTACTGCTTCTATGACTTGGTACTGGTCACTTTTATATTCGATGTCATTTACGCTTGGGTTATCAGTATATGCCCTTTGCTACTACTGCGTCTCTTTTGATCTGAGCCTCCGAACTATTAAGAGTTTTACATTCTATATCGTGGTTTCCCTGTTTGCGGCTTTGGCCTGTTCGCTGGGTGCTTTTGTGTGGAGTCGCTTTTATAGTCTTCCACTTTTCGAGACCCTGGTGATCTGGAAAAGCTGGTGGGTGAGTTTGTTCTTGCAATCATTCCTGGTGGGTGGACCCCTGTTGTATTTCTTGACTCCAAAAATTTATCGATTTAGAAATAAGCAGTTTGATATCCCTCCCAAAAATGAGGTATCACTGACCTGGATCTACTCTGCGATAACAACCGTGGTTTTGGTATTGGCCATGTTCATCATCTCAGCCAAGCTTTTAGGTTCTCAATCTATTGAAAAAGAAATGGCAGGTGCCGGTATGACCGGTGACTTATTTGCCAGTATGATGAGTGTAAATGAATCGTTTGAGATCGTGACGTGGATCTCAATTACTCTTGTATTTTTTATAGGTGTTGGAAGTATTTATCTGGTGGGAAGCTGGAACAAAAGTCTTCAGGACGAGGTGGAAGGTCAGACGCTTGAGCTCAGAGAAAAAGAGTTGAGATTGAGTTCTGCGCTGGATGAAAGAAATCAGCTTTTGACTGAGATCCATAACAGGGTCCGGACAAATTTAATAATGGTGCTTGCGGTACTTGAGCTTCAGCTTAAGAGCGATTCCAATAAAACCAATGAGCAGATCTTAAAAGACTCACATTCGTTGATCCGGTCGCTTACTATCGTATATGAATCGATGTCTCAAACCAAACGGGCCAATCATGTGAATCTGAAAAATTATGCCATCAAGCTCAGTAACCGAGTTGAACAATCTCTTCGTAAAGAGCATAAAATTATTAGCCTGAAAGTGAATGCTGATGACGGCATTGAGCTTGATATGGATCGCGCAATTCCATTTACATTGATTATAAATGAACTGGTCAGCAATGCCTGCATTCATGGTTTTGATATAGGCAACAAAGGTAATGTGGTGATCGAGATATTTAAGAATGACGAAGACCTGTTCCTTAAGGTAACTGACAATGGGAAGGGCCTTCCTTCCAATTTTGAACAAAAGGCCGCAAAAGGGATCGGTATGCGTATTATTCGTGCATTCGCAAAGCAGCTTAACGCTTCATTAGAATATTCCTCCAAAGAAGATTCTTCAAACGATAACACATCATTTAAGCTTAAGATATCGTTGTAGGAAAAAGAAGTACTTACCAAACAGGATATGAAAAGCTTTTTTACATGGTTTGTCGCTGTTATAGTTGGGGGAGGTTTGGGATTTGCCTTGTCCTATTTCATTGACTTTAACATATACTTAGCGATTGGAGTAGGAATTATAATCGGCAGCTCTTTAGGTGTGACCATCAATATTTATCGGGAACCTGAAGATGATATTCCTAAACCGGATGAACTGACCGAGACTGAAAAATCAGAACCAAATCGATCCGGCAAGATCAATCAAAAAGCTTCCTGATATTTTTTTTGAAATCCGGTTCTATAATTCCCTTTTCCGTTATAAATCCGGTGATGTATTTGTTGGGCGTTACATCAAATGCAGGATTGTAAGCATCGGTTTTTTTTGGGGTGATCGGAGTTCTCCCAATATGAGTGACTTCTTCAGGCTCACGTTCTTCGATTTCAATTTCTGCACCGTTTTCGGTATCCAAATCAAATGTAGAAAGGGGTAAGGCTACATAAAACGGGATATCATTCTCCTTGGCTAGCACGGCAAGAGAGTAGGTTCCGATCTTATTAGCAGTATCGCCATTGGCGGTTACACGATCGGCACCTACTATAACCATATCTACTTTTCCGGTATTCATAAGCGAACCGGCCATAGAATCAGTGATAAGGTGAAAAGGGATCTCGGCTTTCTTCAGCTCCCAGGTTGTTAGTCGGGCTCCCTGCAGCAGCGGACGAGTTTCATCAACCCAAACATGGATTTCTTTGTCATTGGCATCGGCATGAAGCAGGACTGAAAATGCCGTGCCATAGGCTCCGGTTGCTAGTCCGCCGGTGTTACAGTGGGTAAGGATATTACAACCCTTTTTAACCAGTTTAGCACCATTCTCGCCTATCTGTTGGCATACACGTTTATCTTCATCATGTATTGTTTTTGCTGTTCTAAGGATGACATCCTTGACCTCCTCCAGGTCCTTATCCTTATTGGCATAAACAGTCTGATTGATGCGTTCCAGTGCCCAGCTCAGATTAACTGCGGTTGGTCGGGACGATTTGAGGTATTCGATCCAGCGGTTCAATTCTACATTAAAGCTGGTGAAGTTTTTTGATTCAAGTTCACGCACGCCCAAATATAAACCGTAGGCACCGGCAATGCCGATGGCAGGGGCTCCGCGAACTTTCAGTTTTTTAATGGCCTCCCAAACCTGCCCTATGGTATTCACATCAGAATATATCTCACGCAAAGGGAGCTGTGTTTGGTCTAATATTACCAGATGATCTTCTTGCCATGATATCGATTCGTAAGCTTGTTCCATTGTTTCTTAAGCCAAACGGATTTTGATTCTATATTTAAATAAGTGTACTGATTTTTTTAAAAAACTAATAAAGTAGTCTTGAATTAGTAGCCAGAGGCGTGTCCATCGCCGCGGGGATCGACTCCACTGTTAAGATAGCCGTTTTGGTCAACAAAGATATTGTGGGCACGACCGATGCCCGGCATGGGGAACATTCGGTGCCCGCGTTCTTCTAATAAGGCTTGGGTATCAGGACTCAAACCAAAATCATCAAAGAATAACATATCCGGCAGCCACTGATGGTGAAACCGGGGCTGAGCTGTTGCTTGCTGAGATCTCATGTCAAAAACAGCTTTATTCAGAAAGCTTTGCAAGGTAGCGGTGATAATTCTGGGTCCACCCGCAGCACCTAACACCATATCCACCTTGCCATCTTTGGTCACGATAGTGGGAGACATACTGCTTAGCATCCGTTTACCGGATTCAATAGCATTTGCTTCCGCTCCGATCAGTCCATATGCATTGGGCTCTCCGGGTTGAGCTGAAAAATCATCCATTTCATTATTCAATAGAAAACCTGCTCCTGAAACGGATACATGACTTCCAAAAGAACCATTCAGGGTAGTGGTTACAGCTACGGCATTTCCTTCATTATCTACAATAGAAAAATGGGTGGTCTCTGAAGATTCAGCAAAGCCTTGAATCTCCCCATGTTCAAGTGACGCTGAAGTTGTAACGGTATCATCCCTAAAACCTACCATTCGGTCATTATTATACTCTTCACTCAGTAGATTATCCATTGGAATATTCACAAAATCAGGATCTCCGAGATAATAGGAACGGTCAGCAAAAGCCCGGCGCATGGCTTCACTTACAACATGAATATATTCAGCTGAGTTATGGCCCATTTCAGCGAGCGGATAATCATCGATCATCTCAAGGATCTGCGCTATAGCTATACTTCCGCTGCTTGGGGGAGGCATAATGTGAAGTGTATATCCAAGGAATTCTGTTGCCACCGGTTCCCGCCAGATGCTTTCATAGTTTCGCAGATCACGGTATCCGATCAATCCGCCGTAGCGCTCCATTTCGTTTACAATGGCATCTGCCACCGGGCCGGAGTAAAAACCTTCCCGCCCAAAACGGGCAACACGTTCCAGGGTTTCGGCCAGATTGGGTTGAACAAAAAGATCACCTTCTTTAAATGAGGTAGCATCACCGGTAGTAAAATATTTTGCTGAGGCCTGGTATTTTTTGAAGGTGTCTTTGTGATTATTCAGGTCCTGAGCCTGAGAATAAGACAGAGTATAACCTTGGCGGGCAAGTTTGATTGCGGGTTGAATAACCATATCAAGTGGCATGCGGCCGTATCGTTCAATAGCTTTGATCATTCCATCAACGGTGCCGGGTACGCCTACGGCTAAAATGCCTTCCCAGCTCAAATCAGATTTAAACTCACCGTTCCTCATATACATATTACGTGTGGCTCTCTCGGGTGCTTTTTCCCGGAAGTCAAGAGCAGCAGTTTCTCCGTTTGCTAAATGAATGACCATGAACCCACCACCGCCGATGTTCCCCGCACGAGGTAAAGTAACGGCCAGCGCGAATTGCACTGCCACCGCGGCGTCAACAGCATTTCCGCCTTGTTGTAAGATGTCTTTACCGATCTCGGAAGCAAGTTTATCGGCAGAGACAACCATCCCATTTTCATAAGATTTTGAGTTGAGAACCTGAGCCGATAAGGATTGGGAGGCAAAGAAAAAGGTGAGAAGCAGTAATAGAATTCGTGTACTTGTCATAGATAGATCAATTTTTAGTTTAACTCTAAAATAAAAGAAGTAAAGGCTTAATGCTGAACGAAGCCAATGCTAAATTATTAAGTGGTTTTTATGCTCTGGGGTGAAATTCTTTATGCACTTGATGAAGAAAAGAGCGATCTACATGGGTATAAATTTCAGTGGTCAAAATAGAGGAGTGTCCAAGCATTTCCTGAACGGCTCTGAGGTCAGCTCCGCCTTCCAGCAGGTGAGTAGCAAAAGAATGCCGGAATATATGTGGATATACATTCTTTTGTATCTCGGCTTGTTCAGCTGCTTTTTGCACGATATTCCAGATGCTCATTCTGGAAAGGGCACTTCCTCTCATACTTAAGAAAACTTTGTTTTTTGCTTTATGAGCCTTTTCAGGGTTATAGAACTGAGGTCGTATATGTTCGGTATAATGAGAAATGGCATCCTGAGCAATTTCGCCAACAGGCACCAATCTTTCCTTATTTCCTTTTCCGATCACCCTGATAAAACCAATTTCAAATATGAGCCGGTCTTGTTCAAGGCCAGTGAGTTCACTCACGCGCATTCCGGTACCATAAAGAGTTTCCAGGATCGCTTTATCACGAATGCCGGCAGGGTTGGTAAGGTCGGGTGTAGCAAGAATTGCTTCGATCTCATCCCGGTCCAAAACTTCGGGTAGTTTAGATGCTTTTTTAGGAAGCTCAACAAGTTCGGCAGGATTAGCTTTGGTGATTCCTTCAACTACGGCAAATTCATGAAAGCCACGGATACTTGAAATATTTCGGGCGAGTGAGCTGGCCGAAAGTAATTCCTCATCCACTAAAAAATTAAGGAAGTCTTCTATGTGATCAAGGGTGACACCAGCAAGATCAGTGATCTTTTTCTCGGTGGTCAGAAATATAAAATAACGTTCAAGGTCATTTTTGTAGGAAGCGACTGAGTTCTCACTCAGTCCTTTTTCAAGCTTGGTAAACTGTAAGTATAGGTCCAGTTCTTGCTTGAAAGCCACAATTAGTCGGTTGGTTTTTCTTCTTCCTGGTTCTTTTCTGAATTACTATCAGACCCGGTTCGTTTGGCTTCTGCTGCTTTTTTCTTTTCCCTTTCTTCTTTATTACGCTCCTTGTCTTCAGGATATTCAACCCGACTGTGATACACTCCGACCAGGATATTGAGGAATGTTTCTTTGATCACCTGCAGATGGCGGAATGTAAGCGGAGAATGACTTAGCTGACCTTCAGAAACACGGTCATCCACCATTCGATTTACAAGGTTTTCGAGCTTACTGTAAGTTGGATTTTTCATTGCGCGGGAAGCGGCTTCAATACCATCAGCCAAGAGTAAAATGCCTGTTTCTTTACTTGAAGGAAGTGGGCCTTCGTAACGGAATTGATCTTCATGAAGCATGCTTTTAAGACTGTCGTCTTCTTTGGCCTTCTCGTAAAAATACCTAATAACTGAGGTGCCGTGGTGCGTTCTGATAAAATTAATGATGACATCCGGAAGATCTTTTTCTTCAGCCATTTTCACGCCTTCACTTACATGTGCTTTAATAACCATAGCACTCATTTGAGGCTTCAGCTTGTCATGCTCGTTCCCTTTGGTCTGGTTTTCTACAAAATATTCCGGTTTTACCATCTTGCCGATATCGTGATAAAGGGCACCTACTCTGCATAACAATGAATTTGCCCCGATCGCGGAAGCTGCGGCTTCAGATAAATTAGCTACCTGAAGACTGTGGTGAAAAGTGCCCGGTGCTTTATTCATTAACTCTTTAAGCAACGGTCGGTTGGTATCGCCTAATTCAATAAGCGTGAAGTCAGTGGTGATACCAAAAACTTTTTCAAACAGCAGGATGATAGGATAAGTGAATAAAATGAAAACTGAGCTTATCCCAATGTAGGTAAGATCTGATAAGAACATTTCCCAGCCGCTGAGTGTAGCGACATTAAATGATCCCACGACCAAAAAATAGGTAATGAATACAATACCGGGTGTGGTAAAGAAAAACTGAGACCGGTCCTTGATATCCCGAACGGAGAATACTCCCAGACTACAGGCAGCAAATGTGGCAACCACAAATTCAAAACTGTTTCCATTCACTAACCCTAAGATCGTAGCAAGGGTAATAGTTGAGATCAATCCTACCCTGGAGTCATAAATAATGGTTAGCACGATGGGCGCTATGGCGATGGGTATAATATAGGGGTCAGCAATATCAAGGTAATTGATAATTCCGGCAGAAAAGGAGACCAATCCTAGCGTAAGAAAGACCAGTGAAAACAGGGCATTATCGGACGTGATACTACGACGATATAAAAAGATGTACATGAAAAATACAAATGTAACCGCTGAAATAATGACAAGTTGTCCTGCAAAGCGAACCCATTGTTCAATTTGGCTGGCATTTTCAGAACGTGACTCAGCCAGACTTTCTAAAATATTTGCTTTTTCAGAAGAAACAAGATCACCCCTTCGGATAATTACCTGTCCCTGTGCAACGGCTCCTTTGGTTTCAGAAATCTGAGAAAGGGCCTCTTGTACGCGTTCTTGTGTATCTCCCTCACTGTACTGGAGGTTAGGGAGTATCACCCGGTTATAGATCTGCATAGCAAGCTGGGCCTGCTGCTCATTAAATAGCCGGTTTAGCCGAAATTGCATAAAATCATTGGCCTCTCTGAGGTCACGAATACGGGCAAGATCGACCGACTGTTCGGTGCTTTCGGGATTATTGCGGATGACGATCTCATCTGTCTGAAGGTTACTTTTATTTTGATTGATTATTCCCTGGTCCATCAATTGGTCGATCAGGGTTTCAAGCTGTTGCTTTATCTCAACCCCGATAAACTGACTCGGAGCAAGATTGGAATCCTGAACTCTGTCATAACTTTCGAGAAGTATTTCCCAGGAATTTTCAGTGAAATCAATTTCAGAATCACTGATTTCCTGTGCAAAGTTTAAACTGTCACTAACAACGGAAGAGGGTGACGAACGCTCACTTTCCTGCCATTCGTGATAAGATTCCAATATCGGCTGAATTCCTCTGTAAACTGAATCGAGTCTGCTTTGGACCGTGATCGGAACATTTTGCTCGGTTCTGAAAATCGGTGCTGTGGCATTTCGGATCTCCTCACGCTCTTCTTCTAGTTCAGCATCTGTTTTTTGGATCGCAAAAGTAAAGGGAGCTGTTAAGTCCGCATTTCTCCAGGGCTGTCCCTGCGAATAATTCAATCCTGAATTAACGGGATTTCGCGGCAGGGAAAAGGCACTGATCCCAATAAATACAATAAGGATCAGGATTCGGATATATGGATTTCGTTTCAGTGAATATTTTTCCTGTTCCTTTTTCTTCTTATCACCAATAAGAGGTGCCAGCTCTTTTTTCTTTTGGCCTAAACCAATTTTTTCAAGAAAGGTCATTAATTGTGATTCTTTGAAAGTTTACTTGGAAGGTTACCAAGCGGAAGCAAATTTACAAATCTATTTGATGGAATGAGATGTTAGTTTTTAGTTCGAGCTGTTAGAATGAAAGTTTGAGTTGATTAGTATAACCTCGATCTTATATAGTCAATCTTTAATCTTCAATCCCAAAAATGTCTTTTAGAACTAAAAAGAGTCTTGGACAGCATTTCCTGACTGATAAGAACATCATCTTTAAAATAATTGATGCCATTGTCGCAGAAAAGGATGACCGAGTGATTGAGATCGGTCCGGGTACAGGCGCTTTAACGAAGTGGCTGACTGAAAAGTTTACTGATGTTCATGCAATAGAAGTTGATCAACGGGCAGTGGAAGTATTGAAACAGGAGATAAAGAACCTTGTAATTCATCAGAAAGATGTGTTGAAGGTGAACTGGCCCGAAATGGTTGATGCTGAAAAGAAAAACGTGGTGGTGGGAAATCTACCTTATTATATCACCACTCCGATCCTTTTTGATCTGCTTGAAAATAGAGAGTTATTTTCAGAGGCGCTGATCATGATGCAGAAAGAAGTTGCAGAGCGTTTGATTGCTGAACCTTCCTCAAAGGAGTATGGCATTTTGAGTGTACAAACGCAGCTTTTTTGTTCTCCGGAAATTTTATTTGAGGTATCCCGAAATTCTTTCAGCCCACCTCCAAAAGTTACAAGTGCCGTCATCAAACTTAAGTTCGATAAACCAAAACTTGCCTTTTCTGATCAAACTTTGAAAACGGTGGTTCGGACAGCTTTTAATCAGCGCCGTAAAAAACTGAGTAATTCCCTGAAGCCGGTGCTGGGAGATTATCAACCTGAAGGGTATAACTTTGACGACCGCGCTGAGCATTGGTCGCCCCAAACCTATGCAAAGTTGTCAGAGCATTTAGAACAGACTGACAGGCTTACCTGATTTTAACTCATTTCATCCAAAAAAATACCGAATTCTACCTTATTAGGCGGGGTCATAAATAGTTGTTTTGGTTTGGTACGGAAGTTGCACTAAATGATGCAGAACAAAGAAGGGCCTTTGCCCAATAAATTTAAATTATTAACCAAAACTAACAGGAGTCATAAAAATGGCTAAGATTAAACCTTTAGGCGACCGTGTGTTGGTTCAGGCGGAACCTGCTGAAGAAAAAACCAGCTCCGGAATTATCATTCCCGATACGGCTAAAGAAAAACCGCAACAAGGAACAGTGATAGCGGTTGGTGCCGGCAAAGTAGAAAATGGCACTAAAATTGAGATGAGCGTAAAGAAAGGAGACAAAGTGCTCTATGGAAAATATGCAGGTACCGAAATTACTCTTGAAGGAGAAGAGTACCTGATCATGCGCGAATCTGATATCATGGGTATTGTATCCTAAACCCACATTTCAAAGAAATTAAATCAATAACTAAAATTATAGATAATTATGTCTGCTAAGTTAGTTCATTACGATGTTGAAGCACGCGACGCCCTAAAGAAAGGGGTCGATAAGCTGGCCAACGCGGTTAAAGTAACCTTAGGCCCTCGTGGACGCAACGTTGTTATAGAAAAATCATTCGGATCACCTACCGTTACTAAAGACGGTGTGACCGTTGCAAAAGAAATCGAATTGTCTGACAAAGTCCAGAATATGGGCGCTCAGATGGTTAAAGAAGTAGCCTCCAGAACCAGCGATAATGCCGGTGACGGAACTACAACTGCTACCGTTCTTGCACAAGCTATTTTAAGTGAAGGACTGAAGAACGTTACAGCCGGTGCTAATCCAATGGATCTGAAAGCCGGTATCGAAAAAGCAGTTAAAGTGATCGTTGAAGATCTTAAGAAAATGAGCCGTGATATTGACGATCGTAAAGAGATCGCTCAGATCGGAACCATTTCTGCCAACAACGACGAGACCATTGGTAACTTAATTGCCGATGCAATGGAAAAAGTTGGTAAAGACGGTGTGATCACTGTTGAAGAAGCTAAAGGAACTGAAACCTACCTGGAAACGGTAGAAGGTATGCAGTTCGACCGCGGTTACCTTTCTCCTTATTTCGTGACTGATTCTGAGAAGATGATCACTGAAATGGAAGATCCTTACATCCTGATCTTTGATAAAAAGATCTCTGCGATGAAAGACCTGCTTCCAATTCTCGAGAAAGTGGTTCAAAATGGAAATCCGTTATTGATCATTGCTGAAGATATTGAAGGCGAAGCATTAGCTACTTTGGTAGTTAACAAACTTCGTGGTTCTCTGAAGATCGCTGCTGTTAAAGCTCCAGGCTTTGGCGACAGAAGAAAAGCTATGTTGGAAGACATCGCCATCCTGACCGGCGGTACTGTTATTTCCGAAGAGCGTGGTTACAAACTTGAGAACGCTACACTTGATTTCTTAGGCCGTGCATCTCGCATTACTATCGACAAAGACAACACTACTATTGTTGATGGAAACGGAAAAGATGATGATATCAAAGCGAGAGTAAATCAGCTTAAGTCTCAAATTGAGAATACTACTTCTGATTACGACCGTGAGAAACTTCAGGAACGTCTTGCTAAACTAAGCGGCGGAGTTGCTGTACTTTATATTGGTGCGGCTTCTGAAATTGAAATGAAAGAGAAGAAGGCCCGGGTTGAAGATGCATTACATGCAACACGAGCTGCTGTAGAAGAAGGCATTGTAGCTGGTGGTGGCGTAGCCCTACTTCGTGCCATAAAATCTCTTGATAAGATCAAGGGTGAAACTGCAGACGAAAATGTGGGTGTACAGATCATCCGCAGAGCATTAGAATCTCCTCTTCGCACTATTGCTAACAATGCTGGTGCAGAAGGCGCTATTGTAGTACAGAAAGTACTTGAAGGCAAAGACGCATTCGGTTACAATGCACGTACCGAAGTGTATGAAGACCTCATTAAAGCCGGTGTAATCGATCCTACTAAAGTTACAAGAACAGCGCTTCAAAATGCTGCTTCTGTAGCCGGATTGATGCTAACAACCGAAGCTGTTATTTCAGAGAAGCCTTCTAAAGGCGACGATGATGACAACGGCGGAGGCGGCATGCCAGGTGGCATGGGCGGCGGAATGCCAGGAATGGGAGGCATGGGCGGAATGATGTAAATCATCCCCGCTAATGATTTCCTCGCTCTAACGCTTTGCGTTGGAGCGGATATTACGACGCTGAGCGTCATAACAAGAAACTATAAACCCCTCACATTAAGTTGTGCGGGGTTTTTTGTTTTATCTGAGTTGTTTTGTTATATATGCAAGAGTATTATTTATTACTGTAATCTAAGTAGTAGTAGTAATCACTGTACAGATATTGGCTCCGGGTATATTTACACAAGAGAGAATAAAGAATAACTAACTTTATGGAGACCTCAATGTATTTGATTTACCGTAACTACAACTTCCTGTTAAGACTAAAAGCTAATCTAAGTTTTTGCTTTTTTATTCTGTTCGTATCGGTTAATGTCTATGCACAGGCACCCGATTGCAGTACAATTACCTACAATACCGATGTTCAAAGCCGTCTGGAAATTGATAACCTGGACCGCCTGCAATGCATATCTGAAGATCTTACCGCCGATTACATTCTTATTAATGATATTGACGCCGCACCTACTTTAACCTGGAATGGCGGATCTGGTTTTGAGCCTATAGGTAGTTTTGAAAATAATTTTACCGGAACGCTGGACGGTGGTGGATTCAGCATAACTGACTTGTTCATAAATTCCCCAAATTCTAATTTTATAGGTTTTTTTGGATTCTTAGGAACAGGGTCTGAAGTTACCAATTTGGGTCTTGAAAATGTAGATATTACCGGTGGTAGTGGTGTAGGAGGCCTTGCAGGTGCATTGATGGATGGCCAGGTATCTGAATGTTTTATTACCGGCTCCATAACAGGAGAAGTCACTGGAAATAGTTCTCTAGCTATTGGTGGTATAATTGGGTTATATGGGGGGACCGGGACTGTTCTGAATAGTTTTAATTCAGCCTCTGTTAAAGGAGATGCCAATGTAGGCGGGATCGTTGGTTTTTCCGATGAAACCAGCAATTTCAGCTTTAGTATTACCAATTCATATACTTCTGGAAGGATCATGTTTTCCGGTGATGATCTTGCCGGAGCAATTGATGGTTCATTTGTTGCTAACAAATTTGATTCTTATTACAATATTGAGAGTTCAGATATTGGCGTAGGAACCGGAGGTGGATTTGCCCGAACCACACTGGAAATGAAGACTCAGTCTACGTTTGTTTCATGGGACTTTTCAAATATCTGGGCCATAGATGAAGGTAATAGCTATCCCTATCTACAGTCTAATCCTCCAACGATCTTACCCGGTATTAACGACACCTCGGTGGTCAATCCATTTTCTGGTGGAATAGGATCAGAAAACGATCCTTTTCTTATAGAGAATGTTATTCAGCTTCAGGCTATGGACGATTTTGAAAACTATACCTTCGAATTAGTAAATGACATCGATGCATCATCTACGGCTGGTTGGAATAATGGCAGAGGATTTGATCCAATTGGAAGTTCAACCACCTCATTTTTTGGGCCCTTTAGAGGAAATGGGTATAAAATTATCGGACTAACGATAAATCGCCCTGATTCAAATTACGTAGGCCTTTTTGCTAAGAAAAGTGTTTACACGATATCAAATTTTGCCCTTGAAGACGTAAATATTACAGGAAATAATTATGTGGGAGCTATTACCGGCAGAAGTAGCGCAGGACTAAATAGCATTTATGTTACCGGTAGTGTACAGGGAGATAGTATTGTTGGAGGTCTGACAGGTTATAATAGCAGTGGTTCATATTTTATTTCAAGTATTGGTTTTAGCTATAGTACGGCCTCCGTTTCAGCTGATAGTATTGCAGGGGGGTTGGTAGGTTTTAATGATAACAGAATTCGAGATTCCTACTCGACAGGAAAGGTATTCAGTACGACTCAGGCTGGTGGGTTAGTTGGGCACAATATCGGTGATATAACTGATAGCTACTGGAATACTGAAACGAGTGGTTTAAGTACATCGGATGGAGGCAAACCATTAAGTACTAGTGAAATGAAATTGCAGAGCTCATTTATTGACTGGAATTTTTCAATAGCATGGGGAATCAACGAACGGGAAAGCTTCCCGTATTTGCAGAGTATTGTGCAATCACCCCTACCGGGAAGCAATGTGGGTTCGGTATATGCAGGTGGACTAGGTACGATTGGCAATCCCTACCAAATACAAAATGTGAACCAATTTCAAAACATTACTAACCACCTTTCCAGTTACTTCCTACTTAATTCAGATATTAACGCGGCTGGTACTGCATTATGGAATAACGGCCAGGGGTTTACTCCAATTGGAAATACCGAATTTCCATTTAAAGGCATGATCAATGGAAATGGGTATGCAGTAAATAGAATAACCATTAACCGGGCCCTTCAGGATACTATAGGTGTATTTTCAGTTCTTGGGTCTGGTGCTCAAGTTAAAGATCTGGGGCTGGAAGGAGTAAATATTGAAGGACAGAATACGGTAGGGGCATTGGCTGGGATAGCTACCGACAGCTCTTCTATCGAAAACACCTATATAACAGGCAGGGTTACTGGCATCAACAATGTTGGAGGTCTGCTCGGGAGTAGTAATGGTAAAATTGATTATGCATACACAGCGAATACGGTTTCAGGAAACGAAAATGTCGGAGGGATCGCAGGGTCTGCCACAAGTGAAAGTAATTTATCGAACATTTATGCATCTGGAAATGTATCTGGATCCATTAACACCGGCGGAATCCTGGGATCAAATACCGATGCCACTATTTTAGACAGCTACTGGAACACAGAAACCGGAGGTGTTTCTGCAGGTGTAGGAGTGGGAGCAGCTGGTGAAACTACAGGGCTGACCACAGCAGAAATGATGCAACCGGGTTCATTTACAAACTGGGATTTTGATTTCGAGGGCAACTGGTTCATAGTTGTAAATCAATCCTATCCGTGGTTGCAGAACAATGAACAAGATCCTGCTCCTGAACCTGTAACTTTGATCAGTCCCGGGGATGGAGGGGATGTGGCTATACCTACAATGCTGGAGTGGAAAGCATTTCCTGAGGCTAATTCATATGAAATACAGATAGGTACAGATGCTGAGATGGAATCAGTCATCTTTGATACCACCAATATTCAAAGTCCTACACTAAATTTGGTTTCGGCGACTTTATTTGAAGAAAACCAAACCTATTACTGGAAAGTAAGGCCTGACAATGCCAATTGGAGTGCAGTCAATGCATTCACGGTATTAATTGTGACATCCACTGAACCTGGAACAGATATTCCAGACTCTTATGCACTCTCTCAAAATTATCCCAATCCTTTCAACCCAAATACATCGATCAGATTTTCTGTTCCCGAAAATTCACATGTAAATTTAGAGGTTTTTGATTTACTTGGCCGTCGTATATCTAAATTGGTCGATGAGGATTTAGCTCCCGGGAATTATTCGGTAAAATTTGAAGCATCAAATTTTTCAAGTGGTGTTTACATTTACAGAATCAAATCCGGTGATTTTGTCTCAACTAAGAAGATGTTATTACTGAAATAAATTAATAATCTTCCCTTGCATAGTTTATGTAAGGAATTTTTTATTATTTATCGGTTTCCCTATAATCTCATGTCTTCCAAATAATTAAATCAATGAATATGAAACCATTCCTTAGAAATAGTCTTGCTGCATTAGCAGGTTTAGTAGTTGGCGGTGTTCTAAACATGGGAATCATCATGATCAGCGGATCTGTGATCCTGCCACCCGCAGGAGCCGATGTAACTACAATGGAAGGCTTGCAGGAATCCATGCATCTCTTTCAGCCCAAACATTTTTTAATGCCGTTTTTGGCTCATGCTTTAGGAACATTGGTCGGAGCTTTCTTGACTGCATATTTTGTGGTTTCGGAACCGCAGAAATGGGCGCTTTTTATCGGTGCGTTCTTCCTTCTTGGGGGAGTTAGTAATGTGGTTGTTCTTCCGTCACCGCTTTGGTTTAATATTGTAGATATTGTTGGTGCATACATTCCAATGGCTCTTTTAGGGGCCATGCTGGTATCAAAAATTAAGAGCAAAGAATTATGAAAGTTTCTGGTGAATTTGAAGTGAAATTGAATCCGATTGAGGGTTATGCCGAAGGGAGAGAGGGAATCAAGCTAAACAGGATGTCCCTTGATAAAACCTTTCTTGGAGATCTTGATGCCACCAGCAAAGGAGAGATGTTGAGTGCTATGACTCCGGTTAAAGGATCGGCAGGCTATGTAGCGATCGAGCAAGTTGTCGGTGAGTTATCGGGCAAAAAAGGAAGCTTTGTGTTGCAGCATTTCGGCATCATGGACAAAGGAAAAGACCGATTGATACTGGAAGTAGTTCCCGATTCTGGAACAGGTGAATTGGAGGGATTATCGGGCAAGATGGCGATCAATATCGAAGATGGGAAACATTTTTATGAGTTTGAGTATGAGGTGTGATCACTGATTCAGAGTCTAATTTGCCATTATCTGAATCTGTTTGGGTTGCGCAACAACTATTTGCGGAGTTCCTTCATGAGATTCGATCACCCCGGTAACACATAATTCCTTATGTGGATAGATATTTTCAGGAGGTTGATCCCATTTCATTCGGTCTTCACCCCAAATAACTATGGTGAAATTCTGATCGGGTTCAGGCTGTCCAAAATTAATAAAGGTGGGTTGCCCTCCGATCTGTGGAATAAACCGGGCATTGGCCACAATGCCACAAACTTTTGCTACACGCCCAATGTAATGTTGAGTTTCTTCAGCTTTGATGGTTATCTCAGGTTCAGGAATACGAGGTTCCGGTTGGTAGATCCTGGAGAGGATCAACCCAAGCACCATTAATACGATCACCGCTGGTAAGAGATACTTTATTTTTTTTCGGAGAGAGGGGATCATATAAAAAAGTATTTTAACGTCTGCTATAAAACAAAAGCCTGACAGCTAACACTGCCAGGCTTTAAATATGTGTTGCTAAGAAGTTTACTTAACAGTCAAAGCGTCTTCAATGAGCTTATCCTGTTCCGCCTGATGGATCTTCTTCTGACCGGCAGCAGGAGAAGCAGAAGCCTGCCGACCTACATACCGCATTTTTTGGCCATCTTGCAGCAATTCCATAAATCGAGGTGCTACAAAAGTCCAGGCACCCATATTCTTAGGCTCTTCCTGGCACCAAATAATATCTTTGATAGAAGTGAAATCTTTAAGTTGTTCTTGTATCTCATCATCGGCAAACGGATAGAACTGCTCGAGGCGTGCAATAGCAACATTCTCGATCTCATTTTCCTGACGATATTTTACAAGATCGTAATATACCTTACCGGAGCAGATCACCAATCTCTTCAATGATTTTGGATCGGTGAATTCCTTATCAAGTATGAAGGGTTGGAATTTACCATCGGCCAGTTCATCTCTACTTGAAGTTGCCATTGGATGGCGGAGCAAACTTTTCGGTGTCATCAAAATGGCCGGCCGCTTTGTTTCCTGTAAAGCCTGACGGCGAAGCATGTGATAATACTGAGCCGGTGTGGTTACATTAAGAACCTGCATATTATCCTCGGCACAAAGCTGGAGGAAACGCTCAAGTCGGGCAGAAGAGTGCTCCGGTCCCTGACCCTCATAACCATGGGGGAGATTCATTACCAGGGCAGATTTCTGTCCCCATTTTGCTTCACTTGCAGAAATAAACTGATCGATTATGATCTGAGCTCCGTTGGCAAAATCACCGAATTGTGCTTCCCAGATGACCAGTGCATCCAGTTTCTCTGCACTGTATCCGAATTCAAAACCAAGAGCGGCAAATTCACTCAGTAAACTGTTGTGAACGTGGAAGCGAGCCTGATCGTCAGAAAGATTATTCAGCGGTACGAATTTCTGACTGGTATCGGTTCCGTGCAGTACTGAATGGCGATGAGAGAAAGTTCCTCTCTCAACATCCTGTCCGGTCAATCGAATCGCAGTTCCTGTTTTCAGGAGTGAGCCGAATGCAAGTAATTCCGCAAAACCCCAATCGATCTTTTTCTCATTTTTATTCACGATCTCGGCGCGTTTCGCTAACTGCTTAAGCAGTTTAGGATTGGCATCGAAATCTTTAGGAACGGTATTCAGCTTAACGGCAATATCTTTGAGTTCTTCAGCAGGGTAGGTGGTATCCGGATAGGCTTTCCATTTATCCTGAGGGGTTTCGGTGCGGTCGATGAGATTATCTGTTATCTCGAGATTCGGTGCTTTCTTGGCATCTTCAAAAGCCTCTTGCAAAAGCTGATCAAATTCATCGAAGATCTGCTGAGTTTCCTCTTTAGTAAGCTCTCCATTTTTAACCAAATGCTCGGTATATACATCACGAACCGGAGAATGGTCATTAATTTCCTTGTACATGCCCGGTTGTGTGAAGGCAGGTTCATCACCTTCGTTATGGCCATGCTTACGATAGCCGATCAGATCAATTACCACATCCTTCCCAAACTTCTGACGATAATCGAGAGCCATTTGAATGGCATAAACTGCTGCCTCGGGAGTGTCACCATTAACGTGAAAGATAGGGGCTAACACAGTTTTGGCTATGTCGGAAGCATATTCAGTAGAACGACCATCCTTTGGAAGCGTTGTAAAACCGATCTGATTATTGATAATGATATGCATCGTTCCGCCGGTGCTATATCCTTCCAATTGGGACATGTTCAGGGTTTCTGCTACCACACCCTGTCCTGCAAAAGCAGCATCTCCGTGCATCAATACTGGAATCACCCGTTTTGAAGCATCTTCCTTTTCATGGTGATCCTGCATGGCGCGTACAGCACCTTCAACTACAGGGTTTACTGCTTCGAGATGTGAAGGGTTTGGCATCAGCTGAAGTTCAATTTCTGAACCATTTGCGGCTTTATGTGAGCCGCGTGCGCCAAGATGATACTTAACATCGCCGGAACCCTGAATGGAATCAGGATCGATATTTCCTTCAAATTCGGCAAAGACGCGATTATAAGGTTTGTTCATAATATTCACGAGCATATTCAGGCGCCCGCGGTGTGCCATACCCACGAAGAATTTTTCAATTCCATGCTCTCCGGCTTTTTCGAGCAAGAAGTGGATCATGGGAATAAGTGAATCGGCTCCTTCAAGAGAAAAACGTTTGTGACCGATATACTTCTTATGTAGAAACTCCTCAAAGGCCATCGCCTGATTCAGCTTGTGAAGGATCTCCCTTTTGTCATCTTTGGAAAGCTGTGCGTTGTTGCCGGTAGATTCCATAGCCTCACGCAGCCATTTGCGTTCTTCCAGGTCCAGCAGGTGCATATACTCCACACCAATGTTTCCGCAGTAAGTATCACGAAGTAGGCTTATGATCTCACGCAAGGTAGCTTTTTCTTTTCCGCCCAAACCACCGCAATAAAATTCCCGGTCCAGATCCCAAAGTGAAAGTCCGTAATAATCCAGGTCAAGTTCCGGGTTTTTGCCTGGCTCTTTTCCAAGCGGATCAAGATCAGCAAGTACATGTCCACGCATTCGGTACATGTTGATCAATCTCCACACACCAACGGCACGTTGGTCATGTTCAAGTGTATTTTGCGATCCGGAGAATGGGCCTGTGTAGTTGTCCTGACCGTATGGTAGCGGTTCGTAAGGGATTTCGAGGTCAGAAAAAATTTGTTCGTAGAAATCTTCCTGACCACTTAAGAGGTCGTCCATTTTCTTCAGGAACATCCCTGATTCGGCGCCCTGAATTACCCGGTGATCATAGGTGGAAGAAACCGTCATCACTTTACTGACACCAAGCTGATTCAAGATCTCTTTAGACATTGCACGATACTCAGCCGGATAATCAATAGCTCCGGTGGCAATGATAGCACCTTGAGTTTGCATCAATCTTGGTACAGAAGATACAGTACCAATAGTCCCGGGATTAGTAATGCTTATAGTGGTGCCTTGGTAATCTTCAATTTGAAGCTTTCCGTTTCGGGCTTTATCAATAAGTTCAGCAAAGGCATGGAGGAACTCCTTGAAGTTCATCTTATCCACGCCTTTGATATTGGGAACAACCAGATTTCGGGATCCGTCTTTACCTTCCAGGTCTATAGCAATTCCAAGATTAACGGAGTCAGGAACCACACGGTAATGGTTGCCATCCTTAAACAGGTAAGAACTGTTCAGGGTTGGAAATTCTTTAAGCGCACGGATAATGGCCCAGGCAATAAAATGAGTGAAAGAGGCCTTAGGTTCATTTCTGTTCAGAAGATGACGGTTTATGATCGTACGATCTTCCACCATCATTTTTACAGGAAGCACACGCAGAGAAGTGGCGGTAGGTACTTCAAGACTCTCGTCCATGTTCTCAACGATCTTTGTCGCAACGCCTTTTATTTTTTGAAGACTGGCGTTTTTGGGTGCTTCAGGCTCTTTTTTAGTTTCTTTTTGGGAAGCAGTTGGTTTGGTCTCTGCTGTTTTTTGTTTTTCATCCGAAGCAGAGCTGTCTTTTACCGGAGAGGGCTGAAGGTTTTCTGGCTCAGCTTCATCTACAGGCTTGCCCTCAAGCTCGTCAAAATAGCGTTTCCAATGAGCAGGAACCGAATCGGGATCGCTTTGGTATTGGTCGTATAGTTCTTCTACAAGTGCTGAATTAGGGCCGAATACGGCTTCAAGTGATTTCAATGGTTGATTAACCTCGTGCGGTGTTTTGGCAGCGATTAAAGCGATTTATAATGCTAATGAAAATTCCTTTAAAAGGGTTCAATAAAACTCATTTTAAGTGAGTTTTAATTAACCTCAAAATTAAGGATTAGATTCTTAAAAAACGATAATTTCTGAAATCCTCTAAATTGGAATTTAAGATCAGCTTGTGGGATCCATTTTTTTGAATTAATAGCTTTATAGGGGGACTTTAGCTACATTCATTTCTGGAAGGACAAATTATTAATTTACCAATCTTAGTCGATTAAGAATCTACAATAATATTGAGTGCTAGTTTGTATGTATTAGGATTCCGGCAGAGGTCGGGTTGGAGGTAACAAGGTTGACGAAGTGTATCGGTTCTTCGATATCGGGAATTCCCGATTGGTTGAGGGATTCAAAAAGTCTGTATTTGGTAGTTACGAATACAAAAGGGAAGGTTTTGTTCTCCAACGAACATTACGCTATTACTTTTCTTATACCCGGACAAAATCCTCAGGAATTAAACTTATCAGATCAGGTTTCAAATGCGGAAGCAGCGTCATTTCGAGAAAAACTGGATAAAATAACTGAAGAGCCTGTATCTCGATCTATTCCTGTTAAGATCATTAATAAGCATCAGATTCGGGACACAGGCAAGTATAGAAGCATTAAATGGGAGTGTTGGTTACTTTCAGAGTCCACTGAGGATGAGTCCGTCGTAATTCATGTTGGTCATGATGTGGTTGCTGTGGAAAAAGAACAACTTTCCGAGGAGCATTTCGATAAATCTCTCAATTTTTTGTTCGATGACCTTCAGATTGGTGTTGTTGTACAGGATGAAACTACTGCGATCTTGCTTTCCAACACCAAAGCTGAAGAACTATTAGGCCTTACCAAAGATCAGCTTCATGGGCGTACTGTTTACGATGAAGGATGGAAGATCATCAAAAGTGATAATAGTCTATTTCCACCGGAAGAATTCCCTACAACCCGGGCTATTACAGAGAAAGAGCATATCAAAAAAGTAATTATGGGGGTCCAAAATCCTAAGATTGGATTTCATGTGTGGCTTGAAGTAGATGCGAATCCATTGCTTGATAAAAGTGGTGAAGTTCAAAGAATAGTTACCACTTTTATAGATATCAGTCAGATAAAGGATCAGGAAGAAGTTCTAAAAGAAGCATTAAAGGAAAAAACGACTCTTCTGTCAGAGATCCATCATAGGGTAAAGAATAATCTGGCCATTGTTTCGGGGCTGTTGGAGTTACAAAGCATGGAAGTGGACCATGAACATAAATTGCCGCTTCAGCGAAGTATAAATCGTATTCACTCCATTGCTATGGTGCACGAGCTGATGTATGAAACCGAACGTTTGTCTTCGGTAAATATCAAGAATTACCTGGATCAGCTAATACCTGCTATACAGCGGACTATGCAGACTAAAAATGAGGTAGCAATTAACCTGGACCTGGAAGAATTTCAGTTAAATATCAATCAGGCTATTCCGCTGGGTTTACTTTTCAATGAGCTGCTTACCAATTCTTTTAAGTATGCTTTCCTTAAAATCATTAACGGGCGCATAGATATTTCAATGAAGGCTTTGGATAGTAAACTTCACTTTACTTATAAGGATAACGGCCCGGGATTTAAAGTTGGGCAGGATTTTTCAGAAGGTTCAGGCTTGGGGTTAAACCTTATTCACGCACAACTCGATCAGCTTCATTCCGACTATGTTGCAAAAACCAATGGCAAATTTGAACTTAATTTTGCATTCAATATCTTAGAGCGGGGGCCGCACTCAAATATGTGAGATATATCTTGTATCTGTATAAAAATTACAGATCACGAATAATCCAGCTTCTGAGTTCAAATAGAAATTACCTTATCTGCTATTAAATAATTTCTGTAATAAAGCACACTTATCGCTTTAATTCGCTTGCCCCAAGCCCTATATTCAATGTCTTAATTTTAGACATTACTATTTACTCACAGACCAAATAAATCAAGGAATGAGCGAGAATTCATCGAAGAAAAAAACCGGTGCCGAAGAAATAAACTGGGACTTGTCCGACCTCTATTCATCTAATGATGATCCCCAACTCAGCAAAGATAAGGAGATTGTAATTGATGAAGCTCAGGCTTTTGCTGACAAGTATCGCGGAAAGATCGCTGAACTTGATGCTTTGTCATTTAAGGAAATGCTGGATGAATATGAGGTTATTTTAGACCTGTCCGGGAAGATCGGTTCGTTTGCCTACTTGCAATGGTCTACCGATACATCAAACACCGATTACGGAAAATTGGTAGCTGAGACCAATGAGCTGTCCTCAGAGATCAGTCAAAAGCTGGTTTTTATGGATGTTGAGTGGCTGAAGATTCCGGAGGAAGATGCTCAAAAGTTGATCGAGCATGAAGACCTGAGTGATTATAAGCATTACCTGGAAAGCTCTCGTCGTTATAAAGATCATGTACTTGAGGAAGGGCAGGAAAAGATAATGTCGGCTAAATCGGTAACCGGACGAAGTGCCTGGGTTCGCTTTTTTGATGAGACTTTGGGTGCAGCCAAGTTTGAGCTGGACGGTAAAGAATTGAGCGAACAAGAGGTGCTGAGTAAACTTCATGAAAGTGATCGTGACCTGAGAGTGCGAGCGCATGCTTCACTCACTAAAAAATTCAAAGAACTTAGCCGTCAGCTGACTTTTGTATTCAATACCATTTTGGCGGACAAATCTACCAATGACAAGCTCCGTAAGTACGATAGCTGGATCGACTCCCGCAACTTGGCTAATCAAACCGATAATGAGACCGTTGATGCTTTGATCGGATCGGTGACTTCAAAATATGAGTTGGTGCAGCGGTATTATAAACTGAAGCGAGATCTGCTTGGCTTGGATGAGATGAAAGATTATGATCGATATGCGCCTATCCTGAAGAATGAGGCTAAGATCGATTGGAAGTCGGCTGAAGAAATGGTGATGGATTCGTATACGAAGTTCCATCCTGAAATGGGAGAGATCACACAGAAATTTTTTGCTAATAACTGGATAGATGCGGCCATCAAGCCGGGGAAGAGAGGTGGGGCTTATTCCGCCGGTACGGTTCCTTCCGTACACCCTTATGTATTCATGAATTTTGATGGGAAGATCCGTGATGTGCAAACGTTAGCTCATGAATTAGGGCATGGAGTTCATCAGTATTTATCGCGGCAGCAAGGGGTTTTGCAGTCATCTACTCCACTTACCACTGCAGAAACTGCTTCTGTGTTCGGTGAGATGCTAGTGTTTCAAAAGCTGATGAAAGAACTCGACGATCCAAAAGAAAAACTGGCGCTGTTGATCGGTAAGATTGACGATACCATTGCCACTGTATTTCGTCAGATCTCCATGAACCGTTTTGAACATGCCATGCATACCGCCCGGCGCGAAGAAGGGGAATTGACGGCTGAACGATTTTCGGAATTATGGATGGAACAGCAAAAAGCACTTTACGGAGATTCTGTAAACCTGACGAATGAATATGGGATCTGGTGGAGCTATATACCACACTTCCTGCATACTCCGGGTTATGTGTACGCGTATGCTTTTGGTGAATTACTGGTGCTGGCCTTATACGAAGAATACACACAGCGACCGGAGGGATTTGCAGATCGATACCTGGATCTACTGAGTGCCGGTGGTTCTGAATGGCCCGAAGATCTGGTAGCCAAAATGGGATTAGATATTACTCAACCTGATTTCTGGAATAAAGGACTTGCTTCTTTTGAGCGAATGGTGACGGAAGCAGAAGCCATGGCGAAAGAGATCGGAACAGTGGGTAACTGATTTTGAAAATCCATACACTCCAATAACTAAACACTCTTTTAATAAGCATAGCGAATGTCTTTAGACCGACAAGAAAAAGCATTACGAGAATTCAAACAGATCATTCAGGATCTGGTGCATTTACTCCGAACTTCTACTAAAGTTCAGCTTTCCTATATGTGTTGGGTGAACCGTTCCCGGCAACAATTTGTATGGGAAACCAACAGCACGGGGTTACCCAATGTTATGTTCCAGGATCGTGTGGCGTTTGAGAATCACTTTTTAGATGAGTTTAAGGATGCGGAGGAGATCGTTCAGCTTATTGTTGGTGAAGATGTATCGAAGGGAAAGCTGATGCATTATTTCGATTTCGTGCAAGCTAAACATATTCTCGTTATTCCTTTCATCAATAAGGGTGAAACAGTTGCTTTAACTGTACTGGAAAGTGAGCAGGAGATCGATCAGGAACTTATTCAGGATCGAATCTTATCATATAATAATGCACTGGTAAACGTACTTGATACCTACCTTGAAGTAGTAGATCTGCATGAAAATCAGCAGGAGTGGGAAGACTATGAGGAATCAGTAAACAAGCTGGATTACCGGCAGCACCGGGTTGAGATCCTTGGCAACATGCTCGAAGAAATGCAGAAGAATCTTCCCAGCGGCGGGGCGGTTTTGTTAGCTCCGGGCATGGAATCCTGGAACGTGATATTGCGATCTCAGAATTCAAAACAAGCTCCCAATCTTGGTTTACAGCTCGAAGAAAAAAGCGTGGCTTATGAAGCACTGGAGAAGGGAGGGCCGATCTTTACGATGCATTTCAACAATAATCCACGTAGAATAACATCGGCTGAAAAACGAACGGAAGGTGCAACCTTTGCTATCCCAATTATGGTCCATGACCGCCGGCAGGGAGTGGTGATCTGCTATGATAACGACCCGCTGACGTTCAAAGAATCAACCAAACATAAACTTGCCAATCTGGTACGTATTGCTGCCCTGAGTATTCAGTCCTCAGTTAAAAAATCTGGGATGATAGAAGAATTGCTTACACAAAACTTCGGAGCGTTCATGCCGGAACTCTGGGAAGCCGCCTTGGATAATGAGCTTACCAAATTAAAGAAGGGAACGGGCACCACAACCTGGCTTGGATTGATAACACCCGATGATGTTTCAGCCTTGCGAACAAAGTACAGGCTTGAAGACCTTCAAAGTATTCAAGCCGATTTTGTAACAGCCCTGAATCCGTCCCGATACGGAATCCCGGGTTACATAGGGTACAACTCCGATTATGTATATGCCTGTTTAATACAAAGTGAGGATGAAGAGGCCGTTGCATTTTGGATGGAAAAAATGGAGTCAAAACTGGAATCAGGCTTGAATTTATCCATTGGCGGAACAATGAGAACCGGGTTTCAACTGGGATATACGAAGGTTACAGAAGAGTCTCCGAATGCGTATCAGGTGAAGGAAAAAGCTAAAAAGGCACTTTCAAAAGTAATGAATAATGAAGATGCTAACTTAGCAGAGGTGTGATGGGTAACGCATATGTAATAGTTGTTGATGGTTTAGGGGTTGGGGCTCAGGAAGATTCGGCTGAATATGGCGATGAGTCCATGAATACACTCGGACATATTTCTGAAGAAACGGGGGTGAAGTTGCCCAATCTCCAGAAAATGGGCATAGGAAATATTATTCCATTGCCTTCAGTTCCGAAAAATGAGGAACCGTTAGCAGCCCATGGAAAACTAAGAGAATTATCGGCAGGAAAAGATTCTACAACCGGTCACTGGGAAATCGCAGGTATTCAGCTCGAAAAACCATTCCCGACTTACCCCAATGGTTTTCCACAAAGTCTAATGGATGATTTTTGTAAAGGAATTGGAGTTGAAGATGCCCTTTGCAACAAGCCATATTCAGGAACCGATGTGATCAGAGATTTTGGAGAAGAACACCTGAAAACCGGGCATCCTATTGTCTATACATCAGCAGACAGCGTATTCCAGGTAGCTTGTCATGAAGATGTAGTTTCGGTAGAAAAATTATATGAGTGGTGTGGATTTGCCCGAAATGAGATCTGCGTTGGTGAACACGAAGTAGGCCGCGTGATAGCACGCCCATTTACCGGTGAGTCCGGAAGTTTTGAACGTATCTCTGACAAGCGTCATGATTATTCCTCCATTCCTCCTGAGAATAACCTGGTTCAGAAATTATATGAATCAGGAGTGAAGACTTACTCTATCGGAAAAGTGTCTGACCTTTTTGCAGGGAAGGGTTTTACCCAATATCGCCCCACAAAAAGTAATGCAGAAGGAATTTCACAGCTACTGAGCTTAATGTCAGCTAGGTTGGATAATAGTTTTGTATTTGTGAATTTGATCGATACAGATCAATTGTATGGGCATCGGTTGGACCCGGAAGGATATGCAGCTAGTTTAGAAGAGTTTGATCGTGCAATTCCGGCCTTAGTTTCAAAAATTAAAGAAGGGGATCTTTTGATCATCACAGGCGATCATGGAAATGACCCATGCTCTGAAAGCACCGACCACTCAAGGGAATTTGTACCACTGTTGGTTTTTCCAAAAGGCATAACGGTTAATGAAGATCTTGGAACCGGAGAGACCTTTTCTAATATTGCATGCAGTGTTGCTGAGTTTTTTGGGACAGACTATACATTTCCCGGAAGTTCATTTTTAAAGTAGTTCACTGAAAAAGAAAAATGACCTATAAAAACATGGGGCTGCGTATTTAAAATTAAGGCAATAATTACGTATATTGTTCAATTGTAAAATTCATTAAGTCGCAGACGCAATATCTAAGCTTTTCACACGTGTTTTAAAAGCTTGAAGGACATAAATAATCTGCGCACCCGCGTACGCAAACATTCATTAAAAGGTATATACAGTGGCAAAAAGTTCTGGAATCTCTACTCGTGAGTCAGAGTCATTAGATCGCTATCTGCACGAAATTGGAAAAGAGAAACTTATTACCCCGGATGATGAAGTCCGGCTGGCCAAGGAAATTCAAAAAGGAAGTCAAAGAGCACTTGAAGATCTTACCAAAGCAAATCTTCGTTTTGTAGTTTCTGTAGCTAAGCAATATCAAAATCAGGGACTTTCACTTGGTGATTTGATCAACGAAGGTAACTTAGGTTTGATCAAAGCAGCCAAACGTTTTGACGAAACCCGTGGATTTAAATTCATTTCATATGCTGTATGGTGGATCCGGCAGTCTATATTGCAGGCACTTGCTGAGCAGTCACGTATTGTTCGTCTTCCGCTGAACCGTGTTGGTGCTCTTAACAAAATTGGTAAAGAGTTATCGAAGTTGGAACAGGAATATGAGCGTGTACCATCTGCACATGAGCTTGCTGAAAGTCTTGAAATGACCGTTGGTGAGGTAGCTGATACACTGAAGATATCAGGCCGCCACCTTTCTATGGATGCTCCGTTTGCACAAGGTGAAGATAATCGTCTCCTTGATGTGCTTGAGAACGAAGAGATCCCAAATCCGGATTTCGACCTGATGGGAGAGTCTTTGAAAGTGGAGATCGAAAGAGCCCTTTCTAAACTGACAACCCGTGAAGCAGAAGTAATTCGACTCTATTTTGGAATCGGACGCGAGCATTCGCTTACACTCGAAGAGATCGGAGAACGTTTTGACCTTACTCGTGAGCGGGTTCGACAGATCAAAGAGAAAGCACTCAGGAAATTGAGACATTATAACCGAAGTGCTGCTCTTAGAGCCTATCTCGGTTGATCGAATAATTTTATTATCGTGAGATAAAGCCTCGTGCAAAATTTTGTACGAGGCTTTTTTTATGCTAGAATTTTTCAGACCTACTAATCTCCCAAAGTTTACGTTACATTCTTAGTGATGAAAAAGATCATACTCATATCGATACTTAGCTGTCTGATCGCAGATGTTGCAAATGCACAGCGCTTTCCCTTTCGCACTTTTTCCATAGAACAGGGGCTAAGTGAGTCTGTAGTCTATGATATGGTTCAGGATGAAGAGGGCTACATCTGGCTTGGGACAGGTTTTGGGCTTAACCGTTTTGATGGAGTTCGGTTTCAAAATTATTTTGAAGAGCAAGGGCTTAACTCATCCCGAATTCGGTCGTTACATATAGGGCACGATGGGAAGATCTGGATCGGTTCTGAAGCAGGGGTAAATTATTTAATGGCAGACAGTATATATGCTGACCAAAGGTACAATGGACTTCGAAATTCTACGGTTATTTCTATTTATCAGGACCAGATCGGAGATATGTGGTTTGGAACGGATGGGAATGGAGTTTGGCACTATTCTGATGGAATTTTAATGGGGCAGTATACTATGTCTAATGGGCTTGGTGACAACAGAGTTCGTGCTATCACCGAAAATGGAGAAGGTGATCTATGGTTTGCAACCCGGGATGGGATTACCCGATTACGCTTAGGAAATTTCAGAACCTATACTGCTGAACAAGGCCTTCCCGCTAATCGAATTCGGGATATTAAAGTTGATGATGAAGGTATGATCTGGATAGGAAGCAGAAGTGGACTGGTAAAATTTGACGGGGACAATTTCACTACATACGATACTTCTGACGGACTTGTGAATAACTTAGTTAGGAGCATTTCGATAAAATCCAGCGGAGAAATATGGATAGGTACTGAAGGAGGGGCCTCATTTTTTGATGGAGAAGAATTTAAAAACTTTGGTTTAGAATCGGGCCTTTCCAACGAGATCATTTATTCAACTTTGGTTGATATGGAAGGAAATGTTTGGTTCGGCACTTTTGGGGGAGGTGCTAATTTATTTATTGGTGATTACCTGGTTAATTATAATACTGATCAGGGACTCCCAAATAATCTGGTTACAACCTTTACTGAAACCCGAAATGGTAGTTTTTGGATAGGTATGTACGGCGGTGGCGTCACTTCTTTGGATGATTCTGAGTTTAATGACCTGGGAATCAACCGTATGCTTCCAGACAATCAGATCTATAAATTATTCACAGATTCAAAAGGTCAAACCTGGATCGGTATGCGAGAGGGCCTGGCAATCATGGAAGGCAGCTCTGTTAAAGTACTTAGCAATGAAGAATTCCCATATAGAAAAGTCAGGGACATCATGGAAGCGTCGGATGGAAGCTACTGGATCAGTACATATGATGATGGGATCATTCATTATGAAGAAGGGGTTTTTAATCAGATTTCGGCAGAAGACGGTTTAGCAAGTAGCAGAGTGTTAGAATCGGTAGAAGGAACAGATGGCTCAATATGGATAGCCACCTATGGCGGAGTGACCCGTTACAAGGAAGGTGAATTTCAAAGTTTTGCTATTCAGGAAGGACTTCCAAATAATGCCGTAATGAATGTACTGAAGGACGATGAAGATCGAATTTGGGTTTCTACCTTTGGTGGAATTGCCTGGTTTGATGGCCTCAGATTCCAGAATATAACAACAAGTGACGGACTACCGGACGATGTATGCTATTTCATTCATCAAAGTGAAAATGGGTTTTATTGGATAGGTACCACAAATGGAGTAGTTCGGTTTGATGCAGAATTATACTTCAACACCGAGGGAAGATACCGCGATATGGCTTTTCAGGTGATAAATAAAGAGCAGGGGTTGGTAGCAAATGAGTTAAATTTAGGGGCCGTTTACGAAGATAGGCAAGGATTTTTATGGTTTGGCACGGTTGAGGGTTTAAGCAGATTTGATCCGAATTCATATCAGGGCAATACAGTTCCTCCTAAAGTGCATATTACCGGTATAAATGCATCAGGAAGAGAATATGATCCTGAAGAATATTTTACCCTTACACACGAGGAGAATTATATCGAGATCGAATTCACTGGGATCAATTTTACAGCTCCCAATCAAATTTTATATGAATATAAACTGAGTAAAATTGATCCGGACTGGCAACAAACCACTGCTCGTTCTGTGAAATATCCTTCACTTCCACCGGGTGAATATACCTTTCAGGTGCATGCCAGGAATTTGAATGGAGCCTGGAGTCCGGAATTGGTAGAAGTCAGCTTTAAGATCAGTGCTCCATTTTGGATGCAGTGGTGGTTTTGGATTCTGATGTTATTAGTAGTGATAGGGATCATCTTTTTGTTCTATAATTACTATCGGGCCCGTAAAATGATCGATATTGAGCGGATGAGGGTTCGAATAGCCAGCGATCTGCACGATGATGTAGGAGCCAGTTTGACCGAGATCGCACTGCAATCTGATTTCTTACAAGCAGGGGATGCTGATACAGAATTCAAAAGGTCATTAGAGCAAATAGGGAAACAGTGCCGGAAAATTGTATCGAGCCTGGATGATATTGTATGGTCGATAGATGCCCGAAATGATACTCTTGGAGACCTCACGGATCGAATGCAGGACTATATTTTGAATACGCTTGAATCTAAAAATATGATGGTCAATTATGATTTTTCGAATCTGAACATGGATAACAAACTTCCTGTTTCAGTAAAGGAGAACATGTATCTTATTTTTAAGGAAGCAGTTAATAACATCGCAAAATATTCAAACGGAGACCGGGTAGATATCAAGATGGAAAATCACAACGGATATTTTGAATTTGATATCTTAGACAACGGGACTTCAGGAAAAGGGACGAAGAAGACCGGTCAGGGTTTACGTAACATGGAAATGCGAGCGAATCGTATTGGTGCAGATATTACCATTGACAGTACGGATGGATTTTCGATCAACATTAAGGGCGAACTAAACTCTAACTAAGAAACTAGACTTATGGCTGTAATAGGAATTGTAGAAGACAATAAGAAGATCAGAGACCTGATTCAGCGCTATCTTGATATGCAAAAAGATATGGAATGCCCGGTGGCTTTAGACTCGGTGGAGGAGATGCTCGATTATCTGGAAGAGCATCAAAAACCGGAAGTCATCTTAATGGATATTCAGCTTCCCGGGATGTCGGGTATCAAAGGAATGGAGATCATTAAATCAAAATATCCTGAAGTTGAGATTATGATGCTTACCATCTATCATGATTCCCATAAGATCTTTGATTCACTTAAAGCAGGTGCATCTGGATATTTGTTAAAACATACCTCGCTCCCTGAAATTAAAGAAGCGATCGGAAATCTACTTAAAGGGGGTGCCCCTATGTCTCCCCAAATTGCCCGAAAAGTGATCTCTCACTTTAATGAGGAAGCACCCAAAAAAAATAAAGAGAGTATGCTAACCAACCGTGAGCAGGATATTGTGAATGGGTTGGTGGATGGACTCAGCTATAAGTTGATCGCTGATCGTTTTGATATTTCCATTGATACGGTTCGGGCGCACATCCGGAACATATACAAGAAACTTCACGTTAATTCGAAGGCTGAAGTGATCACAAAGTCTTTACGCGGTGAGATCTGATATTAACATGAACATGTGATAAAATGTGAGCAAGGATTGTTACATATTCATGATGTAATTTGAAATGTAGTCTAAACAAGGTGTCTGTCATGAAATTATCAAGCGCTATAAACCACTTTTTTTTACTGGTACTTCCCTTCCTATTGACAGGATGTTACACCCAATTTCAAACAACGGATCGCTTCCCTTTAGAAAAAGATCGTTACTCTGACTATTATGCCTGGGACGATTATGAAGAGGGCAGGGATACTCGTTATGGTGCTGGTCAGGAGAGCACTTATCAAACAGTAGAAGAGGCATACCTTGAAGAAGAATATGCCATGGAAGAAGCTGGGATCTATTACAAAGACTATGAAACTGAACAATGGTATAAAGAACATTATGCCGACGGCTATTTCTGGAAGGGATATGATGAAGGATTTGACGATGGGTATAACAAAGGATATCGAAATGGATTAAGTGACAGTTACATGTATGGCTACTCTCCATGGGTAAACAATAGCTGGTGGTACAGACACCACCAGTATACTCATCGGTCAAACGTATGGTTTGGTTCTGCAGGTTTTGGGTTCTATTACGGCAGTCCTTGGTATTCATACCATTCTCCTTACTATGGCTATTCCGCATTTTCTGTATACGGCGGCTGGTATGATCATTATTATTATGGGGGGAATCCATATTACAATAATGTGTATGTGTACAACAATTACTACCGGTCAAAAAAATATAATCGTGATGCAGATCTTTATCGAAGAGGACCAAGAAGCAGCGGTTTGGCAAACAGAAGTGATGCAAGAACACGTTCGAATTTAAAAGGAAGAAGTTCAAACATCAGAAGCCGTGGAACCAATACCGGAATGACCAGAAGTCGCAGCACCGGAAACACTTCCAGAGTACGTGGATCGGGACGTTCGGTAGGGAGGAGTTCATCCGGTACCGTCAGAAGCAATACCCGAACAAGAGGTTCATCAAATGTAGGTAAAGGACGAACCAATTCAGGTAACAATAGAAGTAGAGGTTCCGGCTCTTCAGTAGGTAAATCACGCAGTTCCGATGGTAGCAGCAGTGGGAATACCCGATCAAGGGGTTCCGGATCGAATCTAAGCAGCAGATCTTCATTTATGGATAGCAGTGTAGGTTCTTTGAGTAATGGAACTACTTACACACTCCCAACAAGAAGAGTTAATGTTGCTAATTCGAATTCTTTGAATAAAAGAAGCTTCAAGAGCTTTTTTGATGTGAGTAATACGAGGGGAAGTAATAATTCTTACAGGACCTCAAAACGAGCCTTTAATACTAAAGGCAGTAGTATGAGTAACTCAAGAAGTACACGCTCAGCTGTAAGCAGAGGAAGCTCTTCTTCTGTAAACCGAAGCAGAACGGTAAAAAGATCGTCGTCCGGTTCATCCAGTACAAAAAGCCGAAGTTCATCAAGTTCAAAAAAACGAAGCCGAGGTAATAACTAAGCCTCCGTTTCAACCCTAATAATTTTACAGACGTACCATTATGAAGAGGATAATTCTGTTTCTCTTAGTGTCACTCCTGTTTTTTCCCAAGGCTGTTTATAGTCAGGATGGAAACAGTCCGGTCTCTTACTCAAATCTTGCATTACAGTTCAGTGAGCAAAATTTTAACGGTGATGCAGCCACCGGATACTTTCCTTCGGTGGCTAACGTAAATGGGTTCGGAAGTTTTATTGCGAATCCGGCTACGGTTGCACTTATCGATCGTAATTACTTCAGTTTTGGGTTGACTAACAACAATTTAGAACAAGAAAACACCTACTTGGGGAATACCATTATCACCGAAGATAACTTTACCAACCTGGGTAGTATTGGTTTTATATACAAAGTACCTACTGAACAGGGAAGTTTTGTTTTGGGGGCAGGGTATAACAGGATTGCGAATCATACAGGGATTTCTCGTCTGAGTGCACGTAACAATCAAAGTACGATCACCGATCAGTTCAAAGATCCTTCAAGCGATTATAATGATATAGCATTCAATACATATGCGATTGATTGGGGTGATGTAAATGAAACTTATCTTGAGTCGATCTTTCGGATCGGGTTTCCAGTATATCCTGGAATAACTCAGGAAGCAGAGATCTCCTATGAAACCAAAATGGGAGAGTATTCCTTTTTCTTTGGGACTGAATTTCAGGAAAACCTTTTTGTAGGAATTTCAGGAGGCTTAACGGCCGGGAATTACACTTATCGCAGAGACTTCCTGGAGATCGATGATCAGAATGATTACAACTATAACTTTATTCCATCAGATACCCCGGGGGATAGCACAGATATTGACAATATACTGACTCATGATGAAATAGATACAGAGATCTACGGATTCACATTGCGAACCGGGTTACTATATAAAGTCACTCCAAATTTTAATATTGGTTTAAGCTATCAGATACCGAGTAACATGGTGATAACAGAAAGTTATTATTCATTGATAAGAACTGAACTTGATGACGGCTCAACTCCTTTTGAATCAGATTTTGCAAGTGAAGTTGATTACGAATACCGAATAGAGAAGCCGGGGCAGCTTAGTGCGGGTTTGGCGTTTGTTGATATTGCAGGATTTGATATTTCAGCATCAGCAGAGATGATCGATTACTCTAATTTGGGAGTTGACCTGGTTAAAGGAAATGAATTAGCCTTTAATGAAGAAGTGGCTATCCGAGAGCAGGAAACTGAGATTGAAAGCTTTATGCAAAATAACTACAAAAGAGTTATTAATTATAAAGCAGGTCTAGGATTTCAGGCTACTGAGCAACTAAAACTGAAGGCAGGTTACGCATTCAATGAGGGAAAGAGTACAGTGTATGAGGCAGACAAAACAATACTATCAGCGGGTTTAAGTGCCAAGATCAGTCAGAATATTATTCTTGATCTGAACGGGCAATATGCAACATGGAGAGACCAGTCAGTGGCTTACAGCTATTTTGATACGGATGCAAACCGGGATATTTCAGAGACCATATCAAAAGATATAAGTGCGATCAAAATACTGGCAGGTATCAGATTCCTTTTTTAACAAGACCATACCCGTCGATATCAAATATCACTCCGTAGTTAGTAAAAAGAGGCTTCTTGATCGAAGTCTCTTTTTTTGATGTTTATAGCCAGTCTTTCTTACGGAAGAAAAATAGCATACCTATAGTTGTGATGATCATAACTGCCCAAACAAGCGGGTAGGCCCATGGAACAGTAAGTTCAGGCATATACTCAAAATTCATTCCGTATACACCGGCGATAAATGTAAGGGGAATGAAAATAGTAGCAATTATGGTCAGCACTTTCATAACCTCATTCATCCTGTTACTGACCTGCGACATGTGCATATCAAGCATCCCAACAACCATATCTCTGTAGTTTTCAATACCATCAATGATCTGTACAAGGTGATCATGCACATCCCGGAAGTAAATTTTATTTTCTTCTTGTATGAGGTGAGACTCATCTCGCATCAGTGTATTAAGGCTGTCTCTTAAAGGCCATATAGATTTTCTGAAGTAAATGAGTTTTCGGCGCAGGGTATGAATTTGTTCCGGGATGGTGTCGCTATGATCTTCCAGGATCTTGTTTTCAAGTTCTTCTATTTCATCCCCTAGCTTTTCCATTACTTCAAAATAATGGTCAACAATGGTATCAATAAGAGCGTAGGAAAGGTAGTCGGTACCATGGCTGCGCAATCGGGGTGCCCCGCTTCTCAGGCGATGTAATACAGGCTCAAAAATAGGATGGTCATCTTCCTGAAAAGCCAGTACTGAATTCTTGGAAAGCACAATGCTTACCTGCTGTATGTTTAGGTTTCCTGTGTCTTTAATAAAGCTCATCATTTGTAACACAAAGAACATATGGTCGGGGTACTCTTCTATTTTAGCCCGCTGATTTGTATTTAAAATATCTTCTTGAATAAGCGGGTGTAATCCAAAGTACTCCCAGATTTCTTTAAGCTTATCAATATCATGTAACCCGCAAATGTTAATCCAGGTTTTAGAAGGAGATTCAAGGTAAGGTCTGCTGTCATCTATTTTTGAAAGATCATATTCTCCTAGCTGATCTACATCGTAATCATAGAGATGTATGATCACATTTTCGAGACGCTTTTCTCCAGTGAAATGAAGATTTCCAGGGGCTTGCCCCGGTTTTTTAGTCACTCTCTTACGTCGCAGGAAATGAGGTGAAGGCAACCGTTTTTTGATCTTTTTCATGATACAGGAAAACTAATGCAGGTTAAAATTCAGCGATAGGGTTCAAACTAAGTTCTTTAATTTATTCAGCAATGTATAGGTATTATGAACTAAGCAAAAAAAAAGTCCTGCAGTTTAAATTGCAGGACTTAGACCGGAAAAATTATGAGTCTATATTAGTTGTCTAAATGACCATCTTCTGCAGCTTTTTTCAGCTTGTCATTAGCCCATATAGCAATCTCAACACGACGATTTTGTTGCCTTCCTGCTTCAGTATCATTTGAGGCAATAGGTTCATTCTCGCCATATCCAACAATAGTCATACGTTTAGCATCTACTCCTGTGAAAGCGGAATATTCAGCTACAGACTTGGCTCTTTCCTCAGATAGTTCCTGATTATACGCTTCGGTACCTCTGCTATCGGTATGCCCTCCAAACATGATGTTTGTGTCCTCATATTTTTGAAGCACTTCTGATAGATTAGCAATGTCTTCTTTTGAGGCGTCTTTAAGAGCAAAAGATTCAGTGTCGAATAGAATTCCGGAATCGAATGTGATCTTGATGCCCTCCCCAACACGCTCAACAGTAGCGTTTTCGAGATCTTCTTCTAACTCACGGGCCTGTCGGTCCATATAATTTCCTATGGCTGCTCCTGTGGCTCCGCCTACTGCAGCTCCAACAATTGCACCGGTTGTGGTATTACCGGCTGCTTTTCCAATTATAGCACCTGCTAATGCTCCGGCTCCTGCACCAATAGTAGTTCCTTTAGCCGTCTTGCTCCAATTTTTGCAAGCCGCAAAAGGTAATAGTAGAACTATTGCGGTAATTAAAATTTTTGAACTTGGCATTTTCATAAGGCTGAATTTAGATTAACGTTTACTTCTTTTATGCTTAAAGATAACGTATTGTTCCCTGCATTAATATCGTCTGAAAAATTAGGCGGCTTCAGCTCTTAATACTTCTAAAGGTGGTCTGTTATGGACTCCTCTCGTATTTGATAAACCTATTAGTAAAACCAATGCAGTAAGAATAATTATTTCTATCCCGATTATGTAAAAATTGGGTACAAAAGTGATATCAAAATAGAATTGAGCGATAAGCGTGCTAGCACCGATCGAAAGAATGAGACCTGTGATAGAGGCCATTACTCCAAGCAGTACATATTCGATCACCTGAATTTTGATAACCTGTTTCTTAGATGCACCCAGTGTTCGCAAAAGCACGGCCTCCCTAATACGCTGAAAGCGTGAAGTGGCGGCTGACCCGGCCAGCACGATCAGTCCGGTTATAATACTGAACAAACCAATGAATTGAATTACGAATGTGATCTTATCGATAAAAGCACGAACAGTTTCTAAGACCTGCCCCACATCGATCGCAGAAACATTGGGAAAGCTTTGTACTATATCCTGCTGAAGAATAAGAGAAGCATCACGGCTAGTGGTATTGATGGTGGTTGCATAAAACTGCGGTGCATTTTCAAGCACTCCTGCCGGAAATACCACAAAGAAATTGGGAGAGGGCTGATCCCATTTCACCGTTCGGCTGCTGGCGATATAGGTTTTAATAGGGATTCCCTGAACGTCCCAGGTTAAGGTATCTCCGATAACGGCATCAAGGTCTTCGAGAAGGTCTTGCTCTACAGAAACAGGGACGAGTTCATCCCGGCTTGCCACACTGCCGATCCATTCGCCGGCTTCCAGCGTTTCGGTAGGGAGCAACGAATCGCGGTACGTGGAACGGTATTCCCGGTTAAGCGCCCAGCCCCGGGCATTTCTGGTGGTATCATCGTCCACTTCTTCTGTTGTCATTCCATTAATTTCTTGCAGGCGCATAGTAACGATAGGAACATTCTGCAATATATCATGTCCATTTGAAGTGATAATTTGATTCACTCCTTCATTCTGATCATTTTGAATATCGTAAAGGGCAAGATTTGGAAGATCTCGCTGATCCCCAAAGTCAATTTGATCCAGCAACATATCTTGCGTTAGATACAAGGAACTGATCATAGTTACACCCAGTCCAAAAGTGAGCAGGAGGGTAGTAGTTTGATTGTTTGGCCGATATAGATTCGCAAGCCCTTGTCGCCATTCGTAGCTGAAACCGGCACGCAGAAATTTCCTGGAGCCGATCATAATGAGTTTAGCAAACCCGGTGAGTAATATTAGACAGGCTGCTAATCCTAGAGTGAAATATAGAGCCGGTAAAAATTCTCCAAGCATCAGCCAGGCATAACCTGTTATAAAAATGGCTAAAGTTGCTCCTAAGATTAACTTGGTAGAATTACTGAGTAATTCATTTAGATTTATATCTATGGTACGAAGTGAGAATAGGGGAGAGATCTTTCGAACCGCCAGTAGTGGGAATAAGGCAAATAGCACAGATATGATCACACCGGTTCCAATACCAATGAAAATAGATGCCCATGAAATATAGAGGTCGATATCAACAGGGAGAAAATCCTGAACCAATACCGGCAGATAAAGCTGTACGGCTGATCCTAATAGTGCACCAAGTAGAGAACCCAAAAGTCCCATAGCCGTGGCCTGGATCAGATAGATAGAAAGTGCCTGATTGGAAGAAACTCCCACGCAACGTAAAACAGCTACGGTATTTATCTTTTGGCGGATATACACAAAGATGGAACTGGCCACACCAATACCGCCCAGTAACAATGCGATAAACCCGATCAGGTTCAGGAAATTTGAGAGATACATAATAGCTTCCCCTACTTCCTCTTCACGTTCCCTGACGGTGTCGAAACCGAAGCGTATGTTATGTTGATCCCTGAGCTTATCGAGGCGATCCTCCACTGCGGCCATGTCTGTGCCTTCCGGGAATTTATGAAGGGAAACATATTCTAATCGGCTTCCTCGCTGCAAAAGCCCGGTTTCTTCCACATTTTCTTTTGGGATAAAGATTCGTGGTCCAAAAAATGAAGCCGCAACCGGCTGACCGGGAATCTCAATAATGGCTCCTTCAATTTTGTAAGTAAGCTGGCCGATCTTCACCGAATCTCCAGGTTCAACCCCGAATAAACGCATGATGGGCTCATCAACCAGTGCCGACCCATTTTGCTGGTAAACGGCTGCTGCTGAAGCTGGCTCAGTGACGAGTTCTCCATAGTAAGGAAATCCTCCTTCTAAGGCGGTGATCTGAGAAAGTCGCGTTGTTCCACTAGTTGGGAAAAAAGCCATGGAATTGAATTCAAGTCCGGTGGAAACATCACCACCCAAAGAATCCAATACTTCCTGAAGTTCAGGCTGAAAGGGAGCATTGCGTTCTACTTCAAGATCGGCCCCCAAAAGTTCTTTGGCCTGACTTTCAATACTGCTGTTGAGATTAGCCCGAAAGGAGGTAATGGCAACCTGTGCGGCAACTCCGACAATGATGGCCGCCATAAAAAGAAATAACTTAGAGCGGTTTGAGCGGGAATCACGCCACGCCATTTTAAAAGTCCAAAACTTAGATTTATTGTTGCTCATAAAGACTTCTCAGCGGCAGTTTCAGGTTCCAGCTCGGTAAAACTATCTTCCGAAACTTGTCCGTTTTTCAATTTGATGATCCGGTTGCATTTTTTGGCAAGTTCAAGGTCATGGGTAACCAATACCAGTGTGGTGCCTTGTTTTTCATTGAGGTCAAAGATCAGGTCTTCGATGTATTCTCCGGTTTCCGTATCAAGATTTCCGGTAGGTTCATCTGCGAAAAGTATCTTAGGCTGATTGATAAACGCCCGTGCTATGGCCACACGCTGTTGCTCACCACCTGAAAGCTGTGTAGGGTAGTGATGGGTCCGATCACCCAGGCCAACGCTTTCCAGTAATTCCTGCGCACGTTCACGAACTTCTTTTGTGGCATCTCCACGCAATTCCAGCGGAACCATGACGTTCTCAAGTGCAGTTAAGGTTGGAACGAGCTGGAAGGTTTGAAATACAAATCCCACATGTTCGTTTCTGACTTTGGCGCGTTCATCTTCACTGAGGGGATTAAGCGGGATTCCGTTTAAGGATACTGTTCCCGAAGTTGGTCGGTCAAGTCCCGCACAAAGACCAAGCAGGGTCGTTTTTCCTGAACCGGAAGGTCCAACAATGGCGCAGGAAATCCCTTCCTGAATTGAAAAATTGATATCGTCAACGACGGTTAAAATTTTTGAGCCGCTTTTAAATTTGCGGTATAACTGTTGTACTTCGAGTATATTTGACACGGTTTTCTTTATTTTGAATGATACCGACATAAACAACGGTTTATTCAAGAAACATTCCTTTAAAAGTTGAGAAAAAAATTACGCTCTTATTTCTAAAAAGTTGTTGTTCAATAAAAAATCATATGAAATTAATTTTACTCCTTTTTTGCCTACTCACTACGAGTTCACTGTATGCTCAGGAAACTGAAACTAAAACCGTCTTGTTTTTTGGGGACAGCATAACGGCCGGACTTGGCGTAGATAAATCGCAGGCATTTCCGGCACTGGTCCAAAATAGAATTGACTCTCTTGAGTTGAAGTATGAAGTGATCAACGGCGGATTAAGTGGGGAGACTTCAGCAGGAGGGTTGCGCAGGATCGATTGGATCCTTCAGCGCCATATCGACATTATGATATTAGAACTGGGTGGTAACGATGGTCTTCGGGGCATTGACCTTAGTTCAACCAAAGAAAACCTGCAGCAGATCATTGACAAAGTACAAGCAAAGAATCCTGATGTTGCAATTATCTTGGCCGGAATGCAGGTTCCTCCAAATTTAGGGCAGGACTATACTACAGAGTTTCAGAATATCTATCCGGATCTGGCTGAGGAAAACGACTTACCTCTTATTCCGATGATCATGGATAAGATCGGAGGGAGTGAAGAACTGATGCAAAGTGATGGTCTGCATCCAACCCCTGAAGGTCATGAAGTGATCGCTGAAACTATATGGGAAGTTTTGGAGCCATTTCTGGACTAAACCTTTAGACAGAAATAGCGTTGATTTTTAAATGATCAGCCAATCCATCTTTAGAAACTTTTTTTGAAAGGAAATCAAGCACA
>Ga0136557_1000259_pt1 | contig 42766 bp, 31 predicted proteins | sample AntRauTorckE6832_FD_104796 | JGI IMG/M metagenome (GOLD analysis project Ga0136557, IMG submission 104796) | Saline lake microbial communities from Rauer Islands, Antarctica - Metagenome Torckler E6 #832 | ecosystem: Environmental > Aquatic > Non-marine Saline and Alkaline > Saline | place...
CAAGACTTGCTTCTTCGAAGGCTTACCTGGTACCGTGCATTTACCTTCTTTGCCTTTATCCAAAGGAATGAGGCGGATAGTAGCTTTGGTTTCTTCCTTGATCTTCTCTTCGGTCTCAGGAGTTCCGTCCCAATGCGCCCAGACAAAACCGCCTTTATCATCCAGTACTTTTTTAAACTCTTCGTAGGATTCTACTTCGCTGGTATTTTCTTCACGCCGTTTTTTGGCTTTATCAAATAGTTCGTCCTGAATATCATCCAGTAATTTCTTCACACGTTCGCCCAGTCCTTCACGTGATTCAATATTCTTGGAATTATGATCTCTTCGGGCTAGTTCCACATTATTATTTTCGAGATCACGAGGACCCACTGCAATTCTTAGCGGAATTCCGGCAGCTTCATGCTCTGCAAACTTGTATCCGGGATTATAGTTATCACGATCGTCTACTTTAATGCGAATACCCAATGCGGTCAATTCATCATAAATGCCATCGGCATATTCAAGCACAGCCTCACGCTGCTCATCACTTCTGTAAATAGGTACTACTACGACTTGTTTAGGTGCAAGTTTTGGAGGAAGAACCAACCCCTGATCGTCTGAATGGGTCATTATCAATCCACCGATAAGCCGGGTAGAAACACCCCAGCTTGTTGCCCAAACCAGTTTATGCTCGCCATCCTTATCCTGGAATTTTACATCAAAAGCCTTGGCAAAATTCTGTCCCAGGAAGTGAGAAGTTCCGGCTTGCAGCGCTTTACCGTCCTGCATCAAGGCTTCAATGCAGTATGTATCTACAGCACCGGCAAAACGTTCACTAGCGGTTTTTACACCAGTAAGTACAGGCATGGCCATAAATTCTTCAGCGAAAGTCTTATAGACTTCCAGCATTTGCAGGGTTTCTTCAACAGCTTCCTCTTTAGTGGCGTGTGCCGTGTGACCTTCCTGCCATAAAAATTCCATAGTTCTCAGGAACAACCGAGTTCTCATTTCCCAGCGTACCACATTTGCCCATTGGTTCACTAATATCGGCAGATCGCGATAAGACTGGATCCAGTTTCGATAGGTATCCCAGATAATGGTTTCTGAAGTTGGGCGAACGATCAGCTCTTCTTCCAGCTTAGAATCAGGATCTACTTCCACTCCACCATCCACACTTTTAAGTCGGCTGTGCGTAACAACAGCACATTCTTTAGCAAAACCTTCTACGTGTTGCGCTTCTTTCGAGAGAAATGACTTCGGGATAAAGAGCGGAAAGTATGCATTTTCATGGCCGGTATCTTTGAACATAGTATCCAGGGCATTACGCATGTTTTCCCAAAGAGCCATTCCATTTGGGCGGATCACCATGCTTCCACGCACAGGAGAATGCTCTGCTAGCTTAGCTTCCCGGATCACATCCAGATACCATTGTGAATAATCTTTTTCTTGTGAAGTTATATTTTTAGCCATGAACCTGTTTTAGTCTGATTTTCCTTAAAGATGGAAGTTAAGAAACTTAGCGTAGAGAATAAGGAAAGGGGAGTGAAAAAATGTTTTACCCTTTGTTGGATAATGCCGTATATTTGATGCCCTTTGAAAACCACAATGCCGTGGTAGCTCAGATGGTTAGAGCGCACGACTCATAATCGTGAGGTCGGCGGTTCAATTCCGCCCCACGGTACATAAATATCTTAAGCCCGATTCTTAAACGAGTCGGGCTTTTTTTATGCAACCAAAAAGCTATTTTCCGAGTAAGTTAAATTTCACTGAGAATTAATTTCTTAAATATGAAGAGATCTGAAGAGTATGAAATGGCTTTAGTAGCAGAAAGTGCTCTGGAAAAAGCATTTCTAAAGTATGAAGAGATTGTTGCTGATCTTGAAAAGGAATCCGGCTTCAAGGAAACAAATCTTGCAATATCTATTCGGGACTCTTTGAGAAATCTATCTAGAAAGGTAGAGGCCTATTCTGAAGGGAATTTTATTATGGAGAAACTCGTAGATGAATTCATATTTGAGTATGAGGTAGTGAGCGGGGAAATGGAGATTGAAGAAGAGGAATCAGTTCAGATCAAGAAGCTCGCCAAAAGACTGCTTTCCAGTTATAAAGATTTTATAAGACAAGTAGGGGGAAAGAAAAAAATAAAGTTATTAGAGCACCAAGATCTTGTTGTGTTTGAGAAGAAGTCGAAAGGTATGGCCTATTTATTTTGGTTTATAGGTTTATTTGGAATACTTGGGTTTCATCGGTTTTATCTGGGCAGGATAGGAACAGGGATTGGGTGGCTTTTATCGGGCGGGCTATTAGGTTTTGGAGCGATCTATGACCTTTTGGCACTTTCAAAAATGGTGGATGAGCAAAATGACTATAATCAACTTCGGGCAGCAAAATTGAAACAGTTAACAGAAGGTAAACCCAGGAAATGATCCCTTTTTCTCTTTTTTAGAGAAAACATAAAGCCAAAAAAAAGCCACCCTCAACTCAATGAGCGGTGGCAGATATCATCTACAGACGGCTATTACCCCATTTGCACCTATAACTTACATTTATGCCTGTTGTTGGTCAATGGAGGGAAGTACGTAATTTTAGTACGTGTTTTTACGTAGAGTGTATAATTGCCAAATCCCAATGACCAATGGTTATATTAAGAATTTTGGTCATTGCGGTTTGGTGCTTGGTTTTTACTGCAACAGTGCCTGTTCATTTTCCATAGCAAATCGAACTAAAGCAGCCGTGTTTTTTAGATCCAGCTTTTTTAGCAAATTGGTTCTGTGTTTTTCAACAGTTCTGGGGCTGATGTACAACTTTTTCCCGATCTCTGTACTTGTGAGTCCTTCGGTGAGCAAGCCAAGTATTTCGCGTTCTCTTTTGGTGATGGATTTGACAGGATCGGGGTGTTTCTTTTTGTGGGCTAATCTCTTGTACTCTTCGGTCATCATTTTTGAGAACTGTTTTCCGAGAAACCGTTCGCCTTTGGCTACTTTTTGGGCAGCATCTATCAGTTCCAAATGGTGAGCCGATTTTTGGATCAAACCAAAAGCACCAGAGTCTAAAAACTCATTGAGTGTTTTTTGATCGGTGTTATCGGCAAGAAGGAGGATATTGGCATCCGGGGTTTTATCAATGATCTTTTTAGCAATGATAATACCTTCCATTTCGGGCATGGAAAAGGAGAGAATACAAAGTTTCGGCTTCACGCTTTCAAAAGCGGTAAGTACCAAAGCCCCATTGTCGATCTCGCTGCAGATATTAAATGCACCGTGATCTCGTAAAATGGAACTGAGTCCATATCTGAAAATTTCGTTGCCGTCAGCAACTATTGTATCAATGATATTCATTTTACCTCCCCAGGCAGAATGGTTTTTTCTCCGACCCACGCGGAGAAAGGACAGATAATGTAGCTAAAAATGGGGTAAACTCGCCAATTTAATTTATAAGGTGGTTTTCAGTCTGAATTTCAGATCGGTTTCGGCGAAGTCTCTACATAGAAAAACTGTAGAATTGATATAACAAATAAAGGGAGATTCCCGATTTCATCGTCCATAGAATAGTACGGATCCAATTTGTAGAAACTAATCTGTTGATCGCTTCTTCCTTTTTATGATCTTCGAGTGTAGAATGTGCCGGGACAGAAAAAAGGCCTGTAGCTGCCCATATCAATATCACCACATAAAACCCGACGGCATTGAGTGAAGTAAAACCATCGATCCATGCGAGCCCGAATGAAGTGGTGATCTCAGCTACCATCACAGGGATCACAATTTTGTCGATACTATTTACGTGATGTTGCTGAAATGCCACAAAGTTTCCTGCACTCACATGGTGAAAAGAAGGGTAATGAACCAGTTGCACGATCCAGATAAGCCCGGTCATAAAGAAGGAAGCAAAGGTATTGATGAGAAAAATCAGTTCAGGTGACATTGAAGTAAGCGATTCGTTAACATTATGCGTATTTTCAGCGCCTTAATAACCAAAAGTTTTCACTCTACGATTCATCGAAAAGAATGACCCTTAAAAGAACACACACTTGCGGAGAACTTACCGCAAAAAATATTAGCGAAGAAGTAATTTTAAACGGATGGGTAGGACCTCGTCGCGACCTCGGCGGTGTAATATTCATTGATCTGAGAGATCGCTACGGAGTAACTCAGGTTGTTTTTAAGGAGGAAGACGACCGGCTTCACGAAAAAGCAGAAGAGTTACGTGCTGAGTATGTGATCGGGATTAAAGGGAAGGTAATTACCAGGGGTGAGGAAAACATCAATACAAAAATGCCTACCGGTGAAGTTGAGATCGAAGCTACTGATCTTGTGATCTATTCAGAAGCGGAAACACCTCCTTTTGAGATCAAAGATGGTATTCCTACCAATGAAGAAGTACGGCTGAAATATCGCTATCTGGATCTGCGACGACCGGAAGTGCAGAATAAGATGATGCTGCGTTCCAAATTCTATCAGTCAGCGCGGGAATTTTATCACAATCTAAACTTTGCTGAAGTGGAAACGCCCGTTTTGATGCGAAGCACTCCTGAGGGTGCCCGTGATTACCTGGTGCCAAGCCGTGTAAATGCCGGTAAGTTTTTTGCTCTTCCTCAGAGTCCTCAGACCTACAAACAGTTGTTGATGGTTTCAGGCTACGACCGGTATTTTCAGATCGTAAAGTGCTTCAGGGATGAAGATCTTAGAGCAGACCGCCAGCCAGAATTCACCCAGATAGATGTAGAGATGAGTTTTGTGGATGAAGAGGTTGTTTATGAAACTCACGAAGCGTTATGGAAAAAGGTATTCAAGGATACCATCGGATATGAGGTGAAGACTCCGTTTCCACGTATGACCTATGAAGAAGCAATGAATACCTACGGATCCGATAAGCCTGACATTCGTTTTGGGCTGGAGTTCAAAGACTTTTCTGAGATCGTTAAGGATGCTGAATTCAAAGTATTCTCAGGTACGGTTAAAGATGGCGGAGGTGTGGTTGGAATTACTGTTCCCGGACAGGGTGATATGGGACGTGGAGCAATCGACCGGCTGACCGACCGTGTGAAAGAAGAAACTGGAGCCGGCGGATTGATCTATATAAAAATGCAGGAAGACGGCCCGCTTTGCAGTGTGGCTAAATTCCTAACGGATGAAATTGTGGAGCAAATGGTTGAGAAATCAGGGGCAAAACAAGGTGACCTTGTGCTGATCTTAGCCGGGCCAAAACCGAGTGTACTGAAACAACTTGGTCAACTTAGGTTGATGATGGGTAAAGAATTTAATTTGATTGATGAGAGTGTATACAACTTTTTATGGGTTACTGAATTTCCATTGCTTGAATGGGATGAGGAATCTCGTCGCTATCATGCAATGCATCATCCGTTTACCTCTCCAAGAGAAGAAGATGTGGAATTGATGGATTCCGATCCCGGAAAAGTAAAAGCAAGAGCTTATGATCTGGTACTGAACGGAAATGAGCTGGGTGGTGGTTCTATTCGTATCCATAATCAGAATATGCAGCGTAAAGTTTTTGAACTGCTTGGAATCGGAAAGAAAGAAGCAGAAGAGAAATTTGGGTTCTTGCTCGATGCCTTCAAGTATGGCGCTCCTCCGCACGGTGGAATTGCCTTTGGTGTTGACAGAGCCGTGATGTTACTGACCGGAGCGAAAAGTCTTCGTGACGTCATTGCTTTCCCTAAAAACCAAAAAGCTCAAAGTTTGATGGATAATTCGCCGGATACGGTAGATGAACATCAGCTGGATGATCTGCATATCTCCCTCAAGAAAAACTTAAAAGAACAGCTAAAGTGAAAACAGCAGGAATAGACGGTTGCAAAGCGGGTTGGCTCCTCATTACTTTTGATGAAGGTGAAGAGAAATACGAAGTATTGCGTGACCGTGAGGCTTTGAAAAAGGCATTTGAAGAACACGACCGCATATTTATCGACATGCCGATTGGTCTGGAAGATGAAAATTATACCCGCAAAGCTGATGAGCTACTGCGTAAAAAGCTGGGCGGGGAATATGCTTCAAGTGTATTCAGTCCGCCAATTCGCCCGGCGCTTACGGCACCTTCATATGTGGAAGCCAACATGATCAGCCATGAGTACACGGAGAAAAAGCTGACCTTACAGTCATGGAATATTACTCCAAAAATTCAGATGGTGGATGAACTCTTAAGGGCAGATGACTCTTTGAGAGATAAGGTGCTGGAAGCACATCCTGAGCTACTTTTCCAGACTATAAATGGCGGTATGATCTACCAAAAAAAGAATCTTAAAAAAGGTATTAAGCATCGGTTAAAACTTATCGAAGACAGGGAACCGATCGCCGATGATTTCTTTAGGGATATTAAAGAAGACTTCCGCCGTAATGAAGTGGAAGAGGACGATATCGTGGATGCAATGGTATTAGCTTATTCTGCCAAGATCTCGGAAGAAAAAGGTATCAAAACCCTGCCGGAAGAATTTGAATATGACTCCGAAGGCATGCGAAAAGCGGTACACTACGTGTAGAATATTTAATAGCTGGCAAGGGAACATCTAGGGCAGAAGTTCATTCCCACGCGGAGCGTGTGGAACGAGGAGAGTGGGAGAGAAGTCCAGATCACTCTTGCTCCAACGCTCTGCGTGCGAGTAAAAGCGTTCAAAGTTGGATATTGAATGTTCTTATTCTTTATTCTTAAGCAGCTTCTTGTATTTCACGCCCGCCTTATATACCCGGTTCATACCATTAAAGGCTGCAATTCGGTAGGCTTCGCTGTAGGTTGGGTAGTTGAGTACGTGATTGATGAAATATCTCACATCTCCGCCGAGTGACATCACAGCCTGCCCTAAGTGAATAAGATCACTTGCTCGTTCACCTATAATGTGAACGCCAACCAGTTTCAGGTTTTCGGTTTCAAAAACCAGTTTCAGGAGCCCATCTTGCTGATTACTGATATCTCCCTGAGTGATATTTTTATAGTAGGCCCGTCCAACGGTAACCTCATATCCACGAGCTTTGGCTTCTTTTTCAGTGAGCCCGATGCTGGAGATTTCCGGGATGGAGTAGATCGCAAAGGGAATCTCGGGAGGAACCTCCAATGCCTGTATCCCAAACATACGGCAGGAAGCCAACCGACCTTCAGAGAAAGAAGCAGAGGCAAGAGCAGGATAGCCGATCACGTCTCCGCCGGCAAAAATATTGTCAACGCTGGTCTGATAATCGTTGTCAACAACAATGTAATTTTCATCATTTAGTTTTACTCCAACTTTTTCAAGGCCGATGCCCTCAGTGTTGGGAACTTTGCCTCCTAAATATAGCACATGCTCGGTTTCGATGACCCGGGTTCGTTTCCCTTCGTTATCAGTACGAAGATTGTATCGTACTTCCGTGGTGTTTCTCAAACTGTTTTGCTGGATCTCAATGTTCTCTGCATTCGAGAACACTTCTACCTTTTGTTTATCTAAAAGCTGAAAAAGTTGTTCAGATATTTCGTTATCTAAAAAGGGTAAAAATGCTTCTCCTTCATTTAAAATAGAAACACGGCTCCCGAGGTTTGAGAAAGTAGTGGCATATTCAAGTGCCTGAACACCGCTTCCGATCACCAATAGTTTTCTGGGAATATGAGTGAGGTTTAATACAGAGGTATAATCCATCACTTTGTCATGATCCAGATCAAAGCCTTTGGGTTTCAGGGGCTTGCTTCCCGGAGAAACAAAAATAAATTCTGCGGTTTGTGTGGTTTTGGAACCGTCTTTAGCGGTTACTTCGACCGTGTTTTTATCCTTCAGAACCCCAAATCCACGAAGGGTGTCAATTTCATTTTTCTTAAAATCGCTTTCAACTTTTGAATTCTTGCTCTGAAGGATCTCATTTTTATACTTAAGCAACTCATCCATTTGGTGATGCTGATACGCTTTTTCCTTGGAAAGGTGCTCAAATTGGCTTTGGAAGCGCTGTATGATACGTGCCGTTTCCCGAAGAGCTTTACTGGGAATAGTACCGGAGTTGATCCAGGTTCCGCCAAAAGATTCTTCATTGGCTTCAACAACAAGTACTTTTTTGTCAAATTTGGAGCTTTGCATGGCACACGAGAAACCCGCAGGTCCGCTTCCGATGATGATAACGTCGTAATCGTATTTCATAAATAAGTTGAGTGAGAAAATCTAAATGAGTGTGTGTACTAAAGATACTTCAATTCTAAGAGGATTTCAGAGTTACATTTGCTTATAGTGTTAACAAATCTAAAAGATAGATTGTATTGATGGGTGCAGGAACGAATTTTAGCCCCGTTTTGCTTATGTTTAAGAACGATAAATGAAAGGCGCACAATTTGTAAGCGTCAATAAACCGAAACTAAAAAAGGAGTAAGAAAATGGCATATTCTCTTCCCGATCTTCCATACAATTACGATGCACTTGAACCTAATGTAGATGCACGTACTATGGAGATCCATCACACCAAGCACCACCAAGGTTATACCAATAAAGTAAATGCAGCTTTAGAAGGTCATGAATTTGCTGATCTTGATATTGAAGAAGTACTGAGAAGAATTGATGAAGTTCCTGCTGACAAGAAACAAGCTGTGATAAATAATGGTGGCGGATACGCTAATCATAAATTATTCTGGACTATTCTTTCTCCAAAAGGAGGTGGAAGTCCGGACGGTGAATTAGGTGATGCCATTAAAAAAACTTTTGGCAGCTTCGATAAATTCAAAGACGAATTTGCTAATGCAGCCGGAAGCCGGTTCGGTTCAGGTTGGGCATGGCTTTCTGTTGATGGAAGCGGTAACCTGGTAGTACACTCTACCCCAAATCAAGACAGTCCACTGATGGAAGGATATACTCCGATCTTAGGGATTGATGTTTGGGAGCACGCGTATTACCTGAATTATCAAAACCGTCGTCCCGATTATGTTTCTGCATTCTGGAATGTAGTGAACTGGGATCAGGTAGCTAAAAATTATAAGGCTGCGAAGTAAGTACAACGATCGATGAACGACAGTTGACGTATGACGGTGGCATTGTTCACCGTCATTTTTATTTAAAACCTGCTTAGATTTCATTCAATTAAATTGGATGAAATATTTCTTATTTTAAAGGCAGTTGAAATACAAGAATTAAAAGAGACTATTATGCAATTTGGATTTGGAATGGGACCTGATACGTCCTGGATGAGAGAAGAGCTGACACAATTCGGAGTTGAAGAACTGAAGACTCCTGAAGACGTAGATCGTGCAATGAAAGAATATAAAGGCACGATGCTTTTGGCAATTAATTCTGTTTGTGGATGTGCCGCCGGTAATGCGCGTCCCGGACTTGGAATTGCTTTGGAAAATGCTGAAGTGAAACCTGACCACATGGTAACGGTATTTGCGGGGCAGGATAAGGAAGCGACGGCTCATGCCAGAGATTATTTTTCAGAATACCCTCCTTCTTCACCGGCATTCGCCTATTTTGTGAATGGTGAGATCAAGGCAATGATTCCGCGCCATCGTATTGAAGGCCGTACAAAGGATGAAGTAGCTGCGGATCTGAAAATGGTGTTTGAAGCTTTTTCCGGAGAGGAAGAAGAGAAGGAAAAAGCAGAATAGCGATCACTGATTTCATTCATTATGCTGATTTTAAAAGCCGGCTCATTTTTGAGGCGGCTTTTTTTGTTTACGAGGGAGGACACTGAGTATTTTGGAGCAACTTCGTAGCGTCCGATAGGTCCTGCGAGCGTTGAGGGTGGTTTATGCTGACCTAAGACCGAACGCTGCGAGGACCGGTGGACGCTCACAGGTTCTTCCGCTTTTTAAAAATATAGTTTTCAATGAATCATTTATTCGCTCCGAAATCCACTTCTTCACCATCTCGATAGATCCGAATGCCTTCGGGTTTACCTTTTTCTCCGCCCGGACCAAATCCAAAAGCAGCGGAAGCCAGTTCTTCTTCAGATCGTTCGTCACCTACTTTTCTCGGTTCATCTTTATAGAAACTATCCATGTGAAGAGTTTGAGTTGGGAAGGCGAATTCAACACCTACTTCTTTAGCTAATCGGAGGACTTCAAGGAAGAAATTATGGCGCTGCTGCAATTCAGTACTCCAGTCAGGGACATCAAAGAATACGTAAACCAGCACATCCAGTGAATGGGCACCGAAGGAATTGAAGTGCACTTCGTACATATTCTGCCGGAAATGGTTGTTAGACTTTACAATAGCCTTGATGCCTTCTACGAAAGCTTCCATTTGCTCCGGTGTTGTAGAATATGTGAGATTGAGTACGGTTTTTAATCGACGGTATTTGCGAAGTCCAAGATTATCGATATCGGTATTGGCAATGTTTGAATTAGGTACACTGACCAATGAATTATAGAATGTTCGTACTCGGGTAGATCGAAACCCTACTTCTTCAACGGTACCTTCCACATCACCAACTTTGATCCAGTCTCCTATCTTAAAAGGCCGATCTACGAAGATAGTAACAGATCCGAAAAAATTAGCCAGCGTCTCCCGGGCTGCGAGAGCTACAGCTAATCCCCCAATTCCTAGTCCGGCTATGAGCGAAGCTACGTTGTATCCGTTGTTTTGAAGAACTGCGATCACGCCCATGATCACTACAAAAAAGCGCAGGGTTTTACGAATAAGTGGGACAAGTTGGTCGTCTAGTTCGGTTTCTGTTTTAGCAGTAAGTACACTCAGGTATTTGGAGAATACATCAGCAAGATTGTAAAGCAGCCAAATGAACCCAACTGCAACGGCGATCTCAAGTACAGCAGAAAGAAAAAAGCTTATGGATACTGAAAACTGAAGATTTGAATACGTCAGGAAATAGAAGATAGTGAGAAATATAAATGAAGCCGGCTTTTCAATTCCATCTATTAGATCATCATCCCATGTGAATTTTGTTTTTTGAGCCAGCCTTTTGACATAATTATCCAAGAAATAACCAAAGATCTTCATCAGGATCAGTCCGATCAGCAGCCATATAAAAACGGCAAGATATTGCCAGAGCTTAATTCCCAGCCATTCACTTTCGGCCCATTCAGGCAAATTATCAACGACGAATGTCACGTAGCTTGAAAAAGTATCTTGATATAATTCCGGGATCTCTGTAACGGTAGCTTCCGAAAATACCCACTCGTTTTGAGCGGTTTTGACAAGATAAACTTCCGGAAGTGACTCGAATAAAATGTATTGCTGAAGTCCGGAGAGGCTGTCGGTATAGTTGGGGTTTGAAGGGATGTTATCATAATCGATCATCAGTCCGCGTGCATCTAACACTTTCAATAATTGTTGGGCGAGTTCTGACTTTTCTTCCGTATTGCCATCAGAAAGCTGCATGGTTTTTATGACAAACTCAGGATTTTTATGTCCGGCTTGTTGCCAGTGCAGAAAAGTATGGACAGCCCGTTGGGGGTTTGTGAGCAGATTAGCATCTCTGGGTTGTGGCTGGTCTTGAAATCCCTGTACATCCAAAGAAAAGAATAACACTAAAAAAATGATCAAAGCCGATTTTAATCTACCCATTGGTAACTCAATTATTTGAAAGATTGAATAAGCCCAAATCTAAGAAAAGTAGCAGAGTAATGACGGATTGAATAAAGAAGGCAAAAATAAAAAAAGGCTCCGACGCAGAGCGTACGGAGCCAGAATTGTAAAGTAGATTTTTGAAGGTATCAAAAATCTGTGGTATCACTGATAATAGAGCTGTTAATCATCTTTTGAGTTTGATTTACCGCGTTGGGCCATCGTTTTGAAGGCTTCGAGGAAATCCATCGGTAGTGGTAAGAAAGCAAAAGTGGCATTCTCTTCACTGATCTCATTCATGGTTTGCAGGAAGCGAAGCTGTAGCGCAGCCGGTGCCGTCTCAATGATCTTGGCGGCTTCGACAAGTTTCTGCGCTGCCTGGAATTCACCTTCAGCATTAATGACTTTCGCACGACGATCACGCTCAGTCTCAGCCTGACGTGCCATAGCTCGCTTCATGTTTTCAGGAAGCACAACATCACGAACTTCCACAGAAACAACTTTAATACCCCATGGGTCGGTTTGGATATCAATATTCTGCTGAATTTGTTTATTGATCTTCTCGCGATTGGCAAGCAATTCATCTAGTTCAACCTGACCGATAATACTTCTCAGTGTTGTTTGGGCCAGCATAGAAGTAGCATGTATGTATCGTTCAACCTGAATAACTGCGGCTTCTGCATCCACCACGCGGAAAAAAGTAATGGCATCCACATTTACGGTCACGTTGTCCTTTGTGATCACTTCCTGCCGGTCTACGTTTATGGTGAGCACGCGTAAATCAACCCGTTCTACTTTATCGATAAATGGGATCAATATGATCAAGCCGGGGCCTTTCACGCTTTGGAATTTACCAAGCCTGAATACAACGGCTCGTTCATATTCTCGTAAGATTTTGAAAATTTGTGGGGCTAATAACACCAGAAATACGACTAGCGTAATTACCCAGGTTATATATCCTGAAAAGATCTCAGTTGACTCCATGGTCAATCTCCTTATTTGGGGTGTATGGTTTAACGGTGACGGTGAGTCCTTCAAACCGGACGATCTCGCACCATTCGTTAGATTTAATTTCTTCTCCTTCAGTAATGGCATTCCAGTATTCACCGGATATCATAACACGACCACTATTCTCCGTTACTTTATCAATTACTTTGGCTTTTTTGCCGACCAAAGATTCCAAGCCAGTACGATGACCGGTAAATTGGGCTTTGATTCCTGAGGTGGCGATCCATCCGAAAAATATTACCATAAGAATAGTAGCAGGAACCAGCCAATACCAATCCAGCTGCATTTCCTGGGGAAAATCCTGGAAAAGCATCAGAGCTCCTAAAAAGAATGAGACGGCTCCTCCGGTCATAAGAATTCCAAATGCTGGGGTGAATGCTTCAAGTACGAAAAGTACAATGGCAAGTCCTATCAAAATAAAACCTGCTACGTTAATGGGCATAGCTGCTGATCCGTAAAGTAATAATATTAGGGCAATAACACCTGCTACTCCGGGGACAATAGCTCCGGGATTGGTGACTTCACCTACAATGCCATAGATCGCCACCATGGTCAGGATCAACATGATCTCCGGGCGCATTATGAAGCCAAAGAATTTTTCCGCAAAACTTTCTTCCAATTGCTTTATAGTTGCTTGTGCAGTTACAAGTGTTTTTCCTTCCACTTCTTTACCGTCAATTTGAAGAAGCAAATCGTTGAGATCATTAGCTATCAGATCAATGACATTCAGTTCAAGAGCTTCAGTTTCGGTGATCGCTTCTCCATCTCTTACTGCAGATTTCGCCCATTCGGCATTACGATCTCTTTCTTTGGCAATATTTTCAATAAAGCTTTCTGAGTAGTTGAAGATCTTTTTTTGCATCACGGTGTCTTGTTGTCCTCCACCCATAGAAACAGGAGAGGCTGCTCCTATTGTTGTGGTAGGAGCCATAGCAGCTATATGAGCAGCCAGGGTGATGAAGGTTCCGGCACTCCCGGCATTCCCACCCGATGGAGTGACATATACTACGATCGGCATTTCTGTGGCAAGCATCTCTTGAACGATATCCTGCGTTGAGTTAAGTAATCCACCCGGGGTGTCAAGCTCAATGATCAGCGCCTGAGAGTTGTTTGAAATCGCATTTTCAAGTCCGCGAGAAATGTAATTTGTAGTGGTTGGGCCAATGGCACCTTTTATAGTGATAACTGTAACGTTGGTTTCGCCGGTTGAGTCGGGTTGAACTGATTCTGCAACTGTTGGAATTGCAGAGTAGGTCGCCCAAGTTAAGATCAGGAATATGTTTATTATCCACTTCATACTAACCCAATGATTGCCTGTTTTGAAAGGTTCCATCATTGTAAGCAAAGGATGTGAATTTTTAAAGAAAATCTCAGTATTTAAGCTGTTTTATTCATTTCGGATAGCTTCTACAGGATTGATCATCGCGGCTTTGATGGAATGGTAGCTTACAGTGGCAAGTGCGATGATAAGGATGATGACCGCAGCTCCAAGGAAAACAACCGGAATATTGGCAGCCAGATCGATTCGATAGGGGAAATTTTCCAGCCAGCGAGACGCTGCATAATAGGTGAGGGGCCACGCAATGAGATTTGCTAGTGCCACAAGCAGTAAAAATTCTTTTGATAAAAGACTAACGATATTTCCTACCGATGCACCGAGACTTTTACGGATGCCGATCTCTTTCTTCTTGAGCTGAGCGGAATATGAGGCGAGTCCCAATAAGCCTAAACATGAAATGATGATACAAAGAATTGAAAATACTGTAGCAATGGAACTCATAGTTTGTTCGGCTTCGTAGATCTCATCCAGCCTTTCATCCAGAAAGCGATATTCGAAAGGATCGATGGGGTTGAGTTCTGCCCATACTTCTTCTAAATGACTAAGTACCGGCCCTGGATCTCCCGGAGCAATTTTTACTGCTGTATGTGCAACTGAACCCAGAATAGAACGTGTACCTTCAACTAGTTTTATTACCAAAGGCTCGATCTCTTTTTTCAGGGACGTATAATTGAAGTCTTCGATCACGCCTACAACAGTAAAAGGCTGCCGTTCACCTTGTGGCGGATAGTAATAGAAGATCTCTCCGATAGCTTCTTCCGGGGTTTCAGCTTCCAGTTTGCGAAGCATTGTTCGGTTTATGAGAATACTTTGCTCAGCATCGGTAGAAAAATTCCGGGAAAACCCCCGGCCGGCCACAATTTGAAGATCAAATGTCTCAACCAGATCGTGAGTAACATGCAGTACCAGATTCATTGCGTCTTCTCCTTCGCCGGTACCTGCTGGAGTATATCGGTAATATTCTTGAACTTCGGAGCCTGGTATTTTACCTAATCCCGTTACTGATTGTACCTGTGAATGACTCAGACTCCGTTCTTTAAAGTTATCAAACTCCCAGGAGATGAGGTTCTGATTTGTTGGCAAGAGCAGGATGTTTTCCTTGTCAAACCCGAGGTCTTTATCTTGAATAAATTGCAGCTGCAAAAAGATGATGGCCGTACCGATCAACAAGATAACCGACAATGTAAATTGAAAGGTCACCAATACTTTTCGGAAAAAGCTCCCTTTGGTGCTGTTAGAGATCTTTCCCTTCAAAACTTCCGTAGGTTTAAATGAGGCTAAAAATATAGCGGGGTACGCACCGGAGAAAAAGGCCACAAAGATGGTTAATACAAATAGAGCCGGCAGGGTATATATATTTTGGAGAAGATCGAAAGTGAGTTGCTTTCCTGTTAACTCATTAAAAAAAGGAATCGCCAAAAAAACCAAAATACATCCTAACAGAATAGCGATGAAAGAGATAAAGAAGGATTCTCCAATGAACTGATAGAATAATTGTTTGCGATACCCACCCATCACTTTACGAAGCCCAACTTCACGGCTGCGCTCAAGCGAGCGAGCTGTAGAAAGATTCATGAAGTTTATGCAAGCAATGATCAAAATAAATGCTGCTACTGCCAGTAGAATGGAGATATAGAGTGAGGAACTGTTTGCCTGCATCTCAGAATCACGATCAGAATTGAGGTGGATATCTGTGACAGGTTGAAGTTCAATGTCGACACGCTCTTCTGAAGGCCAGCCGTAGTAGGCGTAATAATATTTTTCGGGTAAGGTATTTAACATTGATTCCAGCTGCTCGCGATCGACAGATTCATCAAGTAGAACATAGGTCCATATCGGATTCCAAAGCCAGCTCTGGTCATAGTCCGGGCTGTTTGCGTAGATCTCGTTGAGGCTGGTGTAGGAAGCTAAAAGATCGATATCCATGTGAGATTCTTCCGGCCATTCTTTCATGATTCCGGTAATAGTAAACTCTCGGATGCCATTATAATTCAGGGTCTGTCCCATCGGATCTTCATTACCAAAATATTTTTCAGCAAGCGCTTCAGTGATGACGATGGTCAAAGGATCTTTAAGGGCTTCGGAAGGATTCCCCCTTACCAGTTCAGCGGAAAAAACATCAAAGAAAGTTGAGTCTGTAAAATAGAAGTTGCTTTCCCTGAAGGCGATCCTGTCTTTTCGGTTTACAATGGTGTGTTTATTTTCTTGCCTGTCAAAAAAGCGGACGGATTTTTTTACTGCATCAGGAAATTCAACATCAATTATTGGACCCAATTGAAAAGGTGTAGTGGCTTGTTTTTCTTCACGGTCAGGTGAAATGGTAGTTTGAACAACCCTGTAAATACGTTCTGATTGAGTGTGAAATTTATCAAAGCTCCATTCATTAAAAACATAGAGCATAATTAATACACACGTAGCTAGTCCAATGGCCAATCCTAAAATATTAATAAGAGAATACACCTTATTTTTAAGGAGATTCCTTACCGCGATCTTAATATAGTTTTGTAGCATTTGTTAGTTCCTGTACTGAGCCGAACGAAATATTCCCTGATATCAAAATGAAGAGGCTAACCTTATTTGCCTTTTACGTATCTGACAAAAAGAGAAATACAGTTACATTTTGTTACAAAACATTAGCATCATCTAATAAATAAGGCGATAAATGTTTATCGGATATTAAGGGTTTTTTTCTTCAAGGAAGGGAATGATCTGTTCTTCCAGCAGATCAAAGACAGGTTCTTTATAGGTACGCCGTTGATTGGCATTATTTAGAAAGGAAGTTATCACTACTACACTGTTTAAATCAGGAATCATGAAAATATATTGTCCGCCAAATCCCCAGGCAAAATAGATGTCATATCCCGCTACAGGTCGATTCCACCACATGTAACCATAGTCGTAGGGGTTGAAATTACTCCGTGTGTAGGTTTGAAACGAAGCGGTTACCCATTCCTCGGATACAATATTTTTTCCTTCATAAGTTCCTCCATTCAGCATCATTTGTCCGATCTTAAGTAGATCACGGGGAGTCATAGCCAAGTTATTTCCGCCCATGTAAAACCCCTGCGGATCACGATCCCAGCCCCCAATTCGAATATTCATTGGATCAAATAAATGCTGATTGGCAAAATCTCGTGTACTTACTCCGGTTGCTTTGGTAATGATAACTGAAAGCAGGTGTGAAGTTCCTGTACTGTAAACCATCTTTCCGCCCGGTTCTTCTTCAAAGGGTTGATCTAGCTGAAACTCAGCCCAGTTATCGCTGATTGCCCAGCGCCCATAATTTTGAAAACTGGTAGTTTCAAGCCCCGCTTGCATAGAAAGTAATTGCCTGATGGTTATGGCTTCTTTTTGTGGATTAGGGTTTGCTTGAAAATACTCAGGAAAATAATCTCCAAGTGTTTCATTCAGGGAGATCTCACCCTGATCGACTGCAATTCCTGTTATCAAAGAGATGATGCTTTTGGATGCAGATTTGATATTGTATGGGTAATCTGCTGAGGCATTTCGAAAGTAATCTTCTCCTAAAAGTTTATCATTTTTTTGAATGAGAACACTTCTGAGAGTGGAAATGGATTCGGCTTCTTCAAAGATTTCATCCAGACTTACCTCAGCATTCATAATCTGAGCTTTTACAGTTGTGAATGAAGTGATCAGAAAAATAAAAAGTAAAAACTTCAGGCGAACTTCAGGCTTCATGCACTATACAGTTATGTGTTTTAAAAACTTACTAACTCTTAAAGTTCTGTTTTACGAAAAGAGTTCCATCTACGAGATAATGAAGAAATCTTGAGAAACTCACTGCATCGTAAAAATCGAAGAATAGATCTCCATCCCATACCAGATATTCCCAATCCGGATATTTTCGTCCGGAGCATGCTGATTGTTGTCATGATTGGCAATTGGTACGATCACGATCGGAGCTTTCATCACTTCCTCAAAATGAAAGATCGGGAGGGTGCCGCCGTAAGAAGGGTATAGGATCACTTCTTCACTGGCAGCATGCTCAACAGCCCCCACAATTTGTTGCGCCATGGGATTGTCGATGGAAGTACGCATTGCCGGATAACCACCCCCGCGCGTTACTTTCGCTACTTTTCTGTGATTCAACTTCGTTTCCTTATTCGGATCTTCCCGAACAATATGGTATCCCTGCTTGCGGATGTGGGCTTCCACTTTATCTTGCATATCATTGGGGTCATTTCCTTTTGCCAAACGGATTCCAAGTGAAACGGTAGCTTGTGTTGGGATGACATTTCGTGCTAGTTCTCCGGTATTTCCACTACTCAGTCCGCGAATAGTTAATGTAGGATACATAAAACTTTCGATCAGTGAGCGGTCCTCGAATTCCGTCCAGCTCAACCCGAGTTCTTTACGGATCTGATCATCGTAGTCAGGCAGGGTAGCAAAGGCTTCCCGATCGGCATCAGTAATAGGGGCGGTAGAATCATTGAAACCATCGATAAGGATCTCACCGGTCTCATTTTTCATCCCGGCTAAGAGGTCAGCCAGCATTTGTCCGGGAACGGGCGACCATCCACCATAGTGACCGCTGTGTAATGGCCTGGAAGGACCATAAACCGTGATCTCCATTCCGGTAACACCTCTCACCCCAAAAACAACCTGTGGACGACCACTTTGATGTTTTGGCCCGTCGAGAAACACCCAGAGATCACCCTCAAATTTATCCTTATATCGTTCCAGGAATTCTCTCACATGGGGTGAGCCGGCTTCTTCTTCACCATCAAAAAAGAATTTAATGTTGGAGGTTAGAGGAATATCAGAGTTATTCAGCGCATCCAGTGCGCCCAAAAGGGCAGGAAAAGGAACTTTGTCATCGGAAGCTGAACGCCCGTAGATACGCCATTCCGGGTCGATGGCTTCATCTGCCTCAGGAAAAGAAATGGGCTGACCGCCATGCTCCATAGAGGCTGAATAAAGCGTTGGTTCCCAGGGCTTATGCGTCCAGTTTGCAGGGTCAGCGGGCTGTCCGTCATAGTGGACATATAAGATCAAAGTACGCTCGGCTCCGGGAGTTACAAGTTCTCCATAAATAACTGGAGGTACTTCAGGTTTATCAGGTAGAGTGAGCAGTTCCATGGCAGCTCCTCTTTTTTCGAAGGCCTCTATGATCAGATCTGCATTGCGCTTCATGTTGGGGATATCCGAAGCTACGTTGGGAATGCGAAGCAGTTCAAAATAATCGGACAGAATTTGATGGGCATGTTCACTTTGATAGTCCCTAACAGCCTCTACTGTCTGCGACTGACCCAAAAGGGATACGGGAATGAACAAAACAAATGACCACAGAATGAGAACGATTTTAAACATAAGTAATATGGGTTAAACATTGAATGAAACATCGATTATAATTGGTTATAAACATAAGTCAAAATAGAAGTAAAAAGGGAGTGTTGAACGTGTCTTTATTATCAGCAAATGATCTTTTAAATCAAATCTCGAATATTGTTCATCAGGAAACTCAGCTGCATGATGATCATATTGACCTAACAGTTTCGGAGGTTCATAAGGTAAGTGGTGCGGGCTATCTCGATTTTGGCGGAAGTGAATTTAAACCCGCCATTACCGAAAAGATCACTCCTGAAAAGCGGAGATCGGATGATGATTATGGGTGGTGGAAATTGGGGAATGGTCCGTTTAGGATCATATTTAATGAATCGTTAACACTGGAAAGTTCTCAAACGGGCATTATCTCATCACACCGCCACTCTCGACAATCAGGACTGGTTTCAAATACCAATCTGATCTCATCTGAAGATAATCAGGAGCGGCTGTCCATGAATATTACCGTTTCTGAAGCCGGGTGCAATATCAAAGAAAATGCCCGCATCGCCACACTTAGGGTCCTTGAAAACTAATTACTCGGTTTCCTCATACGGATCTTCTTTGACCAGTGCACCATCTTTAAGATTGATGATGCGGTTTCCATAGGCTGCCATTTTATCGGAATGAGTTACCTGTATGATGGTCACCCCCTCATCGTTCAGTTTCTTGAACATCTCCATGATCTGTTCACTTTGTTCGGAATGAAGGTTGCCGGTGGGTTCATCGGCAAGAATCAGTTTGGGATTGCCAATGATGGCCCGTGCCACTCCTACCACTTGCTGTTGCCCTCCCGAAAGCTGAGGCGGAAAAAGATCTTTCTTGGCTACAATATTGAAACGGTCGAGGATGTCGGCTACCATTGCTTTTCTTTGCTTCCCGGAGACTTTCCGGTAAAGTAAGGGCATTTCTATATTTTCGTACACGGTCAGTTCATCCAACAGATGATAAGCCTGAAATACAAAACCAATATGTGATTTATGGTATTCTGATTTCTTCTTTTCACTGATGTTGTGAACCGGTTCACCCAAAAATTTATATTCACCCTCGGAGGCGTCATCCAGAAACCCCAAAATATTTAGCAGCGTAGATTTTCCGGCGCCGCTTGGCCCCATGATGGTTACAAACTCGCCTTCCTCAATATTCAGATCAATGCCTTTCAGGATGAAAGTTCGCTGGAATCGCTTGTCGATGTATTTGTCAATGTTTTTGAGTTGGATCATTCTTTTAGCTATTATTTATTCACTTCTTAAACTTTCTACGGGATTCTTTAGGGCTGCTCTTATGGCTTGCCAGCTAACCGTAGATAAAGCGAGAAAAATGGTGCCTGTAAAGCCGATTGCAAAAACTGCTGGGTCAAAATCAATGCTGTTACTGATATTTTTTATCCAAAGATTATTCAAAAAGAAGGCCGATAAACCACCGATGGCAATTGCAATAAATATCAGTACTAAATAGTCTTTTGTTAATAAAAGAGTGACATCTCGAACGGATGCGCCAAGTACTTTCCTTAAGGCAATTTCTTTCGTTCGGCTTTCTGTAGAGTTCATAGCCATTCCCAATAATCCGAGACAAGAGATCAGAATGGTAAAGAAGGTGATGACGGAAAGGATCTTTATGAAATCACTGAAAACAGAGACAATGGGATTTGCCTGGAGCTGGTCATTAAAAATTTGATACTGAATAGAATATTGGCTTCCCATGTCATACCATTGTTCTTTTAAGAATGGCAGGAAAGTGCCCGTGCTACCTGGGTTTGTTTTTACAACGGCGTAATAAAAGTAATCGGGATCATTCAGAAATATGGCCGGATCATCATTCTGCAGCGGACTTGAGGATATAAAATTTTCAGTTACTCCAATTACCCGGTAGCTCGCCTCTTCCACTTTTACCAATGCACCAAGTGCTTCTTCAGGAGATTCCAGATTTAAATCCTTTACAGCATTCCTGTTCAGAATTACAGAACTGAAGCGATCTGATCCAAATTGCGGATTGAAATTTCTTCCCGCAACTATAGGAATATTCATTACATCCAGATAATGCTCATCTACCTGGAATGAATTAGCACGGATCCTTTCGGGAATAGAATCAGAAGAAACCCATAAGCCGCTTACTGAGCCTAGAGCCGGTATTTTGGAAGAAGCTGCCACTTCTTTCACGCTGGGATTCATCGAAATTACCTGCCGAAATCGCTCATAGGGAACATCCTGAAGGGCGACATTGACTATATGTTCATCATCAAAACCGTAATTGGTATTGGCCATAAACTCAAATTGCCGGTAGAGAAAAATGGCTGAGATGATAAAAATGATGGCGAATGAAAACTGAAATACGATAACCATTTTTCTTAGTAATCCGGAAGATGATTTGCCCGTATCTGATATTCCTTTTAAAACCGATGCGGGCTTAAATTTTGAAAGATAGAGAGATGGATAAATCCCGGCCAGGAATCCCAAAAAGACAGTGAGGATGGATAAATTTGTTTCAACACTTGTTTCAATTTGTGTACTTGACTGACTTATGACGTAGAGGCTGTTAAATTCTGGCATCAAAAGCTTGAGTATAAAGAAAGCACCAAGAAGAGCTATAAAGGTGATAAGTAGAGATTCAGTGATGAATTGTTTGACGATACTCGCTCTTTCTGCACCCAAAACTTTTCTAACCCCAACTTCCTTCCCTCGTTTAACCGAACGCGAAATAGTCAGCGTTATATAATTAAAACTTGCGATCAGGATAATGATCAGTACAAAAGCAACTAAGAACCAGATGACGACTCCAGGAATTACGGTACCAATTTCATTACTCAATACTCGCCCAAGGTTAATTTGGGTCAACGGCTGCAGCTTCATACCGGCTATAGAGGAATTGTCAATTTCCCTGAAGTTATTTTGAATGACAGCAGGAAGTTGAGACTCAACATCCGCTTTTCCAATTCTATCGTTAAGTAATACGTAGGTGTAGGAATACGAAATATGTTGCGTCCAGCCGGGGGTACTTTCTTCGGTCTGGATAGATGAAAACGATGCTAAGGCATCAAATTTGAAATGAGAGCGGGCATCATCTTTTATAATACCTGTAACTGTGTATTCCCGGTCTCCAAGCACGGTCAATGATTTCCCTAAAGGTTCTTCGCTGCCAAAGAATTTCCTGGCGGCACTTTCCTTTAAGATCAAGCTGCCGGGATTCAGGAGGGCCGTTTCTCTGTTTCCTTCAATAAGGTTGAATTCAAAAAGTTCGAGAAAGTCAGGTTCTGTGTATAATCCATCAATCCGGAGAATAGTCTCATCGCTATACTTTGCTTCTCCACCAAAAGAGGCACGTACATGAGTTGCTTTTTGAATACCACTATAATCTTGCTCTAAAATTGATGCCAGTTCCGCCGGTGAGGTTGCATACCAGGTGCCTGAAGACTCACTTGAGGGCGTATAGTCCATGATCACTCGATACAGATCCTCTTTTTGCTCATGAAATTGATCGAAACTTCGCTGATCAAAAACAAATAAAATGATGAGCAGGCAAACAGACATACTGACCGCCAACCCAAAGATGTTAATGGATGAGTATACCTTGTTTTTGAACAGGTTTCGGAATGCGATTTTAAGGTAGTTTTTTAGCATGGATTTAAGCTTTCAGCAATCGGCCGTAAGTTCTCAGTCCGCCTGTTCTGACGGCTGAAAGCTGATAGCTGACTGCTATTAATTATTCACTTCTTAAACTTTCTACGGGGTTGGCCAATGCGGCTTTGATGGATTGCCAGCTTACAGTTAGCAACGCGATCACTAAAGCAGTGGCTCCGGCCAAAGCAAAAATGCCCGGACCGATTTCAATTTTATAGGCAAAATCTGCCAGCCATTGGTTCATGGCGTACCAGGAAATGGGGATGGCAATGAAAAATCCCAGTATCACTAATTTCACAAAATCTTTGGAGAGTAGAGTCACGATGTTGGCTACCGAAGCACCCATTACTTTTCGGATGCCGATTTCTTTGGCCCGCTTTGAAGCCATGAAGGCTACTAAGCCAAACAAACCCATACAGGCAATGATGATGGTGATCAGGGCAAAACCGGAAAAAAGTGTTCCAAGCTGTTTTTCGGAACGGTAGAGGCTGTCAAAAGTGTCATCTAAAAAGCTGTATTGCATAGGTGTCGAAGGTATTATCTTTTTCCAATTTTGCTCTATTTGAGCCATGGTAGTCGATATATTTTCGGTGTTTATCTTCATCGAAATGAAATAGGGTTCTTCTGAAGAATATCGGTGTAATGCAGGTGCGATTTCATTTTGTAAAGATTCAAAATGATAATCCTTAACGACTCCGATAATTTCATAGAATGAAATTTTCTCTCCTATTGCTTCTTCAGCAGACCACCCCATACTGTTGATTAACGTTTCATTAACAATGGCAAGTGAACTGCTTTTTTCGGCATCTGAATTCTGAAAATTACGGCCTGATATAAGTGCAATGTCCAGGGTGGAAAAAAAGTTTTCATCTACCTGATTGAAATATACCGGAGTTGGTTCTTCATCAGATTCACTCCAGAAAAGATGAAGACGTGTCGCTCCTTTTCCGGGAACTCCCATAGAGGTTGTATAAGATTCAATATCAGGAATCTGGGCAAATTCATCTATGAGAGATTGAGCTGCTTCTTTAGAGCTTGACGTTTCCAGTGTAATATTTACTACCTGAGTGGGATTGAATCCTAGGTTTTTATTTTGGATGAAGGACATCTGCCGATCAATAATCAGTGTGCTAATTATCAAAATCATACTAATGGTAAACTGAAATATGACTAGCCCCTTTCGTAATCCGCCTCCGCTTAATACTTTTTTGCTTCCTTTTAGAACTTCCGAAGGATTGAAAGAAGAAAGCATTATCGAAGGATAAACTCCGGAGAGAAACCCGGTAAGAAAGACGGTGAGTAGAAAACCAGTTAGAAAACCGGGTGACCACAGGGCTGATGAACTGAGTTCCAATCCCATGAGTGCATTTACCTGGGTTAAAAGAAGTTCGGCTATTCCCAAAGAGATTATTGCAGCAATAAAAGTAAGCAAGAGAATTTCCCCGGTAAACTGCCAAAAAAGAGTACTTTTACCGGCACCTGCAGTTTTTCTAACACCTACCTCTTTAAGCCTTGAAGTTGCACGTGCCGTAGAAAGATTGATGTAGTTGAGACAAGCGATCAGTAAAATGAAAAACCCAATGGTTGCAAATAAGTAGATATAGCTAATGTTTATGATCCTGTCAGAGTCTAACTCATAACTCAGGTCAGATTGTAAATGAATATCTTGAAGTGGTTGCAGGAAATAAGAGGTCTTTGCTAGGTTTTCTTCAAATACTTTTCCTTTTAATACCTGTGGGACTTTTGTTATAACCTGTTCAGAGTCTGCATATTCATCAATCAACAAATAGGTGTAAAAAGCACTAAACCTATTCCAGTCCATCAGATTCATTCCATATAACGAATCCGGAATATTTAACATCATGGAAAAGTGTATGTGAGATTGATTCGGCGGTGTTTCTACAATTCCCGAAACGGTATATTGATCTGACTCATCAAGTATGATTTGTCGTCCTACCGGATCTTCATCCCCAAAATATTTAAATGCAGCTTCTTTTGTTAGAACGATACTGTTTTTATCGTTCAAAGGATTTTCAGCATTTGCTTGCTGCAGTGTGAAATCAAATATCTTAAAAACGGAGGGATCGGTTCTGATAATGCCTTCCTCATAAAAAGATTCATTATCAATCGTGACCAGTGTTTTACCAGTGGTCTGAAATCTGACTGCCTCTTCAACTTCAGGGATTTCTTCAGCTAAGGTACTTGCTAAAGGCCCCTGCATATTTCCACTACGCTGTGTTTGTCCGGACAGGGATTCTTCCTTGGCAATACGGTAAATGCGATCCGATTTTTCATGAAACTGATCAAACCCTAAGTGGAACTGTATAAATATGGCAATGATCAGGCAAACGGCCAGTCCAACACTTAATCCTGTAAGGTTGATGAAGGTGTATCCTTTATCTTTTTTTAGATTTCGAAACGCAATTTTGAGGTAGTTTTTTAGCATAATTATTTAGGCTTTCAGCGATCAGCCGTCAGCTTTCAGTCCGTCTGATCTGACTGCTGAAAGCTGATAACTGACTGCTATTATTTATTCACTTCTTAGACTTTCAGTTGGATTTACGAGTGTGGCCTTTACAGACTGATAACTTACCGTCAGCCATGCTACAGCCAATGCTGCTAACCCGGCAAGGAGGAATACTCCGATTCCTAATTCTATTCTGTAAGCAAAATCTTGCAACCAGATTGACATTCCATACCACGCTATCGGCACGGCAATCATAAAGGCTATAGTAACCAGTTTGGTAAACTCCTTATTCACTAATAGTAAGATGCTTTGTGGCGATGCCCCCATCACTTTACGAATACCAATTTCTTTGGTTCTTCGGACTATCATCAGCGATGCCAAGCCAAATAATCCAAGGCAGGCAATGAGTATGGCCAGTGCAGAACCGAAAAATGCAATTTGACTTAGTCGTTCTTCTTGTCGGTACTGACTTTCAAGGGCTTGATCAAGAAAAGTATAGTTGAATGGGGCACCCCCGGCAACAGCGGCCCATCTATTTTCAATATCGCCCATAAGTTCAGGTAGGTTTCTGGAGTTAAATCGTATTGAGATCTTAGGGGTTGGAGACCCACCGAAACCAATATTGTCAACACCGCTGAACAGTATGGATGGATTAATGGTCAATGCTAGTGGCTCAACTTCGGTATGAAGAGATTCAAAATGGAAGTTTTCAAAAACTCCCACGATTTCATGATCTTCAAAGTTAGGGCCGGGAAGGCGTTGGCCAATTGGGTTTTCCCATCCATAATCATCTGCCAAGGCTTTATTAACAAGAATAGCTCGCCGTTCGTCAGAGGGATTTTCTGTTGAGAAGTCCCGCCCGGAGAGGACTTCAATGTTGTACGTATTCAGAAAATGATGGTCTACAACATTAAAATGAAATTCCCTTTTTCGATCGTCTTGTTCCCTGAAATCGCCACTGATCCATCCACCGCTCTGAACCGGGGTGTATGTAGATAAACTGAGATTTACGATTTCAGATGTGGTGCCCAATTCAGACTCTAACCGGTCTTTTAATCGGTTTGCACTTTCTATTACTTCCGAAAGTGGAACTCCGGGGCCGGCATTCATGTCGGTGGAAAGTACGATTACCTGTTCTTTTTGATAGCCCAGGTCCTTGGAGCGCAGGTAATCAAGCTGATTATTGACAATTAGAGTACCTGTTATTAGTATGATGGATAAGGTAAACTGGAATACCACCATCACTTGTCGAAATAGGTTCTTATCTCCGCTCAATTTTAATTGTCCTTTCAAGACTTCAGCAGGTTTAAAACCTGACAAAATAAGAGCCGGGTAGATGCCTGCGATCAGGCTGATAAAAACAGCAGAGGTCAATAGGAAAAGCAACAACCCAGCACTAGCTTCAAGTTGAAGGTCTGTTCCGGACAGTATATTGAAACTGGGTAGCAGTAGTTCTGCTAAAAGAACCCCGATGCTCAAAGCAAAAATAGTCATAAGCAGAGATTCGCCCCAGAACTGATACATAAGGTGTTGTCGCTGCGCTCCGATCGTCTTTCGAATACCAACTTCTTTTGCTCTGGAAGTAGAACGGCTGATGGAAAGGGTCATGAAATTCACACAGGCGATCAAAAGAATAAGCAGGGCGATGGCTCCCAAAATATATGAATATACAGGGTCGCTCACCGCAGCAATACCGGTCGGTATGTCTGTATTCAAATGTATATCAGTGATCGGTTGCAACCCTACGCTATACAACAGGCCACTTTCGTTGAATTCATCTCCATAGCGATCTCCTAAAACGGAAGTCATCATGGATGTAAGCTTAGAATCGAGTGCTTCTGGCTGGGTCTCTTCCTGTAAAAGTACGTAGGTTTCTGTGGATACATTGAACCAGCTTGCTTGTGCTCCTTCACTGAAAATTTTCGGACTGTTGGAAAAGGGGATAAGCAGATCAAATTGAATGCTTGAGTTGGCCGGAGGATCTTTCAATACTGCAGCCACCGTGAAATCATTAAACACGTCCCCGATCTGAATGCTTATGGTTTGTTGAACCGGGTTTTGATCTCCAAAAAATTGCCGTGCGGCTTCTTTAGTAAGTGCAACGGTTCCTGGATTTTCCCCAAGTGCTGAAACATTTCCGTTGATTACCTCAAAATCAAACATCTCGAAGAATGCAGGATCAACTATTGAAATAGTTTCTGAAGTAGATTCAGATTGATCGGGGCGTTTAACGAGGTTGGAAAAGTTATAGAAACGGGTTGTTTGCTCAACTTCGGCGATGTTCTCTCCGAGAGTGGTGGCCAATGGATATGGGGTCACGGAGTTGAAATAGATCTCATCGTTTCCATAATCTTCGTGTACCCAAGCCCGGTACAGTCGGTCAGACTTAGAGTGAAATTCATCGTAACTCCATTCATTATAAACATACAAGCCAATAAGCATACAGCAGGAGATGCCCACAGCCAGCCCAAAAATATTGATAAAGGAATACACCTTGTTCTTGAACAGGTTGCGGAAGGCGATTTTAAGGTAGTTTTTGAGCATTTATTTTGTGTTATGATGCGATGGTGTTTCAGTGTTACGGTGATATGGTTTGATTCAGAGAACCATATCACCGTAACACTTTCATAAAGTATCACCAGTACAATACCAACAAGCGTGCCAAATTGATTATATCTTTATTTAAAGGCTTCAAGAGAGATAACAGGCATCCGAATTGTTCGGTTTTACACACTGGGTGTTCGCATGCGGACAGTTTAGAAAAGCTATAGGCGTTGGTTAGTAAACAACAAAGTTGTTGGTTGGTAGAAAATAAATATCAGAAAATCTGAATTTTAGTTATCGAAAGCTCTCTGATTCTGAATTTTTCAAACCCTTTAATTTCTTTCAATTTTACTTAGTCATTCCCGCGAAGGCGGGAATCTAATTGCCTGATTACAAACAATTAGATCTTAGATAACAAAGACAGACTTTCGGGGCATGTTGACCTCGAGATCAAAACTCAAAGCCAAATACTATCAACCTCTCATTTGGTTCCAACGCAGAGCGTTTGGAACCAGTATAAGTTTTTCCTGTTAACGATCAGCTTTCAGTTTATTTCTATGCGATAATACTGAAAGCTGACAGACCTCACACATGAAACCCTTCCTGCATATTCTCCGTTACCACGTGACCATCAAATAAATGGATCACTCGACGGGCGTAGTCGGCGTCGTGGGGCGAGTGGGTTACCATCACGATGGTGGTTCCGGCTTCGTTGAGTTCAGCTAGCAGCTTCATCACTTCATCACCGCGGTCAGAATCGAGGTTACCAGTAGGCTCATCGGCGAGGATGAGTTTGGCATTGGCAACTACGGCTCGGGCAATAGCAACACGCTGCTGCTGACCACCGGATAGCTGTTGCGGAAAGTGATTGCGGCGGTGCATCATCCCCATGCGTTCCAATGCAGATTCCACTTTTTCTTTGCGTTCAGCAGCATCAACACCGAGATAGAGCAAAGGCAATTCCACATTTTCAAACACGGTCAACTCATCGATAAGGTTAAAACTTTGGAAGATGAAACCGATGTTACCTTTTCTTAGTTGAGCCCGCTCTCTTTCGGTATGATCAGCGATCTCATTTCCCAGAAAACTGTACTCTCCTTCGGTGGGATTATCCAGCAGTCCCATAATATTCAGCAGGGTCGATTTTCCACATCCCGATGGCCCCATTATAGCTACAAATTCCCCTTCATTGATCTCAAGATTTACGTTACTTAGAGCAGTGGTTTCCACTTCTTCGGTAGTGTAGACCTTTTTTAGGTTTTTTGTTTTGATCATGGTTTCTGTAATTGAGTTATTGTTCTTTTAAAAAAATTTGAAAGGAATTCAGTTTAAGGTTCTCTTACTATAAGAAGCTATTCCAAAACCAGCACCTCATTATCTCCAAAGGTATCGTAGCTTGAGGTGATGACTTGCTCGCCGGGTTCCAGTCCGGATTGTACTTCAAAATATTCCGGATTCTGTCGGCCTAATCTAATATTTCTTCGGTTTGCACGGCTACCATCTTCACTGACCACAAAAACCCAGTTTCCTCCGGTGGTTTGGTAAAATCCTCCACGAGGAATCTGTATGGCACTGGCTGATTCTCCAAGTTCAAGACGAATTCTCAAGGTTTGTCCTCGGCGTAAATTCTGCGGAGATTCTCCCATAAATTCCATGTCCACTTCAAATTGCCCATTATTGATAACGGGATAGATCTTAGTGATCTCCAGCTGGTGAGTTTGTCCGTCAAATGTAAAGGAGCCATTCAGCCCTTGTACAATTCTTGAAAGGTGATATTCATCAATAGCTACCCGCACTTTGTAACTATCGAGTATATCCACCTGGCCGATACGTTCGCCGGATGAAATTGACTGTCCCTGATTCAACTCGATAGTGCTCAATTGCCCTTTAATAGGTGCAGTAACGGCTAAATTATCCAGAATTTGTTGTACAGCTTCCAGGTTTTGATACATACGCTGTTCAGAATTATTCAATTGCTGCATCTGAGTGATCGTTTGAACTGAATCTTTTTTGTACGATTCATAAGTAAGCTCATAACGGCGTGTCTGATATTCGTAATTTTCTCTGGTGGTCTGGAATTCCTCTTCTGAAATCAGATCCCGGTCCATTAATTTTTGTTGGCGGTCATATTGAGCTTTTAGTATTTCCATTTGCGACTTAGCATTTGCCAGCTGCTCCTGAAGTTGAAGCGTATTTTGTTCCAGATTAAGGCGGGAATTACGCACATTATTGATCTGATCATAGAGCCCGGATGTTTGCTGCATCACCTGTAATTGTAAGCTTGAGTTGGTAAGAGTGAGAATGGTATCACCCTCCTGAACCATGGTTCCGGATTCAAGGAAAACCTGTTGAACCACTCCTCCTTCAATGGCATCAAGATAAATAGTCTGTATAGGCTGAACCGCTCCGGTGACCTGGATAAATTCTTGAAAGGTATCTTCCCGAACTTCAGATATAGTGATTTTTTCGCGTTCCACATTCAATGTCGAACGTACATCCATAAACCAGAAAGCATAAATAGTCAATCCAGCAAAAGCAGTAGCGCCAATTATCATCAGGATGCGTTTAAGCGTCCAGGTTTTCTTCTCAATTTTCTTGTCCATTCCCATAGGGAGTAAAGCCCTTAAGTGTTTTGATCGTTTAAATACTGTGCTCTGAATCCAAAAAGCTGTCAGCTTTCAGTCTTCAGCTGTCATATATAATTCAAGATGCGTGCCAAACTAAGCCAACCATTGTTAAAAGTGAAATAAGTATGATTCTTTCCTAATTAATGTTCACATTCCAACAGTAGATGTTCGATATCGGACAGTATACTACGCCAACGTATCACACAAGAGTAATTTAAAGCCGATTTGTTACAAAGGGTATGAGTTTTGCATAGCGCATGGAGTAAGGCGCTATGCGGTTTAAATTTTAATTTAAATTAAGGGTGCAAAAAATGGCAAAATTTAGATTTCAGGATTTAGAAATATGGCAAATGGCGATTGAGATTGCTGAAGAATTGTTTGAGATAGCAGATAAATTGGAGCGTATGAAATTGTATCGATTTGCAGATCAGTTGAGGGGATCCGGACTGAGTATGTCGAATAATATATCAGAAGGATCTGGTTCCGGTTATAATAAAACCTTTTATCGATATCTGGATTATGCAAGAAGTTCATCTTTTGAAAATGCCAACATTACAATTGTTCTTCAAAGAAGAGGAATCATTGATAAAGAAAAAGAAGAGAATCTTTTAGATCGCTTAGACCATTTAAGTAGAAAAATCACCAACTTCCAAAAAACTTTGTAGGAGCCATGCGCAGAGCGCTTATCGCATGGCGAATTAACCATGAAAAAAACAGGACGAATTTTAGTAGTTGATGATGATACAGATGTACTGAATGCAGCAAGACTATATCTGAAGCAACATGTTGAAAAAGTGGATGTGGAGAAGAATCCCAAGCTGATACCCTCACTCATGAATGAATATGATTATGATGCTATTCTTTTGGACATGAATTTCCATGAAGATGTAAGTAGCGGTGAAGAAGGATTCCAATGGCTTGAAAAGATCCTGGAAATAGATTCCGCAATGGCGGTGGTTTTGATAACCGCATACGGTGATGTTGAAAAAGCTGTACAAGCAGTAAAAAAGGGCGCTTCCGATTTTGTACTCAAGCCATGGCAAAACGAAAAGCTGTTGGTTACGGTAACCTCGGCAATGAATTTGAGTCAGTCTAAAAGAGATACCCAACAACTGCGCACCCAAAATGCGGCTCTCAAAGCTGATATGGAACAGCCTTATCAAAATATCATTGGGGAGAGCCGGGCTATGGAACAGGTCTTTCAAACGATCGAAAAAGTGGCGAAAACGGATGCTAATGTATTGATAACCGGTGAGAATGGAACCGGGAAGGAATTGGTGGCTCGAGCTTTACACCGGCGCTCTAACCGAAATGAAAATGCTTTTATAACGGTGGATATGGGAGCACTCACGGACAGTCTATTTGAAAGTGAATTGTTTGGCCATGAAAAAGGAGCATTTACAGATGCTAAGGAATCACGAGCGGGTCGGTTTGAAATTAGCAATGGTGGTACTCTCTTTCTGGATGAGATCGGGAATATTCCGATCCTGCTTCAGCCCAAATTATTATCGGCATTGCAAACGCATGAAATTCGCAGGATCGGCTCAAACAAAATAACCAAAATTGATATTCGCTTGATCTGTGCTACAAATGTGAATTTAGCTGAAATGGTTGAGAAACAGGAATTTCGCCAGGATCTGTTGTATCGAATTAATACCATTGAAATAAAACTTCCACCACTCAGGGAGCGCACCGAAGACGTTCCATTACTGGCTGACCATTTTCTCAAAAAATATCGTACCAAGTACAAAAAGGGTCTTACAGGTATCACCGATCAGGCGATCGATCACCTTCAGGAGTATCACTGGCCGGGAAATATTCGGGAACTGGAACATGCAGTGGAGCGTGCTGTTATCATGACCGATGAAAAGGAAATCGAAAAAGGTGACTTCTTACTGACTTCGCCTTTCGGAAATGATCAGAAACTGCCGGTAGCGGGATTGAACCTAGAGGAAGTCGAAAAGACCGTGATCCGCAAAGCGATGGATAAACATGATGGTAACATTTCGCATGCAGCTGAGGAGTTAGGATTGACGAGAGCTTCGTTGTATAGAAGATTGGAGAAGTATGGATTGTGAAAAGTTGACAGCTAATAGCTAAAAACAACTACATGAATTTCTACAAAAGCTTTCGATTTGGGATAATAACAAGGGTTTTACTGTTTGCCTTAACTCTGTTGTTACTAATGTATCTGATCTTGGAGACAAGCTATTATGTGAGTATATCAATATTGGGAGTGGTGATCATCGGGCAGATCATGACACTGATAAAATATCTTGAGCGTACTAATGTACTTTTGACAAGATTCCTTGAGGCCATTCGCTATTCTGATTTTACAGGTACATTTCGGAATCAGGAAATGGGCAGTAATTTTGATGAACTAAATGCATCCTTCAGTAAAGTAATAGAGCGGTTTAAAGAAGAGCGGAGTGAAAAAGAAGAAAGCATTCGATACCTGGAAACAGTAGTGCAACATATTGGTATTGGCCTTATCTGTTTTAATGGGAAGGGAGAAGTTGCTCTTTTGAATACCGCAACCAAGCGATTGTTTAAAGTTGCAACCTTGAGGAAAATAGAATCACTGAAAGATATTTCGGAAGAGCTTTTTAAAACGGTTCAAAAATTGAAAGGCGGGAGCCGAAGTTTGATCCGGGTTTCAGTTCAGAATGAGACCCTGCAGTTAGCAATGTATGCAACGGAATTCCGGATGAGGGATGAGGGCTATAAATTGGTATCCTTTCAAAATATTCATACTGAATTGGAAGAGAAGGAAATGGAAGCCTGGCAGAATCTAACACAGGTGCTGGCTCACGAGATGATGAATTCCATTACGCCGATCTCATCCTTATCTGCTACGGTAAAAATGCTGCTTGAAGAAAACCTTAGACGTGACATGGGGCAAGTTTCATTGAACAGGGAAACGGTAGAGGATGTAACAGATGCACTAAATACGATCAGCAATCGAAGCCAGGGGTTGATCCGTTTTGTGAATTCGTATCGGGATTTCACTCAGATTCCCGAACCTAGTTTAGAGCTATTTAGTGTAAACGACGCACTGCAGCGTACCGCAAATCTGATGAAGTCACAGGCAGATTCAGAAAGCATTACTATTGAAGTTCAAACAGAACCGCAAAGTCTTGAGCTGACGGCTGATCCCCACCTTACAGAACAAGTACTCATCAATCTGGTGAAAAATGCTATCCGGGTTTTAAGTGGTCAGGATGGTGGAAAGATCCAGATGAAGGGAGAAATTGAAGAATCGGGGAGGGTTGTCATAAAGGTTTGTGACAATGGTCCGGGAGTTAAGAAGTCGATGTCTGAGAAGATCTTCATCCCATTTTATACGGTAGCCGGAGATGGAAAAACAAAAGGCTCAGGAATTGGACTTAGTCTTTCTCGGCAGATAATGCGACTTCATGGCGGGAGTTTGATACTGAATTCTGAAAAAGGGAAAGGATCTGTTTTTACGATGCGATTTTAGGATGATTAGCTTAGTACTAGCGCAAGCGTCCGCTTGTGCGATGATGAAACATGTGGGGTAGCAAGTAAATATAGTCCAAGCGGACGCTTGAACTAGGTTGGGCATTAAAAAAGCCCTGATACATTATACCAGGGCTTAAATTCAGAAGAGTTTTTGATCTTGAACTTTAATGCGCACCAAAGCAAGTACACTGCAATCCTGCAGGAGCAATGGAGTTAGCATGCCAGTCAAAGCGTTCATCATATCCGTCACGTTCCCACCAGAATGGAAGTCGTTCGCGTTCCTGATTACCAACTTCATTCATGGTTGCGGCATCAAAAAGGCGACCATTAACCATAGTATGAGTTACTGAATTAGTATTTCGAATGTTTTCTAATGGATTTTCCTCCAATACTACTAAGTCAGCCAGTTTGCCTACTTCAATAGAACCAATCTCATGATCCATTCCCAGATAATGGGCACCGTTTAAAGTTGCGGCACGTAATGCTTCCATGTTGGTCATGCCTCCTTGCTCAAACATCCAGAGTTCCCAATGTGCTCCGAGACCTTGCAGCTGTCCATGCGCACCAAGGTTTACTTTCACCCCGGCATCCGTAAGCATTTTTCCAGATTCGGCAGTAAGAATATGTCCGTTTTCGTATTCTTCATCAGGGATCATCGTTCGGTGACGGGAACGCGGATCAATTACACTTCTTGGGGTAAAAGTTAGCAGTCGTTCATTCTCCCAGACATTGGTTTTTTGATACCAATAGTACTCACCACTCATACTTCCATAATTAACAACATGTGTTGGAGTGTAACCGGTTTCACTGGCAGCCCAAAGTTCTCTCACATCTTTATATAAAGGCACAACCGGTACATTGTGCTCAATCCCTGTATGTCCGTCTAAGATCATACTCATGTTATGCGTGAATGTAGATCCGCCTTCCGGCATCACCATCATTTCCAGCTCTTTCGCCGCTTTTATGACTTGCTGGCGCTGATCTCTTCTGGGCTGATTATAACTCTTCACAGAAAATGCGCCCCAGGCCTTGGTTCGATTTAAAGCAAAAAATGCGTCGTCATAACTGTTTATCTCCGTTTTGATAGAGCCATCTGCACCGTAAAGGATCACACCTGTAGAAAATACACGCGGTCCTACCATATTCCCTGCTTTAATGGCTTCAGAATGAGAGAAGATCATTTCAGAATTTGAAGATGGATCGTGAACTGTGGTCACTCCATAAGCAAGGTTCGCAAAATATTCCCATTGCTGTTGTGGACTGATCCCTAATCTGAAATTACCAACATGGGCATGTACGTCAACGATTCCGGGCATAATGGTTTTACCCGAAGCATCGATGACTTTGGCACTGGCCGGAACTTCAACATCAGTTCCTACTCCTGCAATACGGTTTCCGTCAACCAAAAGCGTCCCACTTTCGATCACTGTATCACCTTTCATGGTGATAATACGCGCATTGGTAAAAGCGATCATTCCCTCAGGAACATGTGTTTCAAGATCCATTTCCAGTTTAACACCTTCAGTTGGTGGTTCAGGAAGTGAATCGGGAGCTCCTTCAACAAATTCAAAGGTTTCTTCAAGATTTACGGTGAAATATTCTTCACCAAGCGTCCAGTGTACTTTATCACTTTCAGCAGACCAGTGCATGTGATAGCCTGCTTCAGAAGAGATCTGTTTTACAGGAATGGAACTGGTATTTGGATTAAGTTCTATCGTTTTCCCTGTATTAGGAATAGGAGCTAGATACACTTTATGAAGGTTTGAGAAAGCCATCCACTTTCCATCAGGACTTGGGGCAAACTCATGCCCATAGCTGGAAGTAAAATGAGTTCGCTCATCATTTCCGGAAAGATCTACACTCTTGTAAGATTTGTTGATGGCTCCAAAAATATAGCCTCCCGTTTGGTAATAAATACGTTCATCATCCGGACTGAATTTAGGTAAAGCACCTTCGTCCGTGATCATAGTTGCAGAACCGCCATTAGCTGATATGGTATAGATCCCCGGGTTTAAGGTGTGGACAAAACCTTGCTGTCCGTTGCCACTTTCTTTACGGAAAACAATATTATTTTCATCGGAGCTAAATGACGGTTCCCGGTAAATACCTTTTTCTTCCGTCAGTTTTGTTGGGGCAGAAGGATTGGGACTGCTGTTTACCTCCACAAGATTTACAGAACCCATATCTTCATCACTCCAGGAAACATAGACAATAGATTCTCCATCAGGGGAGAATGAGGGCTCAAATTCAAAATCATCAGAATCAGTTACTCGTTTTGGAGTTCCATCAGGTAGCATTTTACTCCATAAGTGGCCAGCAGCACTCCATACAAGCGTTCGCCCGTCCGGTGAAGTTCGAAGCTGACGAACAGCTTTTACGCGAAATTCATCGGGAGCAATATCCTGCTGAAAACGAACAGCTTCTACAATTTCATGGCTGGATTCCGCTTCGAAAGGAATAACCTCAGATTCTCCGGTTTCAGTATCAATTTTGTTGATCTTCCCGTTGGCCCATGCAATAATATGTTGATTATCAGGCAGCCAGTTATAATTAGGGTACACCCCAAAAATAGCCCAGGCTTCTTGCTGGTCTTTGCCCATATTGTCATAGACAGGCCATTCACGTCCGGTGGCAAGGTCTCTTAAAAACAAGACAGATTCAGTTCTCACTCTTCGAACGAAAGCCAGCTTTTCACCATCGGGAGAGATCTGTGAACGTACGGCTCCTCCATTTCCACCGGTTACGGTTTCGATCTCACCTGTGTCACGATCGTAGCGGCGAATTACATAGATCTGGCTGTTAGGATCTTTGTTGTACTGGAAAGCTCCTCCGGGATATACATCCTGGCTGTAATATACATATCGACCATCGGGAGAAACCCAGGGCTCGCCAATGTCCTGCTGGTCATTAGCTTTTTCAACCAGCTGAATCCCACTTCCGCCACTTCTGTGGTACATCCAGATCTCTCCGGCTCCCAAAGACCGTGTAGATGAAAAGTGTTTTTTAGCAATGATATACTCGCCATCGGGAGTCCATGTGGCATTATTCAAAAGCCTGAAACTTTCCTCTGTTACCTGATTAGCGTTGTTTCCATCCGCATCCATCACCCAGATATTATCTCCTCCTCCGGCATCACTTGTAAACAGAATTTCGGAACCGTCTGGACTGAATCGGGGCTGAATTTCATAGGCGTTTCCACCTCGTAAGAGTTCAGCTTGTCCTCCATTTATGGGCAACAGGTAGATATCACCGAGGAGATCAAAAACTATCTGGCTGCCATCGGGACTTACATCCAGATTCATCCAGGTGCCTTCATCTGTGCTAAAGGATAGCTCAGTAGTTTCACCCAGATCAGGGTCGTTTACGTCCCAGGAATCCTGAGCAAAGGAATTGGTGAAGCCTAATAAAAAGACTAAAATTGAAGCGAATAGTTTCATGATGATGGGATGAATTGAGTTTAATCGAGTATAGTAATTATTAAGATAAAATCGGAGAATGTGATAATAGAGCGAAATGTAAAGCTAAGATTTGGCCTTAAATTTGCGAATAAAGTTTTTGGTGAAATCAGAAAGCACCAGCCGCCCACTGATCTCAGCTCTTTGCTCCAAAAGTAAGTCCCAGTCTTCGGTTCCTTTCCAAAGAACCGCTTTCAGGTCACGCATGGCTTCCGGACTGCTTTTGGCTAGTTGTACGGCCAATTCACGAACAGCCTGATCAAGATCGGAAACTGAGTCGAATACTTTATTGAACATTCCCTTTTGTTCAGCGAATTCTGCATCGTACCAGTTGGTAGCATCCACAGCCATGGCAGAAAAGGCACTTGTACCCACTTTACGCTCTACGGCGGGACCGACTACAAATGGCCCAATTCCCAAAGCCAGCTCACTTAGTTTTACCGAGGCATTTTCGTGAGCAAAGGTATAATCTCCGGCTGAGGCGATTCCAACCCCACCACCCACGGTTTTACCGTGCACCCGAACGATGATCAATTTTGGACAGCTTCGCATAGCATTGAGCACCAAAGCGAAACCCATGAAAAATTCTTTCCCGGTTTCGTAATCTTCAATTGCAATCAATTCATCAAAGGAAGCTCCGGCGCAAAAAGCCCCGTCTCCCCGACTTTTAATTACGAGTACCTGAATTTTGTCATTTTCACCGGCAGCTGTAATAGTTTTAGCTAATTCCCGAAGAATAGCCCCCGGAAGAGAATTCCCTTTGGGGTGATAGAATTCAATGGTTCCAATGTTGTCTTTGATACTAAGATTTACTGCTCCGTTTTGTTCTGACATAATATTCTTTAATTCTAGATTCAGGTTACACTTGGTCTATATCTAATTTGTTTTTCCGTTTCATTAGTGTGAGGATAGTGTATTCAGCTACAAGCAAATCATCCTGATTGGTTACTTCCACATCCCAATAAACTACGCCAAAAGGAAATTTATCATCTTTCTTCTGTTGGCGAATATTTTTTCGTTTTAGGATGAGCTTAGCTTGGATGGTATCACCGGGGGCAACGGGGGCCACAAATCGAAGATTTTCCAATCCATAATTTAACATCACAGGCCCTTCATCAGGGTGGACGAATAATCCCGCCGTAGCCGAAAGCACGAAATAGCCATGAGCAACGATCTTGCCAAACAGAGAACGAGATGCTGCATCGGGATCGGTATGGGCATAGAATTTATCTCCACTTAGTTCAGCGAATTCTTCAACGTCTTTATCAGTAACCGTTCTTTTTTCCGTGGTTAATGATTCGCCAATTGTTAGCTCTTCAAAATATTTCTGAAAGGGGTGTTTATCTGACTCTTCGGTTTTAGCTCCAGTAATGTGTTGCTTAACGATGTTTCTTAAAGTAGTTGGAGATCCCTGCAGAGCGACGCGCTGCATATTGTGGAGTACTGCACGGGCACCCCCCAATTCTTCACCACCACCGGCATGTCCGGGGCCACCATGCACCAATGAGGCTATTGGCGATCCATGCCCTGTCGATTCTTTTGCAGAATGCCGGTTTACCACCATAAACCGTCCGTGATAAGGAGCGCATCCCATGGTTATTTTATGAGCCAGTTCGTCATCCGCAGTAAAAAGTGATCCAACCAAAGAACCATCAGATTTATTTGCGAGCTCTATGGCTTCATCGCTAGAAGAGTAGGGCATTATGGTAGTCATGGGACCAAATGCTTCCAACTGATGGACTTCATCTATCTGCATAGGTTTATGGCAAACGAGTACGCGAGGATCTGTAAAAGCTCCGGAGTGACTTCCATTTTTTGAAGCATATACCGTATCTGTCACATCAGCTAATTGCTGTAGCTGTTCTTCAAACCGCTCGGCCTGATCTGCACTTGCTAACGGGCCCATTCCAATATCTTCTTGTCCCGGATCGCCTATAGTGGTTGTCGATAATCGTGCTTTCAAAGCATTTATTACATCATCTGCGAGATCCTTAGGTACGATAGTCCGACGAATAGCCGTACATTTTTGCCCGGTTTTAACAGTCATTTCTTGAGCGACTTCCTTCACAAAAAGATCAAACTCTTCCATGTCGGGCGTCACATCTTCTCCAAGGATAGAGCAGTTCAATGAATCAGCTTCCAAATTAAAAGGGACACTGTTGGCGATGATGTTGGGATGAGCTTTTAGTTTTTTTCCCGTGGATGCCGAGCCGGTAAAAGCCACCATATCCTGACTATTCAGATGATCAAGAAGATCACCGGGTTTGTCAGCAGCTATAAATTGGATACTTCCTTCGGGAAGGATCTCAGATTCCACTATATCCTTAAAAACTTCCCAAGCCAAATAAGCACCGGTCGGAGAGGGCTTCACAATAACCGGCATTCCGGATATGATTGCCGGTGCCAGCTTTTCAAGCATTCCCCAAACCGGGAAGTTGAAAGCGTTTATATGAACAGCAACGCCTCTTCGGGGAACACAAATGTGCTGCCCCATAAAGGTTCCTTTTCGGGAAAGTCGCTCGGTATCACCTTCTACATGCCAGGGCAGATCAGAAAGTTCACGGCGGGATTTACTTGATATCCCAAATGCTGTTAAAAGCCCACCCTCAATATCAATCCAGGAATCCTTGCGTGTTGCTCCGGTTTGCGTGGAGATCTCATAATATTTCTCTTTTCGCTCCATCAGGTATTGGCCAAGAAATTTAATCTTGAATGCACGGTCATGGATGGTCATTTCACGAAGTTTTGGTCCGCCGACTTTTCGGGCATACTCAAGTGCTGACTTGTAATTAATATCTGCTTCAACCATTTGAGCAACGGGTTCATTTGTAACCGCGCTTACCAGGTCTTTTTCGGTTCCTTTTTCTAACCACTCACCTTCAATATAACTCGTTACTTTCATTCCTTACCTTTTGTTGGTTCGCCCAATCGTTTGGGGTGATTATCAGATTCTTGTAATTCATCAAAAGCCTGTTGAAATGTTTTCATCAATTCCATGTAATTTTCAGAATCTTCAACTTCAGATTTAAGTTTTCGGCTAACCAGTGTTTCATTTCTGGCTGCTTTTATAAACCTCCAAAACTCAAACTGAACCGTTTCATCTTCGTATTCCAAATATATATTCCCTTTTTCATCAACCGATTTATAGATAAAAGTGGCTTTCCCAAATCCTCCTGAAACATGCTCAACATCACTCATGTATTTATAGAGGTCTCTGGATTTACCCTTCAGGTACCCAATAGCTTTGGCAATATTCCAGCAAAAAATTTTATCTCCAGTTCTCCAATGCAATATTTCAGGATACCAGGTGTGGGGAGGTTTACCCTTTTTATCATTTTTAAACAATCCCATTACTCTTTGTTCTTAATTTTTGACCAATTTTCATATCCCATTTCCTGATCTTTCCGATCCACTGGAACTTCTCGAAGCGGTTCACATTCTTTTAACGTCTCGTGTAATTCTCCGGGAAGTTGTTGATATAAGCCTGTTCCTTTTGATTTCCAAGCGGCCATTTCATCAGTAACATCTTTAACGACTTTAGCGGGATTCCCAACAACTACTTTTCGTTCAGGAATTTCCATCCCTTCCGGTACAAAAGCCAACGCCCCGACGATGGATTCTTTTCCAATTTTCACGTTATCCATGATGACGGCATTCATTCCAATCAGACAGTTTTTCCCGAGATGCGCTCCATGAATGATAGCTCCGTGTCCCACATGCGCACTTTCTTCTAAAGTTACAGTCACGCCGGGAAACATATGGATGGTGCAGTTTTCTTGAACATTACATCCATCCTTGATCACGATCTTTCCCCAATCTCCACGAATAGCTGCACCCGGACCGATATATACATCCTTCCCGATAATTACATTGCCGGTAACTGCCGCCTGAGGGTGTACGAATGCCGTTTCGTTAATGACCGGTTTGTATCCGTTAAATTCAAAAGTTGCCATAATCGACTATTTTTTGAACCGCAGAGAGCGCAGAGGTTTCGCAAAGTTCGCCAAGCATGTACTCTGCGAACTTTGCGTATTCTTAGCGTCCTTTGCGGTTAATTGTTATGTCTTTTCAAGTACCACAGCCATTCCTTGACCAACTCCCACACACAACATACACAATGCATATTTGTGTGATTCTTTTTCATGAAGTTCGACGGTTGCTGTTTGTAATAAGCGCTGACCGGTCATTCCCAAAGGATGTCCCAATGCGATGGCTCCGCCGTTTGGGTTTAACCGGGCATCATTATCTTCCATTTCAAGCATTCGGGTTACACCGAGGGATTGTCCTGCAAAAGCCTCATTCAGTTCGATTACATCCATATCTTCTAATTTCATTCCAGCTCTTTTTAGTGCTTTCTGAGCTGCTTCTACAGGGCCTAATCCCATAATTCGAGGTTCAATTCCGGAAACTGCATGGGCTACAATGCGTGCCTTTGGTTTCAGTCCAAAATCCTTAACGGCTTTATCTGAAGCTATTAATAAAGCACCGGCCCCGTCATTTAATCCGGAGGCATTACCTGCCGTTACCGATCCGTCTTTTTTGAATGCAGGACGAAGCTTGGCTAAAACTTCAGCAGTTGTATCAGGGCGCATGAATTCATCGTGCTCAAAGAGAATCGGATCTCGTTTTCGTTGAGGTATTTCAACAGGGACAATTTCTTTGGCAAGTCGGCCTGAGTCCCGGGCAGCCCCTGCTTTCTGCTGACTCCAGGCTGCAAATTTATCTTGATCCTCACGATTGATATTATGCATTTCAACCACATTTTCAGCCGTCATTCCCATCCCATCGGTACCATGCATTTCTTCCATTTTTGGATTGATGAACCGCCAGCCAAATGTAGAATCATGCATTTCCGTAGTCCCGGAGTATGGTGAAGAACCTTTGCCTAAAACGATCGGTCCTCGCGTCATATGTTCCACTCCGCCGGTAATAAAAAGCTCACCTTCGCCCGCCTTGATGGCATGATAGGCTTTCACAGTAGCGCTCATTCCGGAAGCACACAATCGGTTAATTGTTTCCCCTGGAACTGAAACAGGAATCCCGGCCAAAAGGGAAGCCATCCGTGCCACATTTCGATTATCCTCTCCAGCCTGGTTTGCACATCCAAAGATCACATCCTCAATCGCGTCAAGATTAATTTCAGGATTACGTTTGATAAGTTCCTTGATGGGAATTGCGGCAAGATCATCGGCCCGAATAGGCGAGAGTGCACCTTTGAGTTTTCCAATTGGAGTTCTGATTCCATCTATGATATATGCATCCATGGTATTGAGATAATAGTATTTAGTATTGAGAAATTACTTTATGTCGATCCCTGAATTAGCTTGACCGTTAGTATTGATTATTAGTTAAGATGTAAGGTACAGTATGGATATTCTTGCGCTGTGTCAATAGCGTTGGATTGGAGGCTAGCCTCCAAAAAATCTGG
>Ga0136557_1000262_pt1 | contig 42628 bp, 44 predicted proteins | sample AntRauTorckE6832_FD_104796 | JGI IMG/M metagenome (GOLD analysis project Ga0136557, IMG submission 104796) | Saline lake microbial communities from Rauer Islands, Antarctica - Metagenome Torckler E6 #832 | ecosystem: Environmental > Aquatic > Non-marine Saline and Alkaline > Saline | place...
CAGTCAACACCGCCTGATATTCAAGAAAACTGCCAATAGCCGCCGGAGTTCCGCTGGACAGCCCGTGCCCGGGCTGGTCATAGGCAAGGACATCAAATCCTGCCCCCAGGCAGCGATCAATCAGTTGGGTATACAGGCCGACGTGGTCAAAGTAGCCGTGCAGGATAAACACGGTCCCCTTTGGCCGGGCAGATTGCGCTGAAGACTCAGGTAGCCGGAAGTAATGCACCATCACTTCGTGTTCGTCGACCTCCACGTAGCCCTGATGATAACGAACCTCCGCATGCTCTTCCCACAGATCCAGGCCGTAGAACCGGCAATAAGCTGCCATTTCATCACTCAGTTCATGGGGATGGTCAGGCGTAAAAGGCTCCAGGTGTTCCCGCAATGAATATCTGCCCCATTCCGGGCTTTCGATGGTATCGGTTTTCCAGTACACGTAACGCACACACCTGTTTGCAGCGAAAAACAGTGATCATACTAACTTACTCCGTGGCGGCAAGGCAGAGCTCACCGCGCACCAGTGCTTCCTTGCGGGCCCGAGTCCAGCGTTTGATTTGCCACTCCAGGCTTGAGGCCCGGCTGCGATCACCGGCCGGAGCGGAAAACACAAGAACAAGCGGCCCTTTGCCACGCAGACTTCTGGCGCCTTTCGGTGCACCGGCCTGGTGCTCGGCGAACCGACGTTCCACATCGGTGGTGATGCCGGTGTAGAGGCTGCCGGAGGCCGTTCGTACCAGATACAGATACCAGTGCTCAGCCTTCATCCAGAGCCTGCTCCCGCCGCCGGACTTTTTGCTGTTGCAACCAGAGACCGCCAATTATCAGCACCAACCCGATATAAGTGGAAGGAAGTATTTGCTCGCCCAGAATGAAATAGATAAACACCAGCGACAAAAACGGTGAAATAAAGATCAGATTGCTCACTTTAGAAGTGTTTTCCGCTTTCTTCATGGCCTGTGACCAGAGCACAAAAGCAATTCCCATCTCGAACACACCGACATATACGGCTGCCGCCAGCGAACCGTTCAACGAGAAATCCAGACCCGCCGTCTGCCAGCAGACCAGGGCAATCACCGGCAGCCCGAACAGGAAATTGAGAAACAACCCGACCACCGGATCTCGCGAATCCCGGGTGGCGATAATCCAGTAGCTGGCCCACACCAGCGTACTGCCTAGTGCGAGCGACACCCCCAGCGGATCGGAAAAGGTCAGCGAGGTTACCTGCCCTCGGGTGGCAATCACGACCACTCCGGCGTAGCACACCAGCCCGGCCAGAATATCCGTGCGCCGCAGTTTCTGCCCCAGAAAAGGCACTGACAAATAGGCCAACACCAGCGCCCAGGTGTAATTCAACGGCTGGGCTTCCTGAGCCGGCAAACGGTCGAAGGCGCCAAACAGCAGAAAATAATACAGACAGGGGTTAACAAGCCCCATGCCAATGGATTGCAGGTACTGGCTCCGGCGCAACCGGAAGACCAGATGCCAGCGCCCCTGAATCATCAGAATGACCGCCATCACCAGCACCGAGGCGGAGCATGCCACCAACAGCATCTGCACCGGCGCCAGGTCCGCCAGTGCCAGCTTGAACGCGGTTGCCACCGTAGACCAGAGCAGCACCGTGCCCAGGCCATACATCATAGCCTGTTTCTGGTCAGTCATTGCCCTGCTCCGTTTCTGATTCCAGCCAGCGGTAGAGGGTTCGGCGATTGATACCCAGAACCTGGGCAGCGCGACGCTTGTTGCCGTCCACGGCAGCCATCACCCGGTCAACATAGTCTTTCTGCAGGGTTTCCAGAGTTGGCCATTCCGAGACATTGCCCGTACCAGGCAACGATGCCGGCCGGCCCACACTGCCCTGGCGCTTGCGAATTCTCTCCGGCAGATTCTCCGGCTGAATGGTGTCACCCTCGCAGAAGGTCACCGCCCGCTCGATGGCGCTGGACAATTCACGGACATTACCGGGAAACGGGTAATCACGCAGCACCCGAAGGGCCACATCACTGAACTTGATAAAGCCCCGGTTGTGGCGCCAACAGGCTTCCTTGAGAAAATGCATGGCCAGCCATTCGACGTCTTCACCCCGTTCCCGTAGTGGCGGCACCCTCAACGACAAGGTCTCCAGGCGATAGTAGAGATCTTCACGAAACGCACCCCCTGCCACCGCTTTTACCAAATCCATATGCGTGGCTGCCAGGATGCGCACATCCACCGCTTCCTCATGGTCCGCCCCCACCGGCTTGATTGCGCCTTCCTGCAGCACACGCAACAGCTTGGCTTGCAGGGCCAGAGGCATTTCCCCGATTTCATCGAGCAACAAGGTGCCCCCGCTGGCCTCGGCGAACAGACCTTTGCGGGGCTGCCTGGCACCGGTGAAAGCACCGGCTTCATGACCGAAAAACTCACTTTCCATCAGATCCGGTGGAATGCCGGCACAGTTGACTGCCACAAACGCCTCACCGGAACGATCGCTCTGTTGATGGATGGCCCTCGCCACGAGTTCCTTGCCAGTGCCGCTTTCACCATTGATCAACACCGCGGCATGACTGCGCGTCACCTGCCGAATTTCTGCGCGCAGTCGCTCCATGACCGCACTGTCGCCAACCAGCCCAAGATTTTCGCCCCCCGGCTGGCTGGATTGATATTCGGCCAACTGCCGGCTCATGTCTGCCTGAGCCAGCAGGCGCTTTATTTTCAGCCGCAAATGATCCGTAGACAAGGGCTTGGTAAGGAAGTCATCAGCCCCTGCCATCAGGGCTTCCACCGCCTGGTCCACAGTCCCGAAGGCGGTAATGACAATAAACGGAATACCCGGGTACTCCGCCTGCTGAAACGCCAGCACCTGCATGCCGTCGCCGTCCGGCAACCGGAGATCCGAGACAATCAATGCCGGCCTCTGCTCCTGCAGCGCAGCACGAGCCTGGTCCAGCCCTGCGGCCTGACACACCTGATAGCCATCCATTTCCAGCTCTTCGGCCAGCAACTGGCTCAGGCTCTGGTCGTCTTCCACCAGCAAAATCGGAGTATGTCTGGTTGTCACGCCTCGCCCTCCTTTGGCAGATACAAACTCATGCAGCATCCGCCAAGTTCACTGTCACCGATCTCGATTCGGCCACCATGTTCTTTCATGACACTGCTTACCACCGCAAGCCCCAGCCCGGTACCCTCGCCTGCCGGGCGGGTACTGAAGAAAGGCTCGAAAATGCGCCGGCGCTCATCTTCCGGTATCCCCGGACCATCGTCTTCAAACCGTGTCTCCCAGCATGTACCGGCACTGCGCGCACTCACCCTCAAGCGGGCATGGGCGGCCTGGCAACCGTTACGGATGACGTTCAGGCAGGCGAGTCCCACGCGCAGGGGTTCCGCCCTTACCCACATTCCGGCTTCCAGGCCTTCGGATTCAATATCGCAGCGACTACAACGGTCATCCTCCGCTGCTCGCTCCAGAACATCCCGGAGTACACTCGACAGATCCAGGGAACGCCTGGAATCGGGCACGTGCCGGAAACAGTCAAGCAGTTGCTGGATGATCGTGGTCATGCGGGCAACCTGATGTTCGATGTCCTCAAGATGACGAGTCTGATCGTCAGGTAACCCGGCCCTGGCCAGTATTTGCGCCCGCCCCTGTATAACATTCAAGGGTGCTCCAAGCTCATGAGCAACACCGCCAGCCACGCGACCAATAGCTGCTACTTTTTCCTGATATTCCAGTTGCTCGGCCAGAGCCCGCTCCCGTGCAATACGATCATCAATCTCGGATTCGGCTTCCGCCATACGCTGGCCAAGGTTGCGCACCCCCATGTGGATCTGTCGCAGTTCCCTGGGGCCGGAAGGTGGAACCTGCAACAGCCAGTGACCCGGAGCCAGTTTTTCCATTTGTTCAAGCAAACGACTGACGTGCCGGCCTACGGTGCCGTAATGCCCCAGCACCACGACCAGAATGATGGTCACCGCCAGGGTGGACCAGATTGCTACCGCCCACCAACGGCTCGACGCCAACAGATCATGAAAGTCGCTGCGCTGGCGGGTAACCTGCAACAGGCCCCGAATACGTCCATCTTCCGCGACAAGCGGGGTAAACTGGGAGAACACCGATTCTCCGTCCACCTGGCGGAAGGCGCCCCCATGCTCACCGCTGGCAATGACCTGTTCAGCACTGGCGCTGTTGGTGACATCAGAATCGGCCACCCCGAGACTGGCCACCCGGTTGCCCTGCTCATCGAAAACCGACGCCCCGGAAATCCGCCCAATCTGGAAAATGGACTTCAACGACTCGCCCAGAACCAGTTCATCGTTTTCAGCCAGGGCACTGGCCACCGGACCACTGACCGCCCGGGCGACCAGCTCCAGATCTTCCTGAAGCCTTTCGTTGAGGCTTCTTTCAACTGCTCCCAGACCGATGTAAATGGCGATACCGCTGAACAACAGCAACGGAATCACAATGCTCAGCACCAGGGTCAGCTGCAGAGAACGGAAAAGATCACGTATTCTAATGCCAATGCGGGCCATGGGATTTTTCTCCGACAGTGTGCCACACCATTTCTGCCACATGTGGCATTTAGCCACAACATGCATTACCACCGTGTAACCACAGAGCACTGCCAAGCCTCTGTTTTAAAATATTTTTTTTATTTAAACAGAATTGGCACGGTGATTGAATACTCATCAGTACGTTCAATTAAAACCGGGAAGAGAAATACTTCCGACCCACTGCAAACTGGAGATTGTTAATTATGAACCTGAACAAACTTTTCGTCTCAGCAACCGCATCCATCGCGCTTCTGGCGGCAGCACCGGTTATGGCCCAGGAAAGCAACCAGCAGTCCGGACAGGGCTCAGGATATTCTGACCCGGCTTCAGCGGGTACTCAGAACACCAATTTCAGTGACAACGAGCTGAAGCAGTTCATTGAAGCTCAGGAAGGCGTCATGGAAGTGCGCGAGGACTACATCGAACAGATTGAAGCGGCCGACTCTCAGGAGAAAGCACAAGAGCTGCAGATGGAAGCCAATGACGAAATGGTTTCTGTCATCGAGGACATCGGCATGGACATCCCAACCTACAACTCCATTGCCACTGCCTACAGCAGCGAGCCGAAGGTACGCGATCGCATTGATTCAATGATGTAATCTGTACCAGATTTCAGAACGTCACGAAGCCCCGCTCATGCGGGGCTTTTTTGTTTATTTCTGTCTTCTCCGGGCCTGAAGTCCATGCCCACCGCGTTGAGTTGTGATACCTTTGCCGTCAGAAATCTGACCTGTTTTATGATCGGAGCACTGACTGTCATGCCCAACCTTCAACGCCTGCTCTGGCCCGTGCTCGCCACTCTTGCTCTGACACTTTCCGGCTGTTCAGACAACCCCGGGAGCAAGACTGAAAACGGCAACGAAACCGCCCCCCCTGAATATCCGGTTACCTGGCGTTTTGCGTTGGAGGAAATTGAAGGCAGTGTTCAGCACGCCTACGCGGAAGCATTCCGAAAAAACATCGAACAGGTCTCCGACGGCAAGATTGTGGTTGACGTATTCCCTTATGGCTCTCTGGGCACCTCCACCCAGCTGACCGAACTGACCCGCAACGGTTCCGTTGACCTGGCCTTTGCATCACCCGGACACCTGGCAGACCAGGTGCCGGAAACCGGACTGTTCAACCTGCACTACCTGTTGCCCGACGATGCCGAGCGCACCCGGCAGCTGCTACGCGGCCCTGAGTTGCTGGAAGAGCTTCAGCCATCCTATGAGAGCGCAGGATTGCAGCTACTGGGACTGGTATCCGAAGGCTGGATGGCATGGACCGCCAACAAACCACTGCAAGCACCCGACGATTTCCAGGATTTGCGGATACGCACCATGACCTCGGAGATGGCGGCGGAAGCTTTCCGGAACTATGGCGCGGCTCCCGTTCAGACACCCTATGCCCAGGTATACAGTGACCTCCAGTTGCACAAGATTGACGGCCAGGCCAACCCCGTTTTTGCCATTGAAGAGATGGGATTTCACGAAGTCCAGTCCACGATGACATTGCCCCGTGCCTCCCGCTTTATCTCATCGGTGATTGCCAATCCGGAGTGGTTTGCGGACCTGACCCCACAAGAAAAAGAATGGCTGACAACGGCCATCCGTAATCTGTCGGAACAGGCGTGGGAGATCGAGAAAGAGCTCAATCAGGAACGGCTGGAGTTGATGGTGGAACGCGGTGACCTTGAGGTCGTCCGGTTAACCGAAGCCCAGAGGGATGCTTTCCGCGAGATCAGCCAGACAGGGCGGGATACGTATCTGGAAGCCACCGGCAACAAAGGCAAAGCTCTGCTGAAGCTGGTGTTAACCGGGCGAGAGCCAAACAACGGTGAACAGTAACAAGCAGGATTACTCAGGAACCAGCCAGTCTACGGTGTGAGCCAGCGCCAACCGCTGCGGGCCCTTTAATTCGCTCATCATCGTATCCAGGCGCTGATCAAACCCCCAGGGCGGATTCACCACCAGCATGCCCGACCCCACCATGCCCCGCTCTGGCGGCTGGTCGAGCATGACCTCGCTGCGCAGCACCTTGCGCACCGCGCCGGTTTCCAGTGCCTCCAGCAACCGGCGTTCAAGCCCACTGGCCAGTATCGGGTACCAGACGAGATAGACACCATGGCGACACTTCTTCCAGGCCCCGGTCAGCGTTGAGGCAACGGACTCATAATCAGTCTTGATTTCGTAGGAAGGGTCAATCAGTGTCAGCAGTCTTGGCTGAGCTGGCGGCAACTTCTGCAAAAGCCCTTTCAGACCATCTTGTTGATGCACCCGAACCCCGTGTTGCCGGGCCCAGGTATCCAGTTGGTCGCCTTCCGAAGGGTGAAGTTCAAAAGCTGTTACCGAATCCATGTCACGGCGAAGCTCCGCCAGCCAGGCAGGAGAGCCGGGGTAACGGGTGAGGCACTGCTGCCCTGGCCGGTTGTAGCCAGCCAAAACTTCCAGCATGGGTTGCCAGTCGGGGGAAACCAGTTGCTCACGCTGTTCCCACAGTTTCTGTACGCCGCCGTCAGCTTCGGCCGTTTTTCTCGCTCTTTCACCGGCAAGGTCATACACCGCACTACCTGCGTGGGTATCAAAGCAGGCGATGGGTGTTTTCTTGGCCTGCATCATGGTCAATGCCAGCGTGAGTGCAGCGTGTTTCTGAACGTCGGCGAAATTGCCGGCGTGGAAGGCGTGAAGGTAACTCAGCATATCGGGCTCCTGCTTTCAGGCACCCATTAAGCCGAAGTCCCTCTACTTGCGCAAGACCAGCCGGCAATGACACGCAACCTCCGGTGAAACCGCGAAAAGTCACAACTTCAACGGTTCTCCGGCCCCGCACTTCCCTGTTGCGTATAATGCTTACGACCTTGCGTTTCCGGCGTTTTATCCGTTACCGAACGACTAAGTGACTGCCAGGCCACAAACACACTTTTCGTAGAACCCGCCAAATGAACCACCGATCCACTCATGATTTTCCTCTCCATTGATTGCCACGAACGATCAAAATCTAGCACGCCAGAAAGTCTTTGCAAATGGTTCTCATTGATATTTATAATTTAGGCTCCTGGATTGAGGCAGGTCAAAACCACTTGATTCATAGGGTTTATCCAACCACAATATGAATGCTAATATTTCTTATTTACAAACGCGCATCAAAAACATGGAGTTTGCAATGAACAAGCTGTTACGCCCCGCCCCCCCTGGCGGCAATGATTGCTGCGGCCTTTACTGTCGGCTGTACCACATCCTCCGATTCAGCAACCACTGTTGAGCCGGCCACCAAAGCTTCTGTGGTTAATCATTACGCGGATCTGGCCCATGCCAACTATAAGGATGCGCTGATCACTGCCCGTAAACTCGACAAAGCAACGGACCAACTGATTGCCGCCCCCACCGAAGCCAACCTGGAAGCCGCAAAAGAAGCCTGGCTGGCATCCCGCGTGCCCTACCAACAAAGCGAAGTGTTCCGTTTTGGCAACGCCATCGTTGATGACTGGGAAGGTCAGTTGAATGCCTGGCCTCTGGATGAAGGGCTGATCGACTACGTGGAGCGGGACGAATACCAGCACGAACTGGGTAATGCCGGCGCCACAGCAAACATCATTGCCAGTAACGAAGTGACCGTGGGCGGCGAAACGCTCGACGTTACCAACCTGACACCACAGTTGCTGGCTGACCTGAACGAAATCGGCGGTTCTGAAGCCAACGTGGCAACCGGCTATCATGCCGTGGAATTCCTGCTATGGGGCCAGGATCTGAACGGGTTTGACACCGGTGCCGGTGAACGCCCGGTAACCGATTATGCCAAAGGTGAAGACTGCACCAACGGCAACTGCGAACGTCGCGGACAGTACCTGGACGCAGTGACCGATCTGCTGGTCTCTGATCTTGAATGGATGGTGGCCCAGTGGGCGCCAGGCAGCGATGACAACTATCGCGCTCAGCTGACCACTGCCGAAGCCAACGAAGGCGTGCAGAAGATGCTGTTCGGCATGGGTTCCCTGTCACTGGGGGAACTGGCCGGCGAGCGGATGAAAGTAGCGCTGGAAGCCAACTCCTATGAAGACGAGCACGACTGCTTCAGCGACAACACCCACAACTCCCATTACTACAACGGACAAGGCATCCAGAACATCTACACCGGCACTTACCGCCGTGTAGACGGCACGCTGGTAACCGGCCCGTCACTGTCTGACCTGGTAGAACAGAGCAATCCGGAACTGGATGCCCGCCTTAACGCCCAGTTGGACACCTCCATGGAAGCTCTGCAAGACATGAAGGCCCACGCGGAAAGCAGCCAGAACCCGATGGCATTTGACGAAATGATCGGCCCGGGCAATGCTCAGGGCGAACAGATCATCACCAACGCCATCATGGCGCTGGTAGACCAGACCGGCTCTATCGAGCAGGCCGCCCGCGAACTGGGTATCGACACCCTGTCTCCGGACGATGCCGGGCACGCATTCTGATAGCGACGCCAGCAACATATGGATACCGGGGATTCTGGATTCCCGGTATTCTCTGTTCCCGAGCAAGCCATGGAAAACCAGCCTCACCAGACCCAAGGTTGTTTTTCCCTGGTTTATTCAGTTCCAATGCGAGTTCCTATGACATCACGTTTTCTTGTTTCCATACTGTTCCTGTGCGTGGCACCTGGCCTCATTCATGCCGAATCCCACGCTGGCTATCCGCTGCAGACCACACCGAAAACCGGTGGTAAAGGCACCGTCGAGCAGTCAGACACCAACGCTTTTTCCCTGCCTCAGGGCAACCTGCCCATGACCAAGCGTCTGGACTTCAGCGTAGGCAACAGCTTCTTCCGCAACCCCTGGGTTGAGGCGCCGGCCAGCACCGATGCCCGCGATGGTCTGGGGCCGCTGTTTAACACCAACTCCTGTCAGGGCTGCCACATCAAGGACGGCCGCGGGCACCCGCCAGGTATTGATCAGCCACCGGTTTCACTGTTCCTGCGCCTGGCAGTGCCGGCAGACCCGGAGGAAGACGCTGACATACTGCGAACTCACGGCTTCAAGCCAGCGCCGGTCTACGGCAGCCAGTTACAGACGGCGGCGCTGCCTGCGGCCCAGCCGGAAGCCGATCTGGTTACCGAATGGCAACCCATTACAGAAACGCTTGCCGATGGCACCGAAGTGGAACTGCGCAAGCCTGTTTATCACATAGAAAACCCGAACTACGGTCCGCTGCCGGACGATCTGCTGACCTCACCGAGGGTAGCTCCGCCGGTTATCGGCATGGGCTTGCTTGAAGCCATCCCCAATGAGGATCTGGAAGCAAAAGCCGATCCGGAAGACGTCGATGGCGATGGCATTTCCGGCAGACAGAATCAGGTCTGGGATCTGGCCAGAGAGCAGACCGTACCCGGGCGTTTTGGCTGGAAAGCCGCCGAACCCAACGTGAATCAGCAGAATATGGGCGCGTTCGCTGGCGACATGGGGCTGACCTCCTCACTCAAGCCCGCCACCGATTGTACGCCTGAACAGAATTGCGAACGCTTCACCCACGGCGGTGATCCGGAAGTAAGCGACAAGGTAGCGGGTTTTGTCACCTTCTACGCCAAAACCCTGGCCGTACCCGGTCGCCGGAACATGGGCGCAAAATCAGTCAGACAGGGCGCCCGCCTGTTCAACGAAACCGGTTGTGCGGCCTGCCACACTCCCAGACACCAGACCGGAGAAGTGGCCGATCGGCCAGACCTGAGCAACCAGACCATCTGGCCCTATACCGACCTGTTGTTGCACGACATGGGACCAGGACTGGCCGACGGCCGTGATGAGTTCCTCGCCAGTGGCAATGAGTGGCGAACCCAGCCGCTATGGGGCATCGGACTGGCCCAGGTGGTGAACCCACAGGCAGGATTCCTCCATGACGGCCGCGCCCGCACTCTGGAAGAAGCCATACTCTGGCACGGCGGTGAGGCACAGCCAGCAGCCGATCGCTACCGCCAGATGCCGGCGAGTGAACGCAAGGCATTGCTCGACTTTCTCAATTCGCTATAGGGAATCCCGATGAAGCCACTGTTCCGAACTCTTGGCATCTCAGTCGCGGCCCTGACCATCAGTACCGCAGCCGCCGCCAAAACCGATATAAACCAGCAGGTCAGAGCTGTGTGGCACCAGGATATTGAAGCCGGCTACCAGAATCTGGCCAAGCAAACCCGGGCGCTTGCTGAGCAGGCGGACAGCTGGTGCCAGGAACCTGATGCCTTGAACCGCGATAGCGTGGATCAGCTCTGGCTGGACAGTTTCCGCGCCTGGCAGGCAGTTCGTTTTGTTAATTTCGGCCCGATCGAAACCGACAACCGCGCCTGGCAATTCCAGTTCTGGCCAGACCCGAAAAACCTGATTGCCCGCAAGGCCCGCTATCTGCTGACCAGTGACCAGGCACCAACAGCCGAAACCATTGCTGACTCCGGCGTAGCGGTACAGGGTTTTCCCATGGCCGAGTACCTGCTGTTTGATGAACAACTGAACAGCACTGACCGGGCCCTGCCGGCCCAACGCACGTGCCGGGCATTGGTACTTGTCGCCGGGCATATTGCAGATAACAGCGCGCAGCAACTGCAAGACTGGCAGTCTTTTGAAGACAATTACGTGGCCAACGAGCAATACCGGGACACCACCATCAAAGCGGGAATGGCGGCGCTGGAAATCCTGGAAGAACGGCGGCTGGCTCAACCCATGGGTCTTCGTGGAACAGGCAAGCGCTCGGTATACACGGCAGATGCGTGGCGCAGTGGTCAAAGCCTGGCCGCCGTCGAAGCCACGGTTCGGGGCCTGCAAGAACACTTCCTGCCGGCCCTGGTTTTGCTGCTGGAAGGCAGTGATCAGCCGGAACTGGCCGGGCGTATCGAGCAACAGTTCGCCGAGGTTCTGGAAAACTTTCCGGCAATGCGAACCCCCATGGCGCCACTTCTGGCTAGCGATGAGGCGTTTGCCCGCCTGCAGGGGCTGTATGTCGATATTTCCCAGCTGACCACCCTGGTTAATGATCAGGCCACCGTGGCGCTGGGTGTTGTTCGCGGATTCAACTCTTCTGACGGTGATTGAGGCAACACCCATGATGCGCCTGAACCGCCGACAATTGCTGAAAACCGGCGCTGCCTGTGGCCTGACCGCCACTCTCAGTGGCTGCAGCCTGCTGCCTCGCAGGGCTGGCGACAGGCCGGAGCAATATACCGGAGCTGTGGGACTGCCGGATGGCAGTTTCGGCGTCAGCGCCATTGACCGGACCGGGCAGCCACTCTGGCAATCACCCATCGCCACGCGCGGCCATAGTGGCTGCAATCGTCCAGGCGGCCAGGAAGTGCTGTTTTTCGAACGGCGCCCGGGCTGGCACTTCTATGTGTTCGACAGCATTACCGGCGCCCGACGGCACACCATCAAGGCCGACGCCGGTGAACATTTCGTGGGACACGGCGTCTTTTCACCGGATGGCCGATGGCTCTATGCCACTGCCAGCCGTTACGAACAGGGCGAAGGTATTATCACCGTCTACGATGCCGGCGATAATTACCGACGGGCAGATACGTTCGAGCTCAAGGGCATTGGCCCGCACCAGTTAACGCTACACCCTGACGGTGACACCCTGGTGATCGGGCTCGGAGGCATTCTTACCCACCCGGACTATGACCGAATCAAACTGAACCTCGACACCATGGATCCGGCACTGATTCTGCTGAACCGTCGCACCGGGAAAATCATGGGTCGTTTTCGCCCGACCCATCGCCAGCAAAGTATTCGCCATGTGGATGTCAGTGCCAGCGGCAAAATCCATGTGGCCTATCAATATCAGGGACCTTTGCATGAAACACCGCCTCTGCTGGCGACGCTGGAAAGCGGTCAGCTAAGAGAATACCGATTTGATAACGATATCCAGACCAGCCTGGCAAATTACATCGCCAGCGTGATCGCGCACCCGGAAAATGACCTGGTGGCCGCGGCTTCACCCGTTGGCGGTACCGCGATTGTATTTGATGGCAACACCGGCGAGCTGCTTGCCCGTGCGGCGATAACTGACTGCGCCGGGGTCCAGGCGCTGGCTGGTGGTGACTTTCTGATATCTTCGGGGAAAGGTCAGTTGGTGCGTCTGGGGGCAGACAACCAACCTCATGAGCTGGCGTCGCTTCCGGTTTACTGGGATCATCACCTGGTCTGATCGGTCCCGGGTGCCTTGCCATCATTAAGCGCCAGCGCGCCCACAACCACCCGGTAAATCACCCAGATGGCGATACCCACGAGGATGAACCAGCCCACGATCAGCATGGTGGTTACAAAGCCGATCACCGTCCATAGCAGACCAATCCAGAAGGTCCGGATCTGCCAGCGGAAGTGAGGCTCCAGCCAGGTGCCCCGAATCTCATCCAGTTTGACGTAATTGACAATCACGCCCACCAATGCGGTTACGCCTCCCAAAAAGAATGAAAGGGCCTGGAGGATATAGACAACAATCGCCAGGTTGCGCGCATTTCGCGGCTCCCGGGGCATATGCGGGCGGTTGTCGGCTGGAATATAATCAGGTTCTGGCACAGTGTTACTCCTTCAAAGCTGGAGTCCAGTCTAACACACAGCTTTTCCACCAGAAGCCCGGTTACCGCGGCTCAGTTCCCGGCCGGGCTGTAGCCAACCCGGAAGCCGCCCCAGTGCTTTCCGTTCACGTAAATCGGCACCGAAACATCGTGCATGATCTCGCCGGTATCACGGCGATAAGTCTGTAAAAGCATGTCTTCAGTGTGGCTGCCGCAGCGAATGCCGGTACGGTCATTGAACAATCGCTTGCTGCGGCTTTTAACCAGATCCACCTCATGATCACCGGTCGGCGGATTCGCAAACTCCCGGTTATGGGTAGGCACGTAGCCATCCGGTGCGCAGGAAATGGCAAACACAATAGCATCTTTGGAATTCTTGATGGCTTCCTGAATAGCCGGAAATGCCTGGTCAGTGTACTGGTCGAAGCTGCTGGAATACTGTTGCGGGTCGGTCTTCGCAATGGGCTCACGCTTTTTGTCGAACAGAGCAGACTCGCTGAGCTTACCTTGCTCGATTGCCTGCTCAAAGACCTTGCCAACCTGCTCCGCGCCGGATTTTGCCTGCTCATAAAACGGCCGGTGATAACTCTGCTTGCTGTTCAGGGCAAACGCAGCATTGGCCTTTTCCGCCAGGACCATCAATTTGGCCGCCTGATCCGCCAGCGAAGCCACACTGCTGTCACTCTCGGAAATATGGTCTTTCACCGTTTCAATGGCGCTAAACACCTGCCCGAGACTCTGTTCGTTCGATTGGTCAATTTCAGCAATACGGGAGACCTGCTGCTGAACCCGATCAGACTGATCGCGAATCTGATCCAACTGGCCACCGACGCTTTCTACCGAGGCCAGCCCCTCCTCAACACTCTGGGCCAGGTTCTCGATACGGGACACAATCAGCGTGGTATCACTCTGAATTTCTTCGAGGGTTTCTGCCACTTCGCCGGTAGCCTGGGCGGTACGACCCGCCAGTTGCCGGACTTCATCGGCCACTACCGCAAAGCCCCGACCCTGCTCACCGGCACGGGCGGCTTCAATCGCAGCGTTCAGAGCCAGCAGATTGGTCTGCTCGGCGATACCCTGGATGGTAGAGGTTACGCCCTGAATCTTGGTGGACTTGGCGTTCAGCTCCTGAATCAGACGCAGGTTCTCACCCGACTGCTGATGCACAACGCGCACGCTTTCAATGGCAGACGTGAGTGCCTGACGGCCCTGCACACTGACTTCACGGTTCTGAAGGGCCATGGTGGCCGCATTGGTCGCCTGTTCAGAGGACTCGTGCACGGATTCGGTAATGCGACCGGCGTGGTCTGCCATCTGGGCGGTTTCTTCCACCTGCTGGTCCAGGCGCTTTTTCACCTGATCCGCAGCATAGGACACTTCCGCGGCAGAAATGGCATTCTGGTCCGCACTGTCTGACAGGGTATCGATCAGTGCCCGGCCAGCCCTTGCGTCAGCCAGCAGACCTTCACACTGCTCATAAAGAGGATGATCTTCCGATAAGGAGCGTTCGTTAAGATCGGCAATTCCCTGCTGGACCGGCCCAAGCACGCGGACGATCAGGTAACCAGCCGCGGCCACCAACCCGACAACCACGCCGACCAGAATGGAGACTGAATCCAGACCAACCAACGGTGCCACCAGTACACAGACAATAGCGAGAATAATGGCAGCAATCAGTCCGAACACCGTTGCAGCACGATTGACTAAACCCATGACGCCCTCTTCGTTGTTATCTTTGCGTAATGCAAGTATTTATTATTTCAGGCCAAAAGCAGATTAATGAAATGGCGGCCGTTAATAACTCATACTTTAGTGGGCTACAGCCAGCCATTTCGGCCACTATTGCCAGTAACGGCCGCTTGAGAGATTTCTTGAACCGTTCAAAACCAGTCCGGCTGCATATTCAGGCAGGTATCATCCTGATTTCGCAATAACACCAGATCCTGCGCCACTGTTGGCAGCTCCCAGTGAAAGAAGTACTGAGCAGCCTGCAATTTCCCCTGATAGAAGTGGCGCTCCGGGTCACTGCTGGCAGAAGCCAGCGCGCTGGCAGCAACATTGGCCTGACGCAACCACATCCAGGCCACCATGATATGACCAAACAGCCGTAGATAACCTTGAGCATTCGCAAGCACGGATTCGGAGCCGCCTTCCATCAGGGACTTGCCCAGACCCTGCGTGACCCTGACAGCCTGCTGCAAGGTTTCGCTGAGCGACAAAGCCCATTGCTGGCATGGATCAGAGGTTGCTGCCTGCAGGTCAACCTGCATACGCTGAATCAGCAACTGCAAACCATGGCTCTGATCCTTCCAGACCTGCCGGCCAAGCAGATCCAGTGCCGATGCTCCGGCGCGTTGTGCAGCTTCCCTGTTCGCCGCTGCTTTCTGTGCCGGCCATCCGGAAATAATCGGGGCCAGGAGCGAAAACAGCTTTTCGGCCTGTTCTCGCTCGCCGGCGTCCGGATGTTCATTTTTCCGGGTCACCAACTCGGCTCCGTACAGACATAACGCCAGACCGCCCTCGCAGCCGGCCTTCCGGGATAGCAACTGACGGCGGACATCCGCCTGGGCAATCATTGGCTCCAGATCCTGCTCTGTCTCAGCGTCCTGAGCCCCGGTCGGCTGAAAATGTTCGGTCGCCCAGGCCAGATCGGTCACATAATCCCGGTACTCGGTCATCACCATGCTGAACCCCCGGGCCAGAGGCTGGCTGGCCATCCGGTCGGCTGCCGCTAAAACATCCTCGAGTACGGCATCTGACTGCCGACTCCGAACCAGTAGGCTGTCGCTAAGCACATCCCGCAACTGAAATTCAAGATCGCGGCGGTCGATAGCGGTTATGGTCATGATTCCTCTCCTGTTTCAGGACGACAAAGCCTCTCACAGCCTGTAGCCCGATGAAAGCGGTAGTTTTGGTCGAAAACGCAACGAAACCCGCAACATTACTTGACCTCGCTGACCGGCTACGTATTATCAACGACCAGGTTTTACTGACGGAGCAACCATGACCGCAAGGTCCGCCGGCTGCATGACTAATACCAGACCACTACTGACCGCTGACATAGTACGCCAGCGGGGTAGCCTGCCATACTTTCCTGATCCGCCCTTTATGGCCTGATCTTCCGGACAGTTTCTGCCCGATCTGCTGTTCATACCAGCAGGCACAAAGGTAAACTCTGTCTGCGCTGTATTGTCTGATAAACCACGTCAAAGAACACCGATAACGAGGTTGCGATGTCGCTACCGCTGGTTGTATTTCTGCCTTTTCTGGGCGCTCTTGCTGCACCTCTGTTCGCTCAGGGCGGGCGCACGGCAATTGCCATTGCCTCGTCTGTGCCGGCACTCATTGGTCTGGTGGCGCTGTTTCCGCACTGGGAGACGGTCGCCGCCGGTGGCACTGTCCTGCATAGCTATGAATGGCTGCCGGCCATCGGGCTCTCATTCAGCTTCCGCCTGGACGGCCTGGCTCTGCTGTTTGCGTTGCTGATTCTGATCATCGGTCTGCTGATTATTCTCTACGCCCGCTATTACCTGAAAAAATACGAGAATATCGGCAAGTTCTACGCGCTATTGCTGTGCTTCAAAGGTTCCATGCTGGGCATTGTCCTGTCCGGCAACCTTTTGCTGATGATGATTTTCTGGGAACTGACCAGCCTGACTTCGTTCCTGCTGATCAGCTTCTGGAACCACAAACAGGGTGCGCGCCGTGGTGCGCGGATGGCACTGGCCGTTACCGGCGGTGGTGGTCTGGCGCTGCTTGCCGGCATTCTGATCATCGGCAACATTGTTGGCAGCTTCGAACTGGATACTGTTCTGGCCGCCGGCGACCAGATCAAAGCCCATGCCATGTACCCGGTGGCGCTCACTCTTGTCCTGCTTGGCGCGTTCACCAAATCGGCCCAGTTTCCGTTCCACTTCTGGCTGCCACACGCCATGGAAGCGCCGACTCCGGTCTCTGCCTACTTGCATTCGGCGACCATGGTCAAGGCCGGCGTATTTCTGATGGCCCGCCTGTACCCGGCACTGGCCGGTACCGACCAGTGGTTTTACATGGTCAGTTTTACCGGCATGGCAACGCTGTTGGTCGGCGCCTACGTCGCCATGTTCAAGCATGATCTGAAAGGCCTTCTGGCCCACTCCACGGTAAGCCACCTGGGCCTGATCACCCTGCTGTTCGGTATGGGCACCAAACTGGCCGCCGTGGCTGCTGTTTTCCATATCATCAACCACGCCACCTTCAAGGCCTCGCTGTTCATGGCCGCCGGCATCATTGACCATGAAACCGGCACCCGCGACATGCGTCGAATCAATGGCCTCTGGCGCTATATGCCACACACGGCAACGCTGGCCATGGTAGCCGCCTCATCCATGGCCGGTGTGCCGCTGCTCAACGGCTTTCTCAGCAAGGAGATGTTCTTTGCCGAATCCCTGCAACTGAACCTGCCCGGTGTCATAGCCTGGCTTCCGCCAATCGTCGCCACCCTGGCCGGCATCTTTGCTGTGGCGTATTCGGCACGCTTTATTCACGACGTGTTCTTCAACGGCAAACCGGTCAACCTGCCGGTTTATCCGCCCCATGAGCCACCGCGTTATATGAAAATCCCGGTGGAAATACTGGTGTTCGCCTGTCTGATGGTGGGCATGTTCCCGGCGTTTTCGGTTGGCCCACTGCTGTATTCTGCATCTTTCGCCACACTTGGCGGTGAGGTACCGGACTACAAACTCGCCCTTATGCATGGCTTCAATCTTCCCTTGATGATGAGCATTGCCGCCTTCGTGGGCGGGCTGATCATGTACACGCAACGCCACAAGTTCTTCGCTTTCCACGCCCGGTTCCGGGAAATTGATGAAAAGGCGGTGTTCGCCTCTGTGGTTTCCAGAATTGTGGATCTGGCACACCGGTTCACAGCGAACGTTGAAAACGGCTCCCTGCAACGTTATGGCATGCTGCTGGTGGTGAGTGTCATTGGCGTCGCCATGGTGCCACTTGCCAGTCTGGGTGTATTTGTCGGGGAAAGCGGTCTGTCGCCAGTCGACTGGCCCACCGGCATTGCCGCGGCAGTATTGATTGTCTCGGCACTTGCCACTGCTTTTTGCCACCGTGAGCGATTCATGGCGCTGGTTCTGCTCAGCGTGGTGGGGCTTATTGTGGCACTCGGCTTCGCCCGGTTCTCGGCACCGGACCTGGCCATGACCCAGCTATCAGTGGAAGTGGTCACCATTGTTCTGTTGATGCTGGCGCTGTATTACATGCCGTCCTGGACGCCACGGGACAGCCTGGCGGGTAGACGCCTGCGGGATGTTGTTCTGGCGGCGATTACCGGTATCGGCATGACCCTGGTCACCCTGGCCATGCTGACTCAGCCGTTCAGTTCTATTTCCGAGTTCTTCCTGGAAAACAGCAAATCCGGTGGCGGCGGCACCAACGTGGTGAACGTGATTCTGGTGGACTTCCGGGGCTTTGATACCCTGGGCGAGATCACGGTTCTGGCCATTGCCGCACTGGGCATTTACGCTCTGCTCAAGGACACCGCTCTGACACCACCGCCAAGTGATGGCCAGGGCCACGCCTGGACCCGCGACGCTCATCCACTGATGCTCAAACAGCTGGCACGGCCACTGCTGCCCCTGGCCCTGATGGTGTCGGCGTATATCTTCCTGCGCGGTCACAACCTGCCGGGTGGCGGCTTCATTGCCGGACTGATCACCTCGATCGCGCTGCTGGTTCAGTATATTGCCACCGGGCTGGTGCCGACTCAGGATCGCATCCGCTTCAAGTACCACAACGTGATTGGTCTGGGGCTCCTGTTCGCCACCATTGCCGGTGCTGGCAGCCTGGCGTTCGGCCATCCATTCCTGACCTCAACATTCGAATACCTCAAGTGGCCAGTGGTGGGTAAATTTGAAGTCGCCTCGGCGCTGATTTTCGATCTTGGTGTTTATCTGGCGGTAATCGGTGCCACGCTGCTGGCTCTGGTCAGTATTGGCCGGCTGTCACCTCATTCGGCGATAAAAAGTCCCCGGGGGAAATCATAATGGAACTCGTCTTTGCCCTGGTCATTGGCACACTGACCGCGACCGGCGTCTACCTCTTGCTGCGCGCACGCACCTTCCCGGTGGTGATGGGTCTGACCCTGCTTTCTTATGGGGTCAACCTGTTCCTGTTCTCTTCAGGGCGACTGGCAACCGGGCAGCAGCCCATTCTGGGCAGTACGGAGAGCTACGCTGACCCTTTGCCTCAGGCCCTGGTACTGACTGCCATTGTGATCGGGTTCGCCATGACAGCCTTTCTGGTGGTGATGTCCCTGCGCAACCTGGCTGACAACGACGACGATCATGTCGACGGCAAACAACCCAAGCGCCCAACGGAAGACCATAAACAGGAAGAGGAGGCTAGAGGCAAATGAATCACTGGCTTACCGCACCCATCCTGATTCCGTTGCTTGGCGGCATTCTGCAAACCTTCATGGGCTACGCGCCCATGCCTCTGCGCCGGACTCTGGCCGTGGCCACCACCGTGCTGCTGGTGGCAGCCAGCCTGATACTACTGTCCATGGCCGATGACGGCAGTTACCGGGTTTACGCCTTTGGTAACTGGCAGCCGCCGTTCGGCATCGTGCTGGTGCTGGACAGGCTCGCCGCGTTCATGGTGGTCATGACCTCCGTACTGGCACTGTTCTGCCACCTGTTTTCACTGGGTGGTGCCGATGAGGGCAACCGGCAGTTCCACACCCTGTTTCTGTTCCAGATAATGGGCCTGAACATCGCGTTCCTCACAGGCGATCTGTTCAACCTGTTTGTTGCCTTCGAGGTTCTGCTTATCGCCTCTTACGGCTTGCTCATGCACGGTGGCGGCACTGCCCGCACGGTGCCCGGGCTGCATTACGTGGTACTGAACCTGATCGGCTCCGCGATCTTCCTGATCAGCGTGGGCATGATCTACAGCGTCACCGGCACACTGAACATGGCAGACCTGGCCGTAAAAGTGCCGCAAGTCACCGGGGAAAATCTGCAGATCGTCAAAGCCGGCGGCATGATGCTGCTGATCGTGTTTGCGCTGAAAGCAGCAATATTGCCCCTGTGCTTCTGGCTGCCCAGAGCCTATGCCAATGCCACTGCTCCGGTTGCCGCCCTCTTCGCGGTAATGACCAAAGTGGGTATTTACGCCATCATCCGGGTATACCTGTTGATATTCGGCGACAACGCCGGTGAACTTGCCAATCTGGGTATGGACTGGCTGTTTCCGCTGGCGCTGATAACGCTGGCCATGGGCGTTATCGGCGCGCTGGGGGCTGACAACCTCAGATCCCTGATTGCCTGGCAGGTCATCATTTCCGTGGGCACACTGCTGGCCCCCATCGCATTGGGCTCCCGGGAAGGTATCTCGGCCGCACTGTTCTATATGCTGAGCACCACCTGGACGGTGGCCGGCCTGTTCCTGGTCGCCACGCTGATTGCCAACCACCGGGGCAGTGCCGGGGACCGCATTATCACGGCCCCGAAAATGCACCATCGCACCTTCCTGAGCGTACTGTTCCTGATTGGTGCCGTGGCTGCCGCAGGCCTGCCGCCCCTGAGCGGATTCTTCGGGAAAGTACTTATTCTGCAATCCGTGGAACCGGGCACGAACATGGCCTGGCTCTGGTCGGTTGTGTTGATCGGCAGCTTCCTGACGTTGGTTGCCTATAGCCGTGCCGGCAGTATTGTCTTCTGGCGCACGGTGGACGGCCACCTGAACGCCCCGGATCGTCTGTCCGGAACCACGGCCGTTGCGGCTGGCGCAATGACGGCACTGTCGATCGTGATTGTTGCTCTGGCCGGCCCGATCAACGAATACACCGACGCTACCGCCGCCCAACTGCTGGACCCGTCTGCCTATCTGGAAATACTGAAGGCCCCTATGGTCGGGGAGGATAACTGATGCTAGATCGTCTTCGCTTTCCACAGCCCTGGCTCAGCCTGCTTCTGTTTGTCACCTGGCAGTTTCTGAGTGACGGGGTGTCCGGGGCCAGCGTGGTTATGGGGCTTTTGCTGGCCTGGCTGATTCCACAAATCACTCACGGTTTCTGGCCCGAGCGTCCGGCTTTTGTGAAAGCCTGGCGCATGCCGAAGTACCTGACAATTGTGCTCTGGGACATCATTATCGCCAGTTTCTCGGTAGCGAAACTGATACTCAGCCCCCGCAAGCCGCAGCCGGTGTTTGTCTGCTACCCACTGCAGCTGGAGCATCCGCTGGCTATTTCGATTCTCGCCAGCACTATTTCGTTGACGCCAGGAACGGTCAGTGCGGATGTCAGTGATGACGAGCGAATACTGTTGATACACGCGCTGGATGCCGGCAGCGACCAGGAAGTGATCGATGCCATCCATAACCGCTATGAAAAACCGCTGATGGAGATGTTCAAATGATGACCATCGCTCTGTATATCACCATCGCCATGGTCACTCTGGCCGCGCTTCTGAATATGTATCGGCTGATCAAGGGGCCGGATGCGCCGGATCGCGTGCTGGCACTCGATACGCTTTACATCAACGCCATCGCGCTGATCATTCTGCTGGGCATTACCCTGGGCACGCGTATGTACCTGGAGTCGGCACTGCTGATCGCGGTCATGGGCTTTGTCGGCACCGTCGCCATGGCCAAATATCTCAAGCGCGGCAGCGTGATCGAATAATTCCGGAGGAGATTCCCTATGAATCCGTTTATCGAATACCTGATCTCCGGGCTTTTGCTACTCGGAGGCGCGTTTACCCTGATCGGCGCCCTCGGCCTTGCGCGCCTGCCAGACTTCTTCACGCGTCTGCATGGCCCGACAAAGGCAACGACCCTGGGCGTCGGGGCAATCATGCTCAGTTCGGTATTTTTCTTCTCCAGTACAGGAGAAGGGCTGGGCATCTCAGAAATACTCATCACCGTATTTCTGTTCCTGACCGCTCCGGTCAGCGCCAACATGCTGGCCAAATCAGCCATGCACATCGGCGTCAAAACCATGGATAACACGCGGGGCCAGCCCTGGGATCAATAAACGGTCGCCGCAGGGCCGAAGCGCCTGTCAGAGCCCGGAGAAGGTGAAATCAACCTCCGGCCGGCGGCCGGCGACAATATCCGCCAGAGCGGCAGCCGAACCACAGGAATGAGTCCAGCCCAGAGTGCCATGACCGGTGTTGAGATACAGGTTGCTGAAATGGCTCTTGCCGATATACGGCACGTTGGAAGGGGTGGTCGGGCGCAACCCGGTCCAGAACTCGGCCTGATCCCAGTATCCCGCCTCGGGCATCAGCTCAGCTGAACGGCGCACAATCGCCCGGCAACGGGTGTAGTTCAGATCCCGGGTATAACCGCCCAGCTCCGCCGTACCGGCAACCCGCATGCGATCGCCCAGGCGTGAGTAAACCAGCTTGTATTCGTCATCCGTCAGGCTGACATTAAACGCCGCGTCCGGGTTTTTCACCGGTACGGTAATGGAATACCCCTTGGCCGGGTAGATATTCAGGAACAGGCCCAGCTTGCGGGCCAGAACCGCGCTGAAGCTGCCCAGACTCAGCACATAGCTGTCTGCCCGCAAGGTTTCATGTTTACCGTCACGCAGTGCCAGAACCCCCAGAATACGGTCACCGGCCCTGTCGAAGTCCAGTATCTCGGTACCATACAGAAACTCCACGCCAGCCTGTTCACACCGTTTGGCCAATGCCTGGGTAAACTTCCGGGCATCGCCGCTTTCGTCATCGGCGGTATAAGTACCTCCGGCAATCCGGTCCCGAACCGGTGCCAGCGCCGGTTCCAGTTCAATCGCCCGGTCGGCATCAATCACCTGCCGGTCACAGCCCAGCTCCCGCATGATTCTTGCCGGCTCCTGGGCTGCATCAAACTCCGCGGGATTGGTGTAGAAATGCAGGATGCCCTTTTCCAGGTGGTCGTACTCGACACCGGTTTCAGCCCTCAGAGCCTGCAACTGCTCGCGGCTGTAGGTGCCCAGATTGACCATCTGACGAATGTTGTGAGCCGCTTTGGCCGAAGTGCACTGAGTCAGGAAAGACAATGCCCAGCGCCACTGATACGGATCAACCTTCGGCCGATATAACAGCGGCGCATCCGGCTTGAATAGCCATTTCAGGATTTTCAGCGGTGCGGAGGGGTTGGCCCAGGGCTCGGCGTGGGACACTGACACCTGCCCGCCATTGGCATAGCTGGTCTCCAGGCCTGACTGGTTCTGCCGATCAACCACGGTGACTTCGTGCCCCTGCTTCTGCAGATACCAGGCCGTGGTAATACCCACAACACCCGCGCCCATTACCAGTATCCGCATATCTGCCTCACTCCCCGTTTCTGAATAGTAAACTGATCAACCACCGGCTTTTTTGACTGTCCAGCCTTTCCGCTCAAGCAAGGGCACCAGAATATCTCTCTGGTCACCCTGAATTTCCACCACACCTTCCTTCACGGTACCGCCGGTACCGCACTTGGCTTTCAACAATTTGGCGTAGGCCTTCAGCTCTTTTTCATCCAGCGGTATGCCGGTAATCAGGGTCACACCCTTGCCTTTACGGCCTTTGGTTTCGCGGCTGACCCGAACAATGCCATCACCCTTTGGTGCCGCAGACTGGCTACAGACACAGTCCGATACCGGCTGACGACATTCCGGGCACATGCGCCCCTGTTCGGTGGAAAAAACCAGACCGCCTCGATTCTTCATGCCCACAATACCATCCCGTCGGTTGTTCAGTTTACGCCCGGAGGGTATTGCGAAAACATGTCGGAGACAACCTCGTCAATGATCTTACGACGGGTCTCCGGGGACTGGTTTTCCCGCAGATAACGCCGGCCGGTTGCCTGCCAGACCACATCTCCGGTTTCCCTGTCCGCCAGGCGCACTACCAGCTTGCCTTCGGTAATTTCCCGAACCGGCGGCGGTGCTGAAACGCCCCAGCCAAAGTTGCCGCTGCCAAAACCGAAGCCCAGCCCGACACCCGACTGTTCCAGGCGTTCTTCCTCAACGATTCGCCACTCCACCAGCAGGTCGGCCTCGTCTGCTCCCAGCTTTCTCATGGCCTTGCGGTCCAGCTCTCGCTCAATGGCTTCGCGTACGCGGCGATCATCCAGGGAAGTAAAACCAGAGTTTTGCTCCACGGGCGCAAAGGCCCAGCTTCCGTATTTGCCAAACACCACCGCAGAATCATAATCGGTGACACTTCGGGCCGCGCAGCCGGCCAGCAGCCCAACTGCCAGTATCAGGCTCAATAGTCGCATTTCCATACCTCCTGCATTGAATGCATCTGTTATCAGTATACGACCTGGCCGACATCGGGGGTTGTCTGTCGGTTCATGTTTCGAAACGGTAATCCAGTTTCCGGGCTTCACAGAAAGCGGAAAACGCCTCGTTCATGATCTCCGGCATTGTAATCACTGCACTGACACCGTTGCCATAATCAATGTTTTCCAGTTCTCCGCCATTGTTTTCGCACCAGTGCCGAACCGGCTGTTCATCGGCGAAATCAAGCAGGACACAGGCACGGGACCGTATCTGTTGCACTTTCCGGCCCACTTCTGACAACACGCTTTCTACCGCCCCGGCGTAGGCCCGAACCAACCCGCCGGCGCCCAGCTTGATACCGCCGAAATAACGGATCACGATCACCAGAACATCTCCCATATCCTTGTGCTGAATCACGTTCAGAATCGGTTTTCCGGCGGTCCCGGAAGGTTCACCATCGTCGTTCATGGCAGCTTCTGCTGCCGACCCCGGGCGGCCTATTTGATAACCCCAGCAAACATGCCGGGCGTCCGGAAAGTCACGATGGGCTTCGGCCACCCGCTCCCGAACGTCATCCCTATTACTGACCGGGTAAACCCGGGCAATAAAACGGCTTTTTTTGATTTCCGTTTCCCGCTCCACAAAACCGACCGGTACCGGATAGTCTTTGCTCATATATTCCTCAGCCATTGATAAAGACCGGCAGCACAATAGTGACCTGCAAGCCACCCTCTGCCCGATTTTCCGCCGCAATACTGCCATCGTGGGCAGCCACGATATCCCGGGCAATGGCCAGACCCAGCCCCCAGCCTTTACTGCCCCGGGACCGGTCTGCCCTGAAAAATGGCTCGAACAGATGAGGCAGCGTGTCTTCCGGAACACCCGGCCCTTCATCGGCAACGGTAATACGGATTTCATTGTTCACCAGCGCCACCGAAACATGAACCGAATGCCGTGGTGGCGTATGGTCAAGTGCATTCTGTAGCACGTTATCCAGTGCCCGCTGCAACAGCCCGGCGTCGCCCAGCAGCACGATATTTCTGGCTTCATCTGACGCCTGTATCTTGCAGTCCACGCCCTGATGCTCGGCATAATCGGCAATACCCTGTAATACGCGGTTGATCACAGCCAATGGCTTTACCGGCGAGCGCTCAATGTCGCCACCGTTTTGTGACACCCGGTACAGCGCCAGGATTTGCCCGGTCATGGCCTCCAGCCGTTCATTCTGCCGCAGGATGCTGGCCATCAATTCCGGGTCGGCGCCACTGTCGCTGGCCAGTTCAATGGCCACTCTCTGTCGAGCCAGCGGTGTTCTCAGATCGTGGGAAATGTCCCTGAGCAACTGGCCCTGGCGGTCAAGCAGCTGGCACAGGCGGTCGGTCATGGCGTTGAAGGCCGTTGCCAACTGCCCGACTTCATCCCGGCGGCTGGCAATCCGCTTGGCGACCCGCAGCTGTGTGTCCCCTCCGGCAATAGCGCGGGCTGCGCCCTCCATATGCCGCAGCGGCCGGGACACAATCCGGGCCACCCACCAGCACGCCAGGGAGATCAATACAAACGCCAGTGCCATTTCCACAAACCGGAACAGGCGCGGATCCAGCCAGCCCTCTCCGCCCATGCGGGGCCAGGCCACCAGTTGATAGCCACTGTCCAGTTCGATCACCGCCGGTTTGTGGGCATACCAGCCGGACGATTTCAGGCGCTGGCGAATACTTCGGGGCAGGCGATGACGCCCCTCCTCTCTTTCAATCAGCATCAGGTGAAGATCCAGACGCTCACCTTCCGAACGCAGGTATCGCCAGGCGTCTCCCCGGCCTTTCTGTTCGCGGATCTCCAGCGCGTCTGCTGCCACTTCCTGCAAACCGATCTGTCGCTCAATGGACTGGCGTTCGCGATCCAGCAAATAGCGGGTCGCCAGATGACTGGCCACCACCGTCACGGCCATGGCCAACCAGATGAACAGAAATATCCGCCAGAACAACGGAAACATGAATCGTTTCATCAAACGGGCACCCTGTAGCTGTAGCCCAGCCCGCGGACGGTTTCAATGCGGGGCGGGTCGTCATTGCCAAGTTTCTTGCGCAGGTTGCTGATGTGCATGTCCAGCGTACGGTCGTGGGCTTCGAGCCTGCGCCCGAGGGCCCACTGCATCAGGTCGGATTTTCGAACCACGCTGCCGGCACGGGACAGCAGAACCTGCAGCACTTCGTATTCGGTGGCGGTGAGGTCCAGTGGCTGACCATCCTGAAAGATCCGCCGTTGCCCCGGCTCCACCCGCAGATCACCATAGATGCGTGAGGCGTCTACTTCGGTTTTATGGTCCCAGGCAATGCGCCGCAACAGCGCCTGCAGGCGGGCAACCAGTTCCCGGGGGTTGCAGGGCTTGGGGATGTAATCGTCAGCGCCGACTTCAAAACCGACAATACGGTCGGTTTCATCACCGCGGGCAGTAAGCAGAACCACCGGCAGATGGGTTTTCCCGCGCAGCTCCCGAAGCACTTCCAGGCCGTTAATATCGGGCAGCATGATATCCAGTACCGCGATGTCGCAATCCTGCCCCAGCGCCAGAGCCAGGCCATCACGGCCGTTGGCGGCTTCGCGCACGGAAAACCCCTGCCCGGTGAGGTACCTCGCCAGCAGTTCCCGCAGTTCGTCGTCGTCTTCAATCAACAATACCCGATTGTGCATGTGCTTCCCTCCGCCACTGAGCGAATACAGTCTATCACGGCCGCTGACCATCACCTGAGGCGCCAATTTTCTTTACCGAAGCTTTACACGGGCCTGACACCGTCTGACATTGAACAGGCGTACCATGGCGTTCATCAACAGGCAAAACCAGAGAGGTGCCAACCATGAACGCAAAAACATCCATTCTCGCCACCGGTGTACTGATGGCCACACTGATTGCTGCCAGCCCGGCTGCCATGGCCGACAACCATGGCAAACACAAGCAAGGTGGCAAATGGGACAAGCAGGAAATGTGCGAGAACTTTCGCGAGGGCAAAGGCCCGTTCAATCGCGAAGAGCGCCGTGCCGAGATGGCCGATCGTCTGAAGCTGACTGACGAGCAGCGTGAAATCTGGCAGGAAATCCATCAGGAGCGCCAGCAGAAACACCAGCAACGCATGGAGCAATGGCAGGAAAAGATGGAACAGCGCTGCGGCGATAAAGGTGAACGGGGCAAAAACCGGAAGTGATCAAACTGGGGGTTCTGTCGTATGGTGGGGTTATCATCCACTGAGTAGTCGCCCTTTTATGGCAGAACCCGCTTCATCTGAAATCACGCTGGAAACCTGCAGCCGTATCGCCGATATCCCGGAAACGGATTGGCAGCGGTTGGCCGGCAGGAACAACCCGTTTCTTAGGTATGAGTTCTTTCAGGCACTGGAGGAATCCGGCTGCGCCACCACAGCAACGGGCTGGACGCCGAGTTATCTGGTGTTTCGCGTGGCGGGAGACATTCGCGGCGTGGCACCGGCCTGGCTGAAAAGTCATTCCCGGGGCGAATACGTTTTTGACTGGAGCTGGGCGGACGCCTATGAGCGTTACGGCCTGCCCTACTACCCGAAACTTCTGCTCGCCATTCCCTTTACACCATCGCGGGGGCCGCGATTGTTGCTGGCCCCTGACCTGAGAGCTCAACTCACGCCGGAAACACTGCACGACTTGCTGGATGAAGTGACCCGGCATTCGGGTTCTCACTCCTGGCACTTATTGTTCCCCAATGCTGACGATCAACAGTTGTTGGCCCACGACCATGACTTGCACCGGATTGGTTGCCAGTTCCACTGGCACAATCATGGCTACCATAACTTCGATGACTTCCTGGCCGCGCTGACTTCCCGAAAACGCAAGTCGATCCGCAGGGAGCGCCGGCAGGTCTCTGAGCAAGGCATCACGTTTTGCGGATTTCACGGGCAGGACATTCCGGATCATGTGCTTTCGGCGTTCTATGTGTTCTACCAGGCCACTTATTTCAAGCGCGGCCAGCGACCCTATCTGAACAAGGCGTTTTTTGAACGGCTGCGGGATCGGTTACCAGAGCACCTGCACGTTATTATGGCGGTACATGAGGGCGAGATGATTGCCGGGGCGCTGTTCCTGGCGGGAGAGACGACGCTGTACGGGCGCTACTGGGGCTGTCTGGAGGAGTACAATCACCTTCACTTCGAGACTTGCTATTACCAGGGCATAGAGCTGGCTCTGGAGCTGGGTTTGCAGCATTTTGATGCCGGTGCTCAGGGCGAGCACAAGCTGGTGCGGGGTTTCGAGCCGGTGATCACGCATTCCTGGCACGGCATACAGCACCCGGCCTTTCGGGAGGCGATTGCTGATTTTACCATTGAAGAGGCGGAGCATGTGCGGGCTTACTTTGAGGAGGCCAAAACCGTTTTGCCGTTTCGACGTGGTGAGTAGCCCCCTCCTTCCCGATAGACGGCCACTGTGTGGGTGTACCTCCCAAAAACCGCTACGAGCACTTCCATGTGCGCTTCTCTCAGGCCATCCATGGCCTTCGAAATTTTTGGGAGGTACACCCACACACTGGCCTGAAATGTACTGAGCCTGCTGGCGATCTATTTCACTTTGGAAATTCTGAATGTTGTCGTATCACAGCTTGGCAAACTCCAGATACCGGCTGGCAGCCTGCTTTTTCTCGTCCTGGCTGTTGAGCATTTCCAAGCGCAGATTATCGATGATTTTCATATAACCATCCAAAGGCGACTTCTCCTTGCCCTGATCCTTTGACGCTTCAATAAACGCCTGCTGCTTTTCACGAATCTCGCTCAGTTTTTCCAGAGCCTTCTGCATCGCCGCAATTCGGGCATCCACCGGGCCGTTTCCATTGTTACCGCTCTCGTCTGAATTGCCGTTATTACCAACAACACCCAGTGAGGTTTCCACCGGCGGAGCAGCTTCGGTGTTTTGCTCGGCCAGATCCAGCTCTTCCAGGGTACGCACTTCGCCGTCGGTGGTCAGGTAGATACCGGAAGCCTTGATCTGGCCAAGCGGCACGCCCTGTGGATTGGTCAGAGTGAAACGGTCATCGGCGCTGTCGACATACAGGGCCTGCACTCCGACGTCTTTCAGGGAGCGCAGTTCGTCGTCTCCCCCGGCGGTTTGTACCCAGACCTGGAGCAGGGAGAAGACGTCGTCGTTGGCGTCGATCCAGCGGTTGCCGTCGTCGTCGAAAGCGGCCAGTTCGCTGAAGCCGGAGCCGCTTTTCGGGCCGAACAGTTCGCTGCCGTCGTCCACTTTGCCGTTGCCGTTGCGGTCAAACACCAGGTATCCGCTGCCACTGCCCAGGCTGGCGAAGTCTCCGGTTTTGCCGTCGCTGTTCATGTCGAACTCAAACAGGCTATCGGTGAGCTGTGCGGTGGTTGAGCCGAAATTAATAACCAGGGGATCGGTCATTGGCCGCTCCTGGATTTGCACCAGCTCGGAATATTCGTAGCTGCGCGATTGGGATTGGCGTAGGGACAGGGTGAAGTCGATGCTTTCGCCGTTTTCCAGGGTAATGCTGCCGCTGGAAGCAAAGCTGCGGGTTTCGCTTTCGGAGTAGAACAGGTACTGGCCGGCCTGAACGCTGACGCTGGTCTGGGGTTCTGCGACGGTACCGCCACCCAGCGCAGCTCGGCTGACGGTCAGCGCCTGCTGGCCGAGCAGAAACAGTTCGGAGGATTGCTCGACAAATTCAGCGCTGGTGTAGGTGGCCGTGCGGTCGTTGCCCTGCACCTGGCTGGAGCTGTTGAACGACAGTTGTTCCTGGCTGCTGTACTGGTAAGCCGCCTGACGAAAAAGGGAGCGCTGGCTGGCACCGGTTTGTGTTTCTTGCGAGGCCGGGGCCTGTTGGCGGATGCGCAACTGGCTGGCGTCCATCGCCGATACCTGGCGGGTGTTGTTCTGGGTGAAGGAAATCTGGCTGGAAGCAATCATGGTGGCGAACCCTCAACGGACTTGCCCGTTTATCGGCCAACCACCCTCAAACTTGAACAGAAATTAAACAACTCAGCCCACGCTGACTTTTGCCAGGGTATCGGCCTGCAATTGTTGCAGATAATCACTGATGGATACCGGATAGTCTGGCGCTTCCGCAATGGTTCGCTGGAGCTCGGGCATGGCAAGAATCTCACGCCAGGCGTGTTCTGCCTGCTTGTCGAGCGAACCAATGGCTCCTGGCAGAATCCGGCCGTTTGTCATCACGGGTTTGAGCAGGGGCGTACCCCCAAAGTCTTCATTCACTCCGGCAATGACATCGCCACAGCTGGTTCCGTGCGCATCGTATTGCCGGAACACCTGTTTGGCCCCTGGAAAGGAGGTTTTCCCCGAGGAGTTCTTCATTTTCGGCTCACCGGCGTATTCGGTGAGTTTGTAGGCCAGTTCCAGAGCAGGGGCATCGCAGGCCGCACCAATGGCGGTACCCACGCCGAAGCCGTCAATCGGCGCGTCCCGCTCGCGCAGCGAGGCAATACGGTATTCATCCAGGCCACCACTGGCCATGATTTTGATGTCGGTGAAACCCGCTTCGTCCAGAATTTCCCGGCAATCAAACGCCTCAGCCGCCAGATCACCCGAGTCCAGTCGGATGCCACCAATCTGCGCTTCCGGGTCAGATTTCAGCCATTCCACAATCCGGGCCACGGCCCTGCGGGTATCGTAAGTATCCACCAGCAGTGTGGTGCCCGGATACAACCGGGCGTACACCTTGAAGGCTTCCATTTCATCCGGATAGGCCTGCACGAAACTGTGAGCCATGGTGCCACTGACGTTCATGCCGAAATCCAGCCCAGCCTGCACGTTGCTGGTGCCCGAGAGCCCTGCCAGCCGATAGGCGCGGACACCACGATGGGCGGAATCCAGACCGTGCATTCTGCGCATGCCGAAATCGACCACCGGCCGGTCTCCCGCTGCAAGTTTGGCTCGCACGGCTTTGGAAGCCAGCACCGTTTCCAGGTGCACATAGTTCATCACCAGGCTTTCCAGAACCTGGGCTTCGGCGATCGGCGCTTCGATTTCCAGCAGCGGTTCCTGAGGAAATACCGGCGTGCCCTCATCCACCGTGCGGATGCTGCCACTGAAACGAAAGTTTTCCAGCCATTCCAGAAACCGGGGCTGGAAACGGTTCAAGTGCTTCAGCTGTTCAATCTGCTGCGGGGTAAATCGCAGCGTTTCGATCAACTCGACGATCCGCTGCTGGCCACAGGCGAGCATGAAATTCCGGTTTTTCGGCAGTTGCCGGAAAAACAGGCTGAAGGTGGCGGTATCTGTCATGTTTTCCGCCCAGTACGCCTGAGCCATGGCCAACTCGTACAGATCGACCATCAGGGCAAGATCGTCTTCGTGTATCAATGCTCACCTCACAGTAGCGGGGTTGTAAAAGGGCTCAGGATTTACCAGAAATAGCGGACACCAGCGGCTGCCACCAACCCGACACTGATTGCCGCCAGCGGTTTTCGGACAACCAGCATAGTGACCCCCGTAGCCAACAGAGCGGCCAGTGCGCCCATATCGCCGGCAACGGCCATGGGCACAATGATGGCGATCAGCACGGAGCTGGCCATGGTATTGATGAAGCTTTCGATGCGCGGGCTGATGCGTACAAACGACATAAGGAACACGCCGCCAAAACGGGTCACCAGAGTGACCAGCGCCATGATGGCTATCAGCCCGAGAATGCCCAGGGAGGTGGTTTCAATGGCCATCGCCTGCCTCCCCTTCCGTGGTTTTTCTGGCACCGGGTTCGAGCCAGAACAGGCCAATGGCCCCACCGGCCAGGGCGCCTACCACCACATGCATGTTCGGCGGCAGCCATTTCCAGGCCGCCAGCGAGGCACCACCGGCCACCAGCCAGGCAACCAGCACCCGGGGCGTTTTCTTGCCGCCCAGGGCCATCGAGAACAAAAAGCAGCCCAGCACCATATCCAGCCCCAGGGCCTTGGGATTCTGCAACAGACCGCCGAAATAGACGCCCAGCGTCGTGCCCACCAGCCAGGCCAGCCAGATCACCAGACCACCGCCCAGAATCACTTCCAGGTTATGCCGGCCGCTCTGATATTCCTGGGCCGAAACCGCCCAGTTGGCGTCCGTCAGCAGTAACAGCAGGCCATATCTTTTCCCGGGAGATACATTTTTCAGCATGGGGTAAAGCGAAGCCCCCATCAGCAGGTGACGGGAATTGATGGCGAACACCACGGCAATCAGCGGCAGTACGGAGACTTCTGTTCCCCACATATCCAGAGCGGCAAACTGGGAGGCACCGGCAAACACGGTGGTGCTCATCAGCAGTGATTCGAGCGGGGTCAGCCCGGCCTGCACCGCAGCCAGGCCAAAGGCAGCACCGAACGCCACCACAAAAAATGAGATGGGCAGCATGCGGAAGAATTCCATGCGCACCTTCTGCGCCTGGAACCTATATGGATAGTTGGCTAATGACATCGAACAAAACTATGCCGGAAGACATCAAATACGAATAAGCAATAACCCCTACAGGCGCCCAAGCGAAGCCTTCAGGGTTTCACCAATGCGGGCATTCAGTTTCAGTGACACCAGCTCATCCGCCCGGGTACGGCCCAGATTCAGAGTGGCAATCGGCTTGTTCCATTGACTTGCGTAGCGACAAAAACGCAAACCGGAGTACACCATCAGCGACGAACCAATCACCACCAGGCCGTCGCTCTGTTTCAGGGTATCCAGCGCGGAATACACGCGCTCTTTAGGCACAAAATCCCCAAAAAACACGACATCCGGCTTCAGGATGCCATCACACTTCGGGCAACCGACGGGCCGGAAATCCGAGAAATCGACATCCAGATCGGCATCGCCATCGGGCGCCGTCTCTGCGGTGTATTTATCAAAACCGGGGTTGAGCTGCGCGCACCGGTCGTGCACATCATCTCGCGGGCAACGGTAACCACAACTCATGCAGACCACTTCGTCGGCGCGGCCATGCAGGTCCGTCACGCCCCGGGTGCCGGCTTTCTGGTGCAGGCGATCGACATTCTGGGTAATGACCAGGCTGCTGTGATTCAATAACTCCAGGTCTGAAATGTGGTGGTGAGCAGGGTTGGGCTTGGCGGTCCGCATCACCGGCCAGCCGATAAGGCTTCGGCCCCAGTAACGCTGGCGGGTCTGGAAGTTTTCCATGAAGTCTGCGTGCTGAACCGGCTGCTTGCGTTTCCAGGCGCCGTCGCCATCCCGATAATCGGGAATGCCCGAATCGGTGCTCACGCCGGCACCGGTGAGAATCATCAGCCGCGGATAGCGATGGATAAACTCCGCCAGCAAAGCACCTGCTTCTTCCGGCTCATGCAATACCGGAGGCTGTTCCAGCTCGGGCAGGCGTTGGCTGGAACTGAATGGGCGGCTTCGATGGGCGGTTACGGGCATACAAACTCCGGTTTCTCAGCCCGGCTTTCGGGCCACGTATACGGTGTTGAACGATTCCCTGTTCTGGAAAGGGTTAAAAAAGGATACGACGCGGCAATCAACATCAATGAACACGTCCCGCAACACGGCCATGAATTCATCATCCTCACCTTCGTTGGACCACATGGCGAATACGCCCCGGGGTTTGAGTTGCCGGGCCATTAATTCCAGATTCTCTACAGTGTAGAAGCTGGCACTCGAGTCGTGTAGCAAGGCCCGTGGCGAGTGGTCGATATCCAGCAGGATGGCATCGAAGCGTTTGCCGGGGGCATCGGGGTCAAAGCCGCCGGTAGCGGGATCGGCCACGGCCATGTCGAAGAAGCTGCCATGCACATAGCGGCTGCGGGCATCGGTGTTGATCTCCTGGCCCAGTGGCACGAATTCGCGCTGGTGCCAGCCGATGACCGGCTCCAGGTATTCCACCACCAGCAATTCCGCCACGCGTTGGTGTTTGAGTGCTGCCACGGCGGTGTAGCCCAGGCCCAGGCCGCCAACCACCACGCTGAGGTTGTCGCCTTCGGTTTCGTTGAGGCCGATGTCGGAGAGGGCGATTTCAGCGTCCACAAACATGCTGGACATCAGAAATTCTTCGCCAAGCTTCACCTCATAGATATCGCCGGCACCCAGAGCCGGGATTTTGCGACGGCGCAGGGTGATTTCACCGATAACGGAGGGCTGGCTGTCGATTTGTTCGAAGAGTAATCCCATTCAAGGCCCACACTTTTAATTGCATTCAATGAAGATGGAGACGGTCGGTGCTGGCGCGATTGGGGATGGAGTGATTGGGGATCGGTTTCCAAAAAGCGCTCCTGCCGACTACTCCCCTGCTTTCCCGATGCCAGAGGCATTGAAGCACGAATCAAGAATCGCCTTCATTTTGTCCACACCCAGTTCCTCCATCAATTCAATATTCCGCTGCGGAATACCATCAACGTCCGGATAACTATCAATAACCGCCTCAACGCTGGCTTCTCTCAGCAGATGCAGCATGGGATAGGGCGAGCGGTTGGTGTAATTCTCGGCCGCATTCTCGTCGGTGCCTTCAAACCGGTAATCCGGGTGGAAACTGGCAACCTGATAAATGCCTTCAAACTCCAGATACGCCAACAGCCCATCCGTCACGTCCAGGAATTCATTGTAGGCAGCAAAGTCCTGCAACACCCCCGGATGCACCAGCAACGTCATCTCAATCTCCGGTTCGTCCTCCAGACGCTGCAGCTCGGAATGCAGGGCACTCAACAACTCATCTTCAGTCTCCGCCTCCGACACCACAAACCGAACCCGATCACGAACCAGCTCCCGCCTGGCGAATGGACACAGGTTGTAGCCAACCACTACGTCTTCGACCCACTTACGGGTTGCGTTCACAATCTCCGACTCACTCATGCACATCTTCCTGAATTACTTGAAGGCCACTCACAGGCTTGAGCGGGCGGGTGGGTAGGGCTTTCCAAAAATTTGCGGAGCCAGGGATGGCGGAGCATAAGCGACCCAGGGATGGGCCGCCAGGAGCGCTTTTTGGAAAGCCCTACCCACCTGACCGCCAGCACCCAAGCATGCCTCCCCGAGGCTCAGCACCAAGGCTCAGAAATACCCCTGACTCCGAAGATAATCATCATAAGACCCACTGAAGTCCGTAATCCCATCAGACTTCAACTCAATAATCCGCGTCGCCAAAGAAGAAACAAACTCCCGATCGTGGCTGACGAAAATCAGCGTCCCCGGATAATTCTCCAGCGCCAGGTTCAGCGCCTCGATAGATTCCATATCCAGGTGGTTGGTTGGCTCATCCATCAGCATCACGTTCGGCTTCTGCAGAATCAGCTTACCGAACAGCATCCGCCCCTGCTCACCACCAGAGATTACCCGCACCGATTTACCAATATCATCGCCAGAGAACAGCATGCGGCCAAGTGTGCCACGCACCAGCTGATCCCCACCGGTGGTCCACTGGGCCATCCACTCGCTGAGGGTGTCATCATCGGCGAAGTCGTCGGTGTGGTCCTGGGCGAAGTAGCCCACTTCGGCGCTGTCAGTCCACTTCACTTCACCGCTGTCCGGCGTATAGGCGCCAGCCAGACACTGCAGCAGCGTGGTTTTGCCGATGCCGTTGGGGCCGATAACCGCCACACGTTCACCGGCTTCAATCTGCAGATCCAGGTTTTCAAACAACGGCTTGTCATCAAAGCCCTTGGTCATGTTTTTCAGGGTCACCGCCTGGCGATGCAGTTTCTTGCCCTGCTCGAAACGGATAAACGGGCTTATCCGACTGGAGGGTTTCACTTCTTCCAACTGGATCTTGTCGATCTGCTTGGCCCGGGACGTGGCCTGCTTGGCCTTGGAGGCGTTGGCCGAGAAGCGGCTGACAAACTGCTGCAAGTCGGCAATTTGCGCTTTCTTCTTTGCGTTATCCGCCAGCATGCGCTCGCGGGCCTGGGTGGCGGCGGTCATGTATTCGTCGTAGTTGCCCGGGAACAGACGCAGCTCGCCGTAATCCAGATCCGCCATGTGGGTACACACGCTGTTCAGGAAGTGGCGGTCGTGGGAGATGATAATCATGGTGCTGTTGCGGGCAACCAGAATGCTTTCCAGCCAACGGATGGTGTTGATGTCCAGGTGGTTGGTGGGCTCGTCCAGCAGCAGTACGTCCGGGTCGGAGAACAGCGCCTGGGCCAGCAGTACGCGCAGCTTCCAGCCGGGCGCCAGGGCACTCATGGGGCCATTGTGTTCTTCCAGCGGAATCTCGAGGCCCAGCAGCAGCTCGGCTGCGCGGGAGTCGGCGGTGTAGCCGTCCATTTCTGCGAACTGGACTTCCAGATCGGCCACGGCCATGCCGTCTTCTTCGCTCATTTCCGGCAGCGAATAGATGCGGTCCCGCTCATTTTTAACCTGCCACAACTCTTCGTGGCCCATGATCACCGTGTCGATGACCGTACAGTCTTCGTAGGCAAACTGGTCCTGGCGCAGTTTACCGAGACGGACATTCGGCTCCAGCATGACCTGGCCGGCAGAGGGCTCGAGATCGCCACCGAGAATTTTCATCAGCGTGGATTTGCCGCAGCCATTGGCCCCGATCAGGCCGTAACGGTTACCGTTGCCGAACTTGGCAGAAACGTTTTCGAACAGGGGCGCAGCCCCGAATTGCATGGTGATATTGGCGGTGGAAATCAAGAAACAAACCTGTCGATGTGAGGCCGGGCGGGCGCCGGCAAAAAGAAAGCCGGCATTGTACAGGTTTACCCACAGGACTGTGAGGCCGCAAAAACACGGATAAAAAGCGCTTGCCTCCGGCGGGCTGTGCGGGCAGCATTTGTGGCCAGAAATTCCAATTCATCCAAGACAGGACATTGATCATGGCACAAGCAACTGCGCGCCACATTCTGGTAGACAGCGAAGCAAAATGTGAAGAACTGAAGCAGGCCATCGAAGGCGGCCAGGATTTCGCCGAAGTAGCAAAGCAGCATTCCTCTTGCCCTTCCGGCCGCAACGGCGGTGACCTGGGCTCCTTCGGCCCGGGCCAGATGGTTCCCGAGTTTGACAAGGCGGTATTCAACAGCGAACTGAACACCGTGCTGGGTCCGATCCAGACCCAGTTCGGCTATCACCTGCTGGAAGTCACTTCCCGCAGCTGATTGGCTGACAGTATCAAGAGCCGAGCGTCCAGGGATTGGACGTAATCGGCTCTGCCCCGTCCTCTGTCACCAGAATGGTCTCGCTGCATCCGATGCCCCACTGCCCCGGCACCCGCAGGCAAATCGGAAGATGAAAGACCATCCCCGCCCTGAATTCGGTATTGCCACCCCGCGCTATAAAACCTGAGCCTTCCACCCACGAGGGCGGAAACTGGGCGCCAACGGTGTAGCCAAACACACCCGAGAAGAACACCCGCTCTGCCAATGGCCGCAGTGCCTGTTCCGCCGCCCGGGCAGCGGCATCGAAGGTAGCTCCGGGCTTGACGGACATTAACAAGGCATCGACAACCCGTCGGCAGCCGTCATGAACCTTTTGCATCTCGGCAGTCGGCTGGCCGCCGGCCACGACGGTCTGCATCATGGGGGCGGTGTATCGATACAACGCGGGACCGAATTCCAGGAATACCGGGTCATTCTTTTCAATGACTGTACGCCTATGATTGCAGTGTATGAAACTGCTGCGCACACCCGTGGTCACAATCGGCTGCATGCTCATGAATTCACTGCCCGCATCAATCAGTGCCCGGGCTCCGATTGCGGCAACCTCGTTATCAGTCATCCCCGGGGCAACCGCCTCACGGGCCGTTTTCAGGCCCTCTGCCGTTATCCGGGCACTTTGACGAAGGTAGTCGATTTCCGTCGGCGATTTGACGATACGGATCTTCTTGATCAGACCGTTGTTGTGCACAAACCGAGCTCCTGGCAAGCGGGCCTTCAGGCCATCCAGAACCCCTGTGCGCAGGGAACCATGCCAGGCATCAACAGCCACCGTTTCAACACCGTGATTCAGTGCCTGCACCAGCGGTTCAAGCACATCACCAATGCCTTCCCAGCGATAACCGGCAACCTGTTCAACACGGGTGGTAATTAACGCCGGCCCCATTTCAATTGAGGGGACCTGCAGCAGTACGTTGTCAGCTGTCACCACCAGAGCAACATGCACAGATACTTCAAACGTGCCGTAACCGGTGAGGTAAAAAATGTCGGAAGGGTCGGTCACCAGCAGTGCCTCGAATCCCTCGCTGGCCATGCCATCACGGACCCGCTTCAGACGCTGGCGGAACTCCTCCTCCGGGAACGGACATTCCGTTCCACGGAATCGGAGGGGCAGGGCTTTTCGGTAGGCATTGAAATCCATGACAGCTCTCCCGGACGGTGCCCCGACGCATTGTCGGGGAGTTCAGTGAAATCGCGTTTGTTCAAGGAGAATGGGCCGAAACCCGGCTTTGTACAAATTTTGCAGCCTGTCGATTTTACTGACCAGCCGGTGACCTGGGGCCGATGAAGCCATGGCCGTTGCCAGCCCGAGTTGCATCGCAATGGTTGTATCTACCGCGCTCTCGGTGGCACGGGAGGCACGATCAAAACGTTCAGACATCCTATTATCCTGCCGTTAAAACGTCGACGTGATCTCAAGCTGCGGCTCCAGAGCCTGCAGTCTTTCCACCAGGAACTCCATAATGATCCTAACGCGGGCCATATGCTGGGTGTCCTGGTTTACATGCAGCCACAAATCAACACTCTCACCATCCAGGGGATCCGAGAGGCGACGAAGCTCACGGGAGCCTTCACCCAGATAACACGGCAACACCGCCAGCCCTGCACCGGCCCTCGCAAGGGTATGCATGGATTGTAGGCTATTACAGCGAATGGCCGGGGTTACATTTTTCAAATGTTTGCGATACCAGCGACCGGTCGCCAGATGACTGAAGGTTTCGTCAGGCAGTATCCAGGTGCACTCTTCCGGGCGGTTTTCTACATCCATGTTTCTGTTACGCCGGCAGTATTTCGCAGCCCCGTAGACCGCAGACTCAATGGCAGCGATACGCTCACCCTCGAGAGTCGCCTGGGGTTTGTTTTCCGGGCGAAGAGTCAGGTCCGCTTCACGATGGCTGAGGTTCGCAACGTCATTGTCGGTGAGCACCTCCAGCTCAATATCCGGATATTCCCTTACCAACTCTGCCAGAACCGGACTCAAGAGCCCGCTCATCATGACGTCTTCGGCGGCAATCCGGACCTTGCCAACCGGCGCCCCATCCTGGCCAACCAGCTTGCGTTCAAGATTTTCCATATCGGTGGCCAGCCTTTCCGCTTCCCGGAAAGCCATTTCACCGACCGGCGTTAGCTGCAATCCATTCTGGTTACGTTCAAAGAACTGCACGCCCAGTGACTCTTCCATCTGGTCAAGTCGCCTTAGAACAGTGGTCTGATGTACACCCAGTATTTCACCCGCTTTGGCAAGCGTTCCGCCTATTGCCAATGCTCTTATATATCGAAGATAATCCCAGTCCATAATCACTGCACATTTGCAACATGAGTACGGATTTTACCGTATTCACACTGCAAATAAGAACCCCTAGAATCGTCGGTAAATTAAAGATAGATCACTACTTAATCCATCAAGTAAGGAGGAAGGCGCTATGACTCAGAACCATATCGCAACCGTTCAACCGCTGCCGTCCAGCATCCTCCACAACAGTGTTGAGGTCAGGCGCCAGTACACCCGAGCTGCTGCAAAGCAGGCGGTGCAGGTTATCAGTCGCAAGGTAAGTCTTTTCAAGCGGAAAGCGGCGGCTGTGGCTCAGGATATGCCCCAGGCACAAGGCGGACATTGATCGCCTTCAGGTCCACCCCTCCTCACCCAGGAGGGGTACAAACCTGACATCTCCGCACTCCTGTCTGTCAAACCGGTCAGCAGAAAGGCGTGTTATCAGCAGTAGTCGCTGAACACCGTGTTCTGTTCCCACCGGAATGACCAGACGGCCGCCAATAGCCAGCTGCTCCCTGAGGGCCTCCGGCACCACCGGCGCGCCGGCCGCTACACAGATAGCATCAAACGGCGCAGCCTCTGGCCATCCCCTCGTACCGTCACCACAGCGGACCTGTACCTGGCTGAACCCGGCCACCTTCAGGTTATCAACAGCCTGCTCTGCCAACTCCGGAATTCGTTCGATAGAAAACACTTCCAGAGCCATACAGGCAAGCACTGCAGCGGCATAGCCTGACCCAGTACCGATATCCAGCACCCGCTCCCGACCTTTCAGCTCAAGCAGCTCTGCCATCAGGGCGACAATGTAGGGTTGAGAGATCGTCTGGCCGTGGCCGATAGCGGCAGGATGATCCTCATAGGCCTCGCGTCTCAGCTGACGGGGCACAAAGAACTCTCTGGGAACCCGGTTCATGGCGGCCAGCACTCTATGATCGGTAATCCCCCGATCCAGAAGCTGGCTGCGCACCATATTTTTGCGCAAAGCACTGTAATCTGAAGCATTCCAGTCCATCTCGCGTGACCCCCGGATACAAATCGTTACAAAGACACACACCTACACAATGGCAGGCCGGGACTTTACTGTCTATTTTCTGAGCACAGCTTTTATTACCAAACTAACGAAGCTGAATAATAAAACGCCACTACAACAACAATAACTGGCCGCTTTCGCTCCGGAAGAAACGGCCACAGGGGGATAGAATAATGTCTGCATCAGTAGATCTTTTGCAGCAACGTACACTTGATGACAGCGAAAAGCTGTGCGATCTCTTCACTTCTTCAATCACTCTCGCCACCATGCTCAGGCAACGAAAAATGGCTGCATGGATGAGGCAGGAATTTGATGGCTATACTGATCCAGCCAAAGCGCCACCCTTCCGCAGGGATATTTCGGGTCATATCGTGGTGAAATCGCCGCAATATGGCTGGGTTCAGGCGCCGGTGAACGAGGAACAGACCGAGCAGTTCGGCCTTGTAGACCTTCCCGATTCCGTTCGCTACCTGGAAAATGCCTGCCTGAGCAGCAAGAAAGGCAGCAGTCATCGGGTCAAGCTTGCGCCGGATATCATGAAGGAATTACAGCAGCAGGTACATCTGATGGCAGATCTCGCCATCAGTGTTAATCGCAGTGAATACTGCAAGATACTGCAGACCCTTCGAGGAGCGCTGTATCTGTGGTGCAACGCCCTCCTTGAGGCAGGCCTGGCCGGTGAGTTCAATCACTACTCCAGCGAGCAGAAGGAACAGGTGGCCGACCTGGACACGCCACAGTCCTTCTGGCGCTCGGCCATGGATCAGCGAAAGTCTCTGCCCATACCTGATGTGCGCGAAGCCAGCCTGTTTGATCGTATGTTCGGGCGCACCGGCTAAAACACCGTAGTCACCAGGCCGATACCGCTAACCAGAAACAGGACAGAGCCCAACACGCGGAAAAACAGGGACGTTTCCGCGTGTAACATCCGGTCATGGGCGTAGAGCCCCATCACATGGCCCACCGCCGCAGCCGGCAACAGCCAGAGATGGTGTATTAACTGCAGGTCCACGCCTACCCACACAAACGCCGCCAGCTTGATCAACACCAGAATAAACCATAGGGCAAAAAGCGTATCTCTCAGCTTTTCTTTCGGCAAATGCTGGGCAACCACCGCTATGATCAGCGGTGCGCCGATCAATGAAGTTCCACTAATATAGCCACCGAGCATGAGAAACAGCACGTCCACCGATTTGCTGCCACTGCGGAACGGTTTATTCACGATGTAAGACACGGAATAGAGCGCCACAATGACAAAGATAATGCCACTGAGCACATTGCCGGGCAGAGTAATCAGGCCGAAAACGCCAATCATCTTGGGCACAATCAGGATACCCAGCAAGCGCCACAAATAGCGCCAGTCCACCGTTCCAGCCCTTTCTCCTTCGCCCTTATGCTGTGATTTACGGTTATTCAGCCAGATGGTCAGCGACGAAAAAAACAATAGATGGATGGCAATAATCGGAAGAAATACCAGCGGCTCGTCATAAACGAGCAACAGAAACGGCAACGACAACACCGCGCCACCAAAACCCAGCCCCGAGCGAACGAAACCACTCCACACGAAGATCAGGGCAATCAGAAGGTATTGGACAAGGCTGAGATCAGACATGGTTTCCCTCTCACAAACTGAGGACGCGATGGTAAAGGCAAGAGACAGGAAACAGAAGCTCTGAGCAGTTCCGCTACGGCGATTCAGAGCGACCGGCTCCGAAGACCTGCCGGGGAGCAAATGATAGGCTGACACTCTGAACACACATCACCAGGAGCGAAAACCCTACCATGAGCAATAAAGTGGACATTCACTACTGCACAGGCTGCCGCTGGCTTTTGCGCTCTGCATGGATGGCGCAGGAACTGTTGACCACCTTTGAAAGTGAAATCAGCGAACTGAGCCTGCATCCAGGCGGCGGAGG
>Ga0136557_1000263_pt1 | contig 42586 bp, 31 predicted proteins | sample AntRauTorckE6832_FD_104796 | JGI IMG/M metagenome (GOLD analysis project Ga0136557, IMG submission 104796) | Saline lake microbial communities from Rauer Islands, Antarctica - Metagenome Torckler E6 #832 | ecosystem: Environmental > Aquatic > Non-marine Saline and Alkaline > Saline | place...
CATCGATAACTATGACAGAGCCATTAAAATCTAAATCATCTCGAAAAGAGTTCAAACCACAACTTGATCTTCTGTAGAGTTATATCCTGCATTAATCTAAATCATCTCGAAAAGAGTTCAAACCACAACTTTTTCATGCCTTATCTGTGGTTGATCGCAATCTAAATCATCTCGAAAAGAGTTCAAACCACAACTTGACCAATCTGATAGAGATAAGCTTGAGAAATCTAAATCATCTCGAAAAGAGTTCAAACCACAACGACAACCGCCCAGGTGTGAGTGGATTAAAGAATCTAAATCATCTCGAAAAGAGTTCAAACCACAACATTACACAGATGGTAGATACCTACAGTCAGAATCTAAATCATCTCGAAAAGAGTTCAAACCACAACAATTATAAAAGTTGATGGCGATTAAACTAAAATCTAAATCATCTCGAAAAGAGTTCAAACCACAACAACGCCTTCTTTCAATTCGCCATCCACTATAATCTAAATCATCTCGAAAAGAGTTCAAACCACAACAAAAACATGCCTTGGGAAAGTTGTGATGCTAATCTAAATCATCTCGAAAAGAGTTCAAACCACAACCAAATAAAAGTAATTCAGCTAATTCATCCTAATCTAAATCATCTCGAAAAGAGTTCAAACCACAACTAACCCTGCTCACCAATCTTTTCCAAATTTAATCTAAATCATCTCGAAAAGAGTTCAAACCACAACTTTTATCGGCCGCCCCACTATTGTCATAAGAATCTAAATCATCTCGAAAAGAGTTCAAACCACAACGACGCCATCTTTTGGGTCTAAATAAACATGAATCTAAATCATCTCGAAAAGAGTTCAAACCACAACAAAAGGTGAACGAGACAATAAATGAATTAAAATCTAAATCATCTCGAAAAGAGTTCAAACCACAACGTCACGCAGCATGGCAAATAGCAGGTAATGAATCTAAATCATCTCGAAAAGAGTTCAAACCACAACCTCAATTCTCGCATTATCTGATAAATTACCAATCTAAATCATCTCGAAAAGAGTTCAAACCACAACGAGTGGAATAGTGCTTATGACCGTTCACCAAATCTAAATCATCTCGAAAAGAGTTCAAACCACAACGGAACGACAGATTGAAAGATGTGATGAACTAATCTAAATCATCTCGAAAAGAGTTCAAACCACAACATTAGGCGTTGCTGTGCCCTCTTGTAACTCAATCTAAATCATCTCGAAAAGAGTTCAAACCACAACCTCCTTTTACCTCGAAGAAGTAGCAAGCCCCAATCTAAATCATCTCGAAAAGAGTTCAAACCACAACACGTCATTTAACAGAAGTAATACAAGTGCAAATCTAAATCATCTCGAAAAGAGTTCAAACCACAACAATCAGGCGATACTGCTGTCAAGGTCAATGAATCTAAATCATCTCGAAAAGAGTTCAAACCACAACAGATAAGTACGTTTTATCACGTGTGATCATAATCTAAATCATCTCGAAAAGAGTTCAAACCACAACATATCTTTCAGAGAGCCTTGAGTTACATAAATCTAAATCATCTCGAAAAGAGTTCAAACCACAACCTTTAGTGGTTGCGACTATCTGGCCCGCTTAATCTAAATCATCTCGAAAAGAGTTCAAACCACAACTTTTACATCTATACTTGTCACATCTAAGGAAATCTAAATCATCTCGAAAAGAGTTCAAACCACAACTAATTACTATAGCATAAATAATATTTCTAGAATCTAAATCATCTCGAAAAGAGTTCAAACCACAACATCGGCTTCCAGCTGTATGTGAACATCTGGAATCTAAATCATCTCGAAAAGAGTTCAAACCACAACTGCGTCATCACCGGTATCATTATTTGATAAATCTAAATCATCTCGAAAAGAGTTCAAACCACAACCTACAGGGTTATTAAATAGTCAGGGCGGTAAATCTAAATCATCTCGAAAAGAGTTCAAACCACAACTTTGATGTAGACGGAATTAATCTTGATATTAATCTAAATCATCTCGAAAAGAGTTCAAACCACAACAAATCCCATGATTGCTCCTTATTAAATGAAAATCTAAATCATCTCGAAAAGAGTTCAAACCACAACGATCGATGAGTTTTTCTTGGTCAGTAAAAAAATCTAAATCATCTCGAAAAGAGTTCAAACCACAACATACAGTGAATTCACCTGTGAGTATTTCAAATCTAAATCATCTCGAAAAGAGTTCAAACCACAACGTTCCTTTCTCAATAGTTATTACATTGTTGAATCTAAATCATCTCGAAAAGAGTTCAAACCACAACAATTAAAAGCTGGTAATAAAGAAAGACTTGAATCTAAATCATCTCGAAAAGAGTTCAAACCACAACCTTGATAACGTTCACGATTCCGCATAGTGGAATCTAAATCATCTCGAAAAGAGTTCAAACCACAACGCATCGTAAACATATTCCTTTTCCTTCGTAAATCTAAATCATCTCGAAAAGAGTTCAAACCACAACGAACAGCTATCAGTTCCATTTCTTCATGGTAATCTAAATCATCTCGAAAAGAGTTCAAACCACAACCCACTCAAAGAACATACGGATAATAAGATTAATCTAAATCATCTCGAAAAGAGTTCAAACCACAACTTATTGGTGATGGCCTGTGTTAGCAGAAATAATCTAAATCATCTCGAAAAGAGTTCAAACCACAACAAAGTCGGTGCTTTTGTAAATAACATTGTAAATCTAAATCATCTCGAAAAGAGTTCAAACCACAACTACTCTGTATTCACCCATTTGGTTTCTTCAATCTAAATCATCTCGAAAAGAGTTCAAACCACAACGCAGAAGGGGCGGGGATAATAATTGAAAGAAATCTAAATCATCTCGAAAAGAGTTCAAACCACAACTAAGTCCTTATTAGAGATCGTATAAAAATAAATCTAAATCATCTCGAAAAGAGTTCAAACCACAACTGATGTCGGTCGCATAGCCATTGCAGGTTGAATCTAAATCATCTCGAAAAGAGTTCAAACCACAACTGCATCATCACCGGTATCATTATTTGATATAATCTAAATCATCTCGAAAAGAGTTCAAACCACAACCTATAATTATATTTTTAGTGGCGTTTCCTCAATCTAAATCATCTCGAAAAGAGTTCAAACCACAACGTGCTACACATGCGTATTCATTGAAGATGAATCTAAATCATCTCGAAAAGAGTTCAAACCACAACTTACCCTTCCTTTCCGCTTTTCCATGTACCAATCTAAATCATCTCGAAAAGAGTTCAAACCACAACGTGTTCTTACTTGTAGTATTATTACTTGTAAATCTAAATCATCTCGAAAAGAGTTCAAACCACAACGGCGTCAAGTGGAACGTTTAACTTAGAAGAATCTAAATCATCTCGAAAAGAGTTCAAACCACAACCTATCTACTATATTTACATCCGGACTACGCAATCTAAATCATCTCGAAAAGAGTTCAAACCACAACCCTAATCCACCTGATTCTAAATCTACACAAATCTAAATCATCTCGAAAAGAGTTCAAACCACAACAATGGTTATAGCCTGTGTTAGCTGTAATTAAATCTAAATCATCTCGAAAAGAGTTCAAACCACAACCTCTTAAGAAGGACAACCACAACTAATAGCAATCTAAATCATCTCGAAAAGAGTTCAAACCACAACTAAGTCGATGCCCTACGGTAACGGTTCAGAAATCTAAATCATCTCGAAAAGAGTTCAAACCACAACCCGTTGGTAATTGGTGCGTCATAAAATTGTAATCTAAATCATCTCGAAAAGAGTTCAAACCACAACAGCAACATGGCATCAGAATTTGAGATTGTAAATCTAAATCATCTCGAAAAGAGTTCAAACCACAACATACTGTGTATCTGTTATTCCTATTATCTCAATCTAAATCATCTCGAAAAGAGTTCAAACCACAACATAATGATTCATCTAACAGTAGAGGATTTGAATCTAAATCATCTCGAAAAGAGTTCAAACCACAACAAGCATTACCAGATACATGAGCATTGTCAGAATCTAAATCATCTCGAAAAGAGTTCAAACCACAACGCAATAGTACGACTTATGATTCGTATCTAAAATCTAAATCATCTCGAAAAGAGTTCAAACCACAACCTTTCTGTACCGCTGTACCACCAGATTCAGAATCTAAATCATCTCGAAAAGAGTTCAAACTCTTTTATGACCGACTTTTGCTGAAATTGAGCCTACAACAACCACAATCGTTGATCCGACCAAGGTATAAAGTGGCCAGGCAATGGCTAAGCCATCACCCGGTAAGATATTTTGCATAGGACCCTGAACCATAAATAGCAATGAGATCAACCCAAAGAAGAAGCCAATCATAGCGTCTGTTTTATCCGGTTTGGTGAAGAACATCCCGAGTAAGAACGCTCCCAATAATCCGCCGTAGGTGTAAGACGCTATCCCCAACCCGAGTTCTACAATTGCCGGACGCTCGCCACCTTGAAGCTGAAGCACCGCGAAGAAAATAGCTGAGGCAGTAAGAATCACGCCCCACCCCATGGTTATCTTGCGGGAAATAGATAAGTCTTCGGCTTCAGTATTATTCTTTCCAAAATAAGGTTTATACAAATCGAAGGTGGTTGAAGAAGCCAAGGAGTTCAGGGACGAGCTCAGGCTGCTCATAGCCGCTGCAAACAGGGCAGCTACAATAAGACCCGAGATCCCAACCGGAAGCTGCTCTACGATGAATTTTGCAAAGACTTCATCAGTGGTCGCTAATCCCATATCAACAGCTGACATTCCCTCATAAAACATAAACAGCAGTAAGCCAATCCCCATAAAAAGGGTGAATTGCAAAGCTGCTAAAACACCACTCCAGATCATTGCTTTTTGGCCGGATTTAAGATCACGCGTCGCAAGTACTCGTTGCACCAGTAGCTGATCGGTTCCATGGGAAGCCAGCGAGAAAACAGCACCTCCAACAATAGCCGTAATAAGAGTGTAAGGCTGAGCTATAAATTCTTTGAAGCTCATATCAAACCCAAGGTTGATGAGCTGTAGCTTTTCGGACGGCAGCTCAAATCCGGCAGGCAAGTTTCCTAAAAGAACGCCAACTGCAATAAATGCTCCCCCGATGTACACAATCATTTGAACGAAGTCCATCCAAACGACCGCTTTAATTCCACCAAAAAAGGTATAAATGAGGGTGATGGCCGTAATTACACAAATGGAAACGATATATAATTCTAAGTCACCCCAGCCAGAAAAAGCTCCGCCCAATCTCAAAATAATGGCTAAAGGAATAGCCGTTGCAAACAGCCGAACCCCGTCAGCCAGTAGGCGGGTAATCATAAAAGTAGTACTGGCTGCATTGCGCATGCCGTCTCCAAACCGCTTCTCAAGAAAAGTATAGGCAGTGAGCAGGTCGCCTTCATAATATTTGGGCAAAAAGAAAAGTGCTACAAACACCCGGCCAATCATATAGCCCACCGTAATTTGCAAAAAAGTAAGGTTGCCGCCATAGGCCACTGCAGGAATACTGATAAAGGTGAGCGTACTTGTTTCAGTGGCAACAATGGAAAACAAAACAGCCCACCATGGGATACCGTCACCACCTAAAAAATAGTCTTTATTTGAAGTTTGCTTACCGGATGACTTCAGTCCAAGAATTGCCACCCCCACCAGATATACTACAATAACAATATAATCAATGGGCGAAAATTGCATAGAGTATCCGGCTTATATTAGATATTCAGTTGGTTCAGCCCGATTGCCATCAGCATTATATACTGACACATCAAAACCTTCCTGAATACTGTAACCGGCATAAACACCTTCGTTATTCAAGGCCAAATAACCTACCTGTATTTTCTTAGGATCACCGGGATAACGTTCTAAAATTCGTTCAATGGCTATTTTGCAAGCTTTTTCGGGGGAATGTCCGGCTCGCATCATTTCCACTACTAAGTGGCTCCCGGCCGTTTTCACAACTTCTTCTCCGGCTCCTGTAGCTACAGCGCCACCAACTTTTGGATCTATAAATAATCCTGATCCTATAATAGGTGAATCACCAACACGACCGTTCATCTTATAAGCAGCTCCACTTGTGGTACGAGCTCCGCAGACTCTTCCGTCTTCATCCAAAGCCAGCATCCCGATGGTGTCGTGATTTTCAACATTTATTTCCAGCTCGTACTCAGATTTATTGAGCCATTCTTTCCATGCTTTTTCTGATTTTTTTGTTAAGAGATTTTTCTCCTTAAATCCTTGAGCAAGAGCAAATTTCTTAGCGCCCACACCAACTAATAAGCTATGTGGTGTTTCAGTCATTACTTTTCGGGCAACCGAAATCGGGTGCATGAAATCCTGCAAGAATGCTACAGCTCCACAGTTTCCGTTTTCATTCATTACACACGCATCTAAGGTCACATTCCCGTCACGATCCGGACGACCGCCATAACCAACAGTGGTATTTTCAGGATCAGCTTCTTCAACCATCACTCCTTTTTCGACTGCATCTAAGGCGTAACCACCGCTTGAAAGAACTTCCCAAGCTGCCTTATTGGCTTCGATTCCGGTATGCCAGGTTGAAATTACAACAGGCTTTTTCCCTCTTCTTGGCTTTTCTTTTGTAAGTCCCGAAAAATTTAAAGGCGCTATTGCGAGTAGCGATGTTTTTAAAAAATTCTTCCGATTTATCATCTTGCTATTTTTTGTGGATGGGTATCCGTTTTACTCTCAGTTATTATATATGATATTAGGTGGTCTCTGATCTTCTTTTTTCGCCCATTCTTTATTTGGACTACTTCCCATCTCGAAAATCATCTCGCCCCCGCTCACGATATCATCGTGGGTTATGGAACTTCTCTTAAGAGGCTCACCATTTAATTTTACTGACTTAATGTACAAATTTTGATCATTCATTTTCTCAGCTCGAATGTTAAAGCTTTTCTCCCCCGGTAAAGTGATCTCAACTTCTTCAAACCGTGGACTTCCCAATACATAGATACTGTTTGCCGGATTAACAGGATAAAAACCCATTGAGCTAAGTACATACCATGCAGACATCTGCCCGGCGTCTTCGTTTCCTGTAGTCCATCCGGCTTTCATTTCTTCAGGAACTCCACAAATTTCTGAACAGCTTTACCGCGATGAGAAATATCATTTTTAATAGCTGAATGGAGTTCAGCAAAAGTTTTCTCAAAGCCATCAGGCTGAAAAACAGGATCATATCCAAATCCCTTATCGCCCTTTTCAGCAGTTGTTATTCTTCCGGGACAGACACCTTCAAAGGTAAATTCTTCCAAGCCATTTACAAGTGCTACTACCGTTCTGAATTGAGCCTTTCGGTTCTCCTCTCCGGCTAATGCTTTTAGCAGCTTATCTACATTATCCTGATAGCTGGCATTTTTACCGGCGTACCTGGCAGAATAAACACCGGGAGCTCCATCAAGGGCCTCAACTTCCAGGCCGGTATCATCAGAAAGAGCAGGCAGCCCTGTGAAACTTGCTACATACTGTGCCTTTTTAAGAGCATTCCCCTGCAAGGTTGGGCGATCTTCAATCACTTCTTCCATCTCGGGAAAGTCTTTTGTTGAAAGCACTTCAATCCCAAGCGGTCCTAGTATTTGTTCTAATTCCTCAATTTTGTGAGGATTCTGAGACGCTAATACGAGTTTTGAGAGTCTCATAATTCTTTTCGCGGGAAAAGTTTATAGTACATATTAATGCCGCTTCCGATGGTTAAAAGTGCATTCAGTGCTGTAAAAATAGGATCGCCTGTAATCACCGAGTAAATGGTAAGCATAAGACTAGAGCTGAAGTACATAATGATGAACGCGATGTTCATAGAGGTGCTTCCTTGTTTAATAGTATCCCATGTTTGGGGAATCCAGGCCGCTACTAAAATTCCAAAACCGGCCCATCCCAATAATTCAATTCCTGTCATAGTTTTATTTTAATTGGTGAAGAATTTCTTGTGCTTCGTGCCACTTTAATCTTGGGCCATACTGTGCTACAATCTTTGAACCGGCCAAGCTGGCTAATTTTCCTGAGTTCGCAAATCCTAAGCCATTGGTAATTCCATATAAAAAAGCTCCGGCAAACATATCACCTGCTCCATTAGTATCTACAGCTTTTACGTCATAAGGCTCGATATCAATGAAGGTATCGCCATCATAAATCATAGCGCCATTTTTGCCTTGGGTAATTACAAAGCGTTTAGCTTCCTGCTTCAACATCTCGCGTGCTTCTATGAGGTCCTCTTTTCCGGTAAAAGCTTTGGCTTCTTCTTCATTACAAAAAAGAAGATCTACAGAAGCACCGATTACGTCTTTAAAATGAGACTTAAATGCACCTACAATAGATGGATCTGAAAGTGTCAAAGCTGTTTTTACACCGTTTTCTTCGGCGATATTTTTGGCTTCTTTCATCGCTTCAAGTCCGGGTTCCGAAGCCACCAGATATCCTTCCAAATAGACATATTCGGAATCCTTAATCGCCCGCTCGTCTACTTCATTAGTTGATAAACCGGATGAAATTCCCAAATAAGTATTCATGGTGCGATCGGCATCTTCAGTAATCATCACCAGGCATTTTCCGGTGACGCCCTCTTCCCGTTCTTGCCGATCAAAATTTGTTGGGATACCGGCGTCTTCCATATCCTTCAGATAAAAATCTCCGAACTCGTCGGCAGCTACTTTACAGGAATAGAAGGCTTTCCCCCCAAACTGACTTACTGCAATCACTGTGTTTGCTGCAGAACCGCCTGATTTCTTCTCCGTTTTATGATGCTCAATTGCTCCGATAAGCCGATGCTGGGTTTCTTCATCTACCAGCGTCATCAAACCTTTTTTTACTTCATGTTCTTCAAGAAATTCCGGGCTGACTTTAAATTCTAAATCTACAAGGGCATTACCAATGCCGTATACGTTATGCTTTTTACTCATGAATGATATTTGTGACTCAAAACAGATTAATACTAAATTTTCAGAGCCTTAAAAGTACGGACATGTACTCAGCTTTGAAAACTAATCCACTATTTAGGATGAGCTTTAGATACAAATTGAATAAATGAAAAAAGCCCTCTCTTCTTTCGAAAAGAGGGCTAACAATCTGATTGGTAAATCAGCTTTGAATTAGTTTACGATAATAGGATCGGAGTCTCCATCAGGATCACCATTAACTGTTCCATCACTACCGGCGTTACCCAATAGAAGCACTCCTGCTGCATGCGGTGCAGCCATTGAAGTACCACTGATTGTATTATAACCACCATTCTTCCAGGTTGAGGTTACTGAAACTCCCGGAGCTGCATAGTCTATCGGAGGGTTTCCGAAGTTGGAAAAACTGGCCCAATTATCATTACTGTCCATCGCAGAAATGGTATAAATGTTTGATCCATTCACACGTGCCGGTGAGGAATTATTTGCGTCCGAGCCGTCATTTCCGGCCGCTAAAGTAAATATAATCCCATTTGAAGAAGCTGCCAGTACAGCATCATCAAGTGCTTGAGAGGTAGGTCCGCCAAGACTCATATTAGCAACGTCGCCGCTACTTCCATTCGCACCAACATGATCTACTCCGGCTATAACTCCGGAATAAGAACCACTGCCTCGGCTATCTAATACTTTTACCGGGATAACTTGCGCTCCCGCAGCAACCCCAATAACTCCAACTGAGTTGTCAACAGCTGCAATGGTTCCGGCAACGTGAGTTCCGTGTCCATATCCATCATCTAAACTCTTAGAATCTTTGCCTTTAGTGAATGCATTAAAACCCAGAGATGCATCTACATTTAAATCCGGATGGTCTAAATCAATACCTGAATCAATAACCCAGGCTACATTACTCCCGGTATATGTGGCCCCACCATTTACTCTAGTAATTCCGTAAGGGATTTCTTGGGAATTGCTTCCTCCATCATCACCACCGCCGTCGCCATCACAGGGTCCGCCATTCGGTGTTCCACATGGAGGTGCAAAAGTCACAATGCGATCTTTTTCGATATACTTAACATTTTTATCAGCTCTTAGCTTATTGAGTTGGTCAACATCAAGCCGAGCTGTAAAACCGGCAATAGTGTTACTATAAGTATTCACTATTCTTTCTTCGCCAATGTTTGCGTTAGTCATAATATCACTGCGTACATCATTGACCTGATTGGCATTACCAATCTTAAATTTTCCGGTTGGCGAATCTTTCATCACCACTATGTACTGCCCTTCTAAGGCTTGCTTATTCTCAGGAGTATTTACATCTGATACATCCGTTACATTTTGACATCCAACAACCGTAAGCATAATTAGTAATGCACCAGTCGTGACTTTTGTAAGTATTCTCTTATACATATTTATTTTTATGATTTATTAGTGTTTTATTTAACACGATAAAATGAGCGAGAGCAACATCTACATAACACAACCAAATCGAACGATTTGGTTCTTTTTGAGATAAGTAATGATTATGGAAAAATCTGTGTTTGTCATATTGCTCTTATACAATCAGTAATAAAGCACTCAAATGTTACGGAATAAATTTGACGAATTTTTACAAGCCCGATTGAAAGCCTCTCTCCCTGGCAGGAAGGCTCAAAAAAAAATGTCTCCAAATCCCAAGAACGGCACCCCAGACAAAAATCACTACGAACCTGCTCATGATGACTTTCGAAATAGCAGTGTACTCGTTCCTTTTATTGAATGGAATGGCGAATTGGAGATTATATTAACTCTTCGAACTCAGTTTATAAATCATGGCGGACAATTAAGTTTTCCTGGGGGAGGAAAAGAAGGTGACGAGACAATCGAAGAAACGGCCTTACGTGAAGCCCAGGAAGAAATTGGGTTGCATAAAGAGCATGCAGAAGTTTTAGGGAGACTCACCCCCCTCTATGTCGGCCATTCCGATAACATGGTAACTCCGGTTATTGCTTTCATTCGGAAAGAGCAAAAATTCACTCCAAACCCTAACGAGGTGGATGAAATTATTTCAGTTCCAATCTCTGATTTAGTTAATGATGACAAGCTTACGGAAGAAGAATGGGATTTACGAGACACTCCATATCACATCCCTTTCTGGAATATCCATCGAGTCCCACTTTGGGGAGCAACCGCAATGATGATGAGTGAACTTGTTGAATTGTATAAAGAGTTCCTGGCTGAATCTTAATCACATTCTTTTCATTGCAAAATTATTTTAATTGCTCCTCATTTTAGATCTCTAAACATTACCTTTTGGTCTCGCAATAAATAATTACCTATGTCGCTGTTACTAATAGCAAAAAATCGGGACTTCACTTCCCTCAAAGAAGCCTTATTAGAAAAAGATCCAAATCTGGATGTTGAAATATGGCCTCGTGTCCAAAATAAGGAACGAGTTCAATTTGCCGTTTGCTGGCAGCATCCAGAACACGTTTTGGACAGCTACCCAAACTTAAAAGCCGTTTCCTCTTTGGGAGCGGGAGTAAATCATTTACTTGATGATGAAGGGCTTCCTGAATCGACTAGAATTTGTCGTTTAATAACATATTCTCTCAAAGATCAGATGGCAGAATATGTACTCAACGCGATTACTAATTATCGGCTGCATATCCCAAAATATCTCAGCCAAAAACGAACAGGGAAATGGGATAAACACAGCTCTATTTCAAAAAATAATGCTCCTGTTGGGATTATGGGGATGGGTGAGATGGGGCAAGCCGTTGCTATAGAATTAGTGCATCAAGGTTATATCGTCAATAGTTGGTCTCGTTCGCAAAAAGATCTGGATGGTATTACTTCTTTCTCCGGACAAGGTGGGCTGAATTCTTTTCTCGAGCATTCAAAGATATTGGTCAATTTACTTCCCTTGACTGATGAAACCGACGGCATCCTTGATCTTGAACTTTTTAAAAAGTTACAAAAGCCCGGATTTCTTGTTAATGTTGGCCGTGGGAGTCATTTGGTGGAAGAAGATCTGATTTATGCTTTAGATACCGGACACCTTGATGGAGCATATTTGGATGTCTTCGACACAGAACCGCTGCCTGAAAATCACCCCTTTTGGAATCGAGAGAATATTGTGATTACTCCTCATATCGCAGCTGTTACTCCCGCAAAAGAAGCAGCTGAAGTCATTGTAGAAAACTACAAAAGGGCACTTTCAGGGATGGAACTGATGTACGAAGTTGTTCGTGAAAAGGGCTACTAATTCTATTACTGCTGATTAATTAAAAAAGCCGAAGTAGCTGATACCCTATCCAGACGAAAACTAACCCCAGAGCAATTTGCAGCCCCATATTCAGAAAGCTCATCAGCAATTTACCGTTTTCCCAAAGCAGAAAAGTCTCATGAGAGAAGGTTGAGAAAGTTGTAAAGCCGCCCAATATCCCTACAAAAATGAAAAGCCGAAATTCGGGATGTGCCCAAGATTTCAGTTCAAATAATCCTGCTAAAAATCCTATAAATAAACACCCCACCATATTTACAAGAACGGTGCCATAAGGAAATTCACTATCCGGAAATCTGGACTGAACAAAAAGGGAGAGTAGATAGCGGCCCGTGGCTCCAATGAAACCACCGGAACCTACCGCTAAAATTTTTAGCCAGTCAACATTCATGCTTAAATGGTTACCGGATGGATCCAGCCAAATTTATCTTCTGCCCGACCATATTGAATATCGGTAATTTTGTCGAAGCACTTCTGGGCAAACTCGCCGGGTTTTTCACGATCAAGCTCTATGGTTTTACCTTTGTGGTCAATCAAGCCCACCGGAGAAACAACGGCAGCCGTACCTGAACCAAAGATTTCTTTAAGTGAACCGTCTTCATAGGCCTCAAAAACTTCATCAATCGTGATTCGGCGTTCTTCTACATTCAGTCCCCATTCTTTAGCTAAGGCGATAATAGATCGTCGGGTTACACCCGGCAAAATTGATCCTGTTAAGGCAGGAGTTATCAAGGTATCGCCGATGAGGAAGTGGATGTTCATGGTACCTACTTCTTCGATGTATTTATGCTCTTTGGCGTCTAACCAGAGTACCTGAGTATATCCTTGTTCTTTGGCTTTTTTAGCAGGAAGAAAACTTCCGGCATAGTTTCCAGCAGCTTTAGCTTCTCCTGTACCACCTTTTACTGCGCGTACATAGTTTTCGGTGGTTGTTAGCGAAACCGGATTAAATCCTTCCGCATAATACGCCCCAACCGGAGAAGTGATAATTTGGTAAGTGAATTTATCGGATGAACGGGCAGCTAATAAATCATCGGAAGCAAAAATAAATGGACGAATATATAACGCTGTACCGGATTTTTTGGGAATCCATTGGCTATCCATCTTAATCAGGGTTTCAAGTGCCTCAATAAATGTTTCGTAATCCGTTTCGGGAATACACATTCTGCGGCATGAATTATTGAACCGCTCAAAATGTGTTTCAGGGCGAAAAATGTGGACCGTGTTTTCATCCACATAAAATGCTTTCATCCCTTCAAATACGGCCTGACCATAATGAAGCACATTCATGGCCGGTGTAACCTCGAAAGCTCCATAGGGTTTAACAACAGGTTTTTTCCATTCTCCATCCACATAATCCATTTCGAACATGTGATCAGAGAACTTTCGGCCAAAAATCAGGTTATCAAAATCAACCTCGTTTATACGGCTTTCATTAACAGCTTTTACAGTAATATTGGTGCTTGAAATTATGTCGTTCATCATACTCTTAAAATAACACGTTTCGGGTTAAATAACAGGCGCGGTGGCGTTAATTAATAATTCAATAACGCTTACCCGGTACTCTGCATAGCAGCTGCAATTCCATTAATATTGAGGAATAAAACTTCCGTTAAATCCTCTTTTTGCTCCTGCTCATCCGCTTTTTTCCATCGCTTCAGTAATTCCGCCTGAATAATATTCAGTGGATATGTGAAAGGATTTCGAAACAAGATTGAATTCTGAATCACTTTGTTGTGATCCAAGATATGGTCGTACCCTGTGATAGATGTAATCCAATTTTCCGCTTCTTCGAAATTTTGAATCAACTGCGTATGAAATTTGGATGGTTCTGTATTGTAGAGATCAGAAGTTGGCAGGTGCGTTCTTGCCATTTCTCGCTGAGAGTTATTCAACACCGTTCGGAAAAACGTCCATTCTTTATTCCATTTTTTCAGGATTTCCAAAGTCTTGTCATTTTGTTTCGAAGCTTCCTTCAGTCCTTCCCCAATTCCGTACCAACCGGGTGTATTATATCGAACCTGGGTCCAAGCAAATACCCATGGAATAGCTCTTAAAGAATCAAAAGTCATTGAATCTGAAGATCCACGCGAAACCGGCCGTGAGGCTATAGGTAGCTTACCGATATGCTCGATAGGAGTGATCCCGGAATACCAGTCCCAGAATTCCGGATCATCAATAAGATCACGGTATGCTTTCATGGAAACATCGGCCAGAATATTAATGACTTCACGCTCTTCTTCTTTGCCATGCAGATACCCGGCAGACTCCGAGTATTGCGCCATCGTCACTTTCGCCATTGCGTTCACAATTTGCTCCAGGTGACGGTGTGTAATGGATGGCAACATATATCGAAAGGAAATAACTTCTCCCTGCTCGGTAAATCGAATTCTTCCATTATTGGCAACCGCAGGCATAGCTATAATCGCTTGGTTTGACTGCCCACCACCACGGCCAACCGTTCCTCCGCGTCCGTGGAATAATCGGAAATCAACTTCATATTTTCGACAAACGGTACCGAGCTCATACTGTGCTTTATCCAGTGCCCAGTTGGCCATCCAGTAACCGCCATCTTTATTACTGTCCGAATAACCAAGCATAATTTCCTGAAAGTTATCGCGTGATTTTAAGTGCTTGGAAAACAGATCATGCTCGTACATCTGCCCCATTAAGTCAGCGCTATTTTCTAAATCTTCAATGGTTTCAAACAATGGAACTACATCAATTTTACTATCAACTTTATCTCCGGTATAGCTCCACAGCCCCACCTCTTTAGCAATCAACATCACTTCCATCATATCACTGATGCCGTGAGTCATACTAATGATATAGCTCCCAAAAATATCAGGATTTAAAGTCAGCATATCGCTGATTTCTTCAAAGACCGTCATCACGCGACTCGCCACTTCAGAACGGGCACTTTTCACCGGACTAAGCGGACGAGGATTCGAAAGCTCCTGAACCAGGATCTCAATCTTATCCTCTTCGCTTAGTTCGTCGTAATTGTCTATTACATTTGCCTGGGCTAGTAACTCCGTTACTGTTTCCTCATGCAATCCACTGTGCTGTCGGATATCCAACCCACTAAGGTGAAAGCCAAAAGTTCTTGCCCGGATAATCATATCCTGCAGTTTCCCTTGCTCTGAAAGCCCCGGCAGGCCGTTTTCCACTAAACTTTCTTTTATCAACTCAAGATCAGCGATAAACTCTTCAGCGGTATACTTCTTAGATTTTTCCAGAATATCTTTTTTGTCTTCAGAAAGAGCATCCAGCAGATATTCAATTTTTTTCATCACATGAACCACTTTCCGGCGATAGGGTTCTCTGCGATATCTTCGGTCTATACGTTCTGAAATAGGAAAATCTTTTTCATCCTCTTTAATGGAATTCTCCAGTGCTTCTGAAACGGAAGACTGATTGTCTGACACACTCAGATATCTTCTCAACTCATTCAAATCTTTGCGGTACATACTCAACACCGTTTTCCGCTGCTGAATCACTGTCTCCCAGGTAACGCTTGAAGTTACGTTTGGATTTCCGTCCCTATCACTACCAATCCATGAACGGTATTTCAATACGATTGGAATTTCCGGCCGCTTATTGTAGTAGGTATCAAAAGCCTGACGTATGTCGCGATATAAAACAGGAATAGAATCCCATATGGAATGCGTAAAATAGAACAGGCCGTTTTCCACTTCATCCTCAACAGACAACCGCTCTGCGCGAACTTCATCCGTAAGTAAAAGCAGGTTCAGTTGATTCAGGATTTCACGGCGTAAATCAATTTTTTCGTCTGGGGTGATGTCGTTGTCGCCCAGCCGGGAAATCATAGAGGCCAGTTCCTGCTGCTTCAACAGCACACTTCTTCGGCGGGCTTCCGTTGGATGTGCAGTAATGGTGGGCTGAATGTCCATTTGATGAAATGTATCCAGTGCTTCTTCAAAGCTATACCCTTGCTCCTTCATCCGATATACAGATTCCGCGATACTTTCTTTTCGGGGTGATTCAGGGGTTTCCTCAAATTCACGACTTCTGTTGACCCGGCTTATTTCATATTGCTCCAGAGAATTAACCAAATGAAAAAAGGTGGTGTACATCCGGAGAATTTCTTTAATCTCTTCAAGAGAGGCGTCGCCCATTTCTTTCTGGAGAGATTTAAGCGCTTCTTCATCTCCTTCATCCAGAGCCTTTGCACTTTCTATAGGAAGCTTTCCCAGTTTTTTAACAAACTCTTTGCCGTGCTTTTCTTCAGCAAGTTCCTCCAAGATTTCTGTAAGATTAATAACTCTTTTCGAAAGGCTTTGACTGATCCCGCTGCTTTCAGCGAGATTGCTTACTGTTTCTTTCCAGTACATGAATATTTTTTATTTGAAATGAGTGTGTGAGTGATTAAATAGTTAAGGTAGAAATAAATAAAATCTTTTTTAATTTCTAAAAACTTAACCGAACACTAAATATACATTGAATGAGTGTAAAACGCTGTGAATGGGCAGAAGATCAATTTGACGAATACGTAACCTACCATGATGAGGAGTGGGGCGTTCCGGTTCATGACGATCGTATACATTTTGAATTCCTGATTTTGGAAGGGGCTCAGGCAGGCTTAAGCTGGTCTACCATCCTTAAAAGGCGTGATGGATACCGTTCAGCCTTTGCCCATTTTGATCCCGAAGAAGTAGCAACCTATAGTGAGGATAAAATTCAGGAATTGCTTCAGTTTGAAGGCATAATCCGGAATAAATTGAAAGTACGTTCTGCCGTAAGCAATGCGCAGAAGTTCTTAGAAATCCAGAAAGAGTTCGGAAGCTTCGATACCTACATCTGGGAATTTGTGGGCGGCAAACCGATTATCAATCATTGGAAAAGCATGAAAAAAGTCCCGGCTACGACCGAAGAATCAGATGCGCTTGCCAAGGATTTAAAAAAACGAGGATTCAAGTTTACAGGAAGCACCATCATGTATGCTCACATGCAAGCCTGCGGTTTGGTGATGGACCATACAGTGAATTGCTTCCGACATGATGAGCTTTTGGACATCGAATAAGCAAATTCTGATTAACATAAAAAACCACCAAGGATTTAGAATCCTTGGTGGTTTAGAAGAAACAAGATTGTTTCCCGAAACTAATCTAGCAACATCAGGCTTTTACATTGGTCTTATTCCAAGCATTCTTTTCCAACCAGGGCTCTACTTCATCATCAATATATTTGACTGCAAAATCAGCTCGTTCTAACATGGCGGAAGCTGCCGAAGCACGGGCTCCCGATTTACAGTGCACCATGATTGGTTTATCAGACGGTACTTCATCAATACGATCTAAAAGGCGCGTATGAGCAATATTTTGAGCTTCCGGATGATGTCCTTCATCATATTCTGATTTCTTACGGACGTCCAATAAGTTTACTTCCCCATTGGCCAAGTATTGTTTTGCTTTTTCAAAGTCAATGGTTTCTGTTTTAAACAACTCGCCTCCTTTTTCTCTGAACTCATTCAGCTGTTTTGGAGTAGCGTAACCTTTCACATTATCTAAGCCGATTCGGATTAAATCAGTAACAGCTTCTTCAACTTTACCTTCCGGAATAATGAGGTAAATCCCTTCGTATTCATTCACATAGGAACCAACAATGGTATTAAACTGCTTATTCAGCGGTGATAACAGCGACCCCTGAATATGTCCGTTCATAAAGTCGGTTCGGTTTCGTGTATCAACAATTACGGACTGGCTAAGACGAACTTCTCCAATCATTTTTTCTATAGAAGTATGTTCCGGATGAGGAACTTCACCCAGCACTTTCGGTCCTTTCCTGTTGTCTCTTTTCATGCGGGCAAAATAGAGCGGTGGTTCCGGCTGGCCTTCCAAAATAAAGTCAACAAACTCCTGCTCGCTTATTGCTGCTTTAATAGAACCGTTAAAACGCTGTTCGTATCCAACGGTCGATTCAGGAACGGCTCCTAAGGCTTTTCCACAGGCACTACCTGCGCCATGCCCGGGCCACAGCTGTAAGTATTCCGGCATGTCTTTGAATTTCTGTAGTGATTTATACAAGACTTTAGCTGAGCTTTCCATCACCCCTTTTTGTCCCGCTGCAGATTCCAGCAAGTCCGGTCGACCCACATCACCAACAAATACGAAATCACCGGAAAGAATACCCATTGGTTTATCTGTTGTCGCTCCATCAGTCACCATGTAGCTTACATGCTCAGGGGTATGTCCGGGGCTGTATACCGTAGTAAACTTGATGTTCCCTATTGAGAATTCATCACCGTCTTTCAATAACTGATGATCATATTCGCTGTCCATCAGCCACTCGTATTTCCAGTCTTTGTCGCCTTCACCTGAGGCATAAACTTTGAGACCCTGCTCGGCTAATTCCCTAAGGCCTGAGAGGTAATCGGCATGAATATGCGTTTCTGCAGCCGCTACTAATTTCAGGTTATTTTCTTGGGCTAGTTCCTTATATCTATTGATATCCCTCATCGGGTCAATTACAATAGCTTCGCCCGTTGCCTGACAACCAATGAGGTAGGCATACTGAGCTAATTTCTCTTCAAATATTTGCTGAAAAAACATGGCCTTCTATGAGTTACTTAATTGAAATTAAAAGAGCACTTCTATATTTCTGAATGAACAAAAGTGCTGTTTTCTCAAAAATCTTTATTCTGATTCTAAACCTGAGTTTACTAAATCCTGGTACCCACCAATATTATAGACCTTTTCAAACCCTTGGTCTTTCATCATTTGAGTAGCTTTGCCACTTCTGTTACCCGATCGGCAGTAAAGATAATAGGTTTCATTTTTATCTAAACTGTCCAATTGTTGGGCAAAATCACCATTTAATATATCGTGATGCTGATCTGTAATTTTCAAGTGGCCATTATCATATTCACCTTGGGTACGAACGTCAATAACGATTCCGGGAGTCTCTTTATACTGTTGTTTAAAACTTTCAGTACCTGTCATACTCTTAGAAGTCTTTTTTGAAGTTATTAAGTAAAATGCGGCTAATGCTACGGCAATTAATACAATTATCGAAATTACTGATTTCATATTCTATCAAAAATTTATTGTTAAGTACTTATCGTTTCTAAAAATTCATATACAGTATATAGGAACCCATCAATACTAAGAATACAGCAAACCCTTTTTTGAGTTTATAGTTTGAAATTTTTGCTCCAATCGTTTTACCCAATAAGCTACCCACGGCCCCAATCAAACTGAATATAAGAACCAATTCCCAATTAATACCCAAATCCAGATTTTCTAACACCTCCATATATTTAAAAAACCCGCTAAAGCTTTTTAGAGCTATAATCAGAAGGCTGGTCCCGACCGCAATATTCATGGGGAGTCCTCCTAAAATAACTAATGCCGGAACAATCAGGAAGCCCCCTCCTACACCCACCAATCCTGTTAAAACTCCTATAGCCAGCCCTTCTAAAACAATTTTCCACCAGGCATGCAATTCTTTTTTATCTGGATCTATTCTCTCTTTTTGATCTTTAAACATCAGCACTGCGGCCAACATCATCACCAGAGAAAACAAAATAAGCTGAAAGTTAGCGGAAACGTATTCGGCAATCACAGCTCCTCCATACGTCCCGGCCATACCCGGCAGACCAAAAAGAACTACACTGCGCCAGTGAACCTGATTTTTCAGAGCATATGGAATGAATCCAGCCAAGCTAATAGAACCAACAATCCCCAACGATTCAGCGATGGCTACTTTTTCTTGTTCACCGGCTAAATAAATAAGAACCGGAACGGTTAGTATTGAACCGCCTGAGCCTAAAAGACCAAGAGACAATCCTACCATTAAAGCTCCTACCCAAGCTAGAATCATAATTCAATTCTTTGTTTTAGTGGTGAACGTTTGATGCTTTGAATGCTCAATGATTATCTACAATATTACGTTTCTTGCCAAATCCAATCTTTGTTAATATATCCTCGGCCAGGCACCAGTTGGTAAATGATGACTGAAATAAATTCAATCCCACAAAAAGGGTGAATAAAAACCAGTAGGGACTAACAAAGTAACCCATCACCACGCTTAAAGTTACAAAGAAGCCGGCCAACCGGCGTATAAGTTTTTCCATTGGACTCATAGTTGAACAACTGTTTATATCTTTTGATGTATCTGATTTCATATCCTTAAGCTGATGCCTCCACATTAAGCTGATAAGCATGCAGAGGGTAGTTTTGTGTGTTTTTATGTTCTTCGTTATGCTTTTTAACGGCTTCCAGAACCCGTTTCACTGCGTCCTCAGATTGAATACTGAAAAAGAGTTTTGAGAACCGTTCCTGATGGTCATGGGCAAACCAGTTGGAGATATCCGGTTTATGCTCTTCAGTATTAAACCCATAAATGTCGGTTTCTGAGTAGACCGGCACTCCTTCTTCCCGAAGGAGTTGCCGAACTTGCTTAGTGTGTTCCTCGATAGCGAGGATGATCAATAGTTTCATGAGATTAGGTATTTGAAGTTGAAGTTTCGGCTTCCTGATCTTCGTGTTCATGACGAACGGTCATATAATAGATCAGTGGCACCATCAACAAGGTTAAAGCGGTAGAAGCAATGGCTCCTCCCATCAAAGAAATGGCGAGGCCCTGAAAGATCGGGTCGAACAAGATTACAAAGGCTCCGATCACAACGGTACCGGCTGTTAAAAGGATCGGCATTGTTCGTACTGCACCGGCTTCGATCACGGCATTTTTGAGATCTACTCCGTCATCCAAGCGGATCTGAATAAAGTCGATTAAGAGCACGGAATTCCGCACCATAATTCCCGCCAACGCGATCATACCGATCATAGATGTTGCCGTGAAGAAGGCCCCGAGTATCCAATGTCCAACGATAATTCCGACTAGTGATAGAGGGATCGCAACCATCATTACAATGGGTACTTTGAAATCCTGAAACCAACCAATGATCAGCATGTAGATTATGACCAACACGATGGCAAAGGCAATTCCAAGATCCCGGAATACTTCGTAGGTGATCTGCCATTCTCCGTCCCATTTCAGGGTATAATTTTCTTCCATGAACGGCTGACCTGAAAAGATCTGTGTAAGGCTATATCCGTCCGGCACTGTGATTTTGTCAATCATTTCACCGGCATCCAACAAGGCATAGACCGGGCTTTCAATAGCACCGGCTACTTCAGCCGTTACGTAAAGTACATTTCGCTGATTTTTTCTATGAATGCTGGATTCCAAAGTCTCTTCACGAACGGTAATCAGATCGGTAACCGGAAACATCGTTCCCTGCAGGTTTTTCACATAGATTTGCCCCAATTTCCCGGCACCGGAGCGAGATGCCTCCGGCAGTTGCAATACGATCGGTACCTGATTAATATCATCCGCACTGTGAATACGGCCAACCGGTTTCCCATTCAGTGCCATGCTCATTGTTTGGGTAATCTGCTGTGGAGTAATTCCGGACGCGAGTGCTTTTTGCGTGTTGATATCAAATCTGAGCTGGGGTTGTTCGGCCTCTTTCATCCAGTCCACATCTACCACACCTTCCTGCTTGCGAAAGATCTCCATGACTTCACCGGCGATGCGTTCTCTTTGAGCTTCATCCGGACCATAGACTTCGACCACCAACGTAGACATTACCGGAGGACCCGGCGGTACTTCAACCACTTTGATATTCGCATTATATTTTTTTCCCACTTTTTGAACAATGGGACGGATGCGCTTCGCGATGTCATGACTTTGCTGATCTCGTTTTGATTTATCGACCAGATTGAGCTGTATATCCGCAATATTTGAACCTTGGCGGAGATCGTAATGCCGCACTAAGCCATTGAAATTGATCGGGGCGTTTGTACCAGCATATACCTGGAAGTTGTGAAGTTCGGGTACATCTTTTAAACTGAGGGCCACTTCTTTTGCCACCGCATTGGTGCGCTCCAGTGTTGTTCCCTCCGGCATATCCATGATCAACTGAATCTCATTCTTATTATCGAAGGGCAGCATTTTCACTTCAACCATTCGGAATACAAATAGTAACGTAGAAGCCAAGAGCAATACCGTCACACTGCTAATGAACACCCATCGTTTTTTTACATCATCCAGCAACGGTTTTACCGTCTTGAAATACAGCTTGTAAATCAGTGTATCTTCGAGTCTGTATTCCTTTTCTTCTTTCTCGCTTCCTTTTCTCACGTAGGGAAGCAGCTTATAAGCCAGCCATGGGGTGATGATCAATGCAACAATGAGCGAAAAGATCATAGCCAATGAAGCACCTATGGGCATTGGACTCATATAAGGCCCCATCAACCCGGAAACAAAAGCCATCGGTAAAACAGCCGCGATCACAGTAAAAGTTGCTAAGATCGTGGGATTACCTACTTCATTGATCGAAGCTATGGCAGCTTGCTTCAACGGTAGTTTTTTCATCTTGAAATGGCGGTGCATGTTCTCTGCAATAATAATGGAGTCATCCACCACAATTCCGGTTACAAACACCAGAGCAAATAATGTAATCCGGTTCAGTGTGTAGTCGAACATGTAGTACTGGAAAAGGGTAAGTGCAAAAGTTACCGGTACTGACAAAAACACAACCAGCGCACCTCGCCAGCCCATCGAAAGAGCAACCACCACCGTTACAGCCAATATTGCCGCAAGTAAATGCTCCAGCAACGAAGCAACTTTTTTAGCCGCTGTTTCCCCATAGTTCCGGGTTATACTCACGGTAACCTCTGAGGGAACTAACGAACCCTTTAACGCTTCTAATTTGGTTTCCACCTGCGAAGCGATAGCCATAGCATCGGTACCAGATCTTTTGCCAACAGATATAGTTACAGCAGGATATGATACTCCGGCAGCCCCTCCCTCAATCTGTTCAGCTGCGGCACCCAAGCCATATACCACATAATCTGAGGATTCAGAAGGACCATCAATGACATCCGCTATACTGCTGAGATAAATGGGAGCCCCTTCTTGTACATCCACAATAAGGTTTTTTATATCAGATGCATTTTTGAGAAAATTACCTGTATTCACCAGGTATTCCGTATCGTTTTGATTGAATGAACCGGATCTCATTTCCTGATTAGAAGCCTGAATAGTACCGGCGATCTGCGAAGCACTGATTCCGTATTCCGCCATTTTTGCCTTATCCATCAGAACACGTATTTGTCGTGATCTTCCTCCATGTACTTTTACTTCGGCAACATCCGTGATCTTTTTCACTTCATTCGCCAACTCTTCGGAAACCCGCCTCAGTTCATAATCTGAATACGATTCACTCCAAAGAGTCAGGGTCATCATGGGTACATCATCGATAGACCGTGTTTTTATCAAAGGCGGAGTTGTGCCCTGGGGCATGCGATCTGAATGCTTCATCAGTTCGTTATATAAGCGCACCAGGCTACGTTCAACATCTTCGCCCACATAAAAACGGGCGGAGACCATTGCTTGTCCTTCCATAGACGCAGAATACACATACTCAACGCCTTCGATATTTGACAATACTTTTTCTAAGGGAACAGCAACCCGCTGTTCAACTTCATCGGGAGAAGCACCCGGATAGCCGATAAAAATATCAGCCATAGGTACATCAATCTGGGGTTCTTCTTCTCTTGGGGTGAGGTAAGTTCCGTACACTCCAAGCGCCAAAAAGGCGATCATTAGAAGCGGTGTCAGCTTTGAGCTAATGAACGCTTGTGCAATTTTTCCTGCAATTCCTGTCTTCATAATCTCTCTTTACTCGTCTTAATTTTGAGATACAACTTTGATACCATCACGGGCGATAGAACTGCCATCAGCTACATATCGCTCACCTTCCTGCAATCCTGAAAGAACCTCCACCATGTCACCGGTAGTACTTCCGGTACGGATCCATCGCAGTAAAGCCTCGTCTTGTGAACTGAGTGTATAAATTCCTGTTAACTGCCCGCGCGTAACCAGTGCTTCTGAAGGAATGGCTATGATCGCTGACGAATTATCCCTTATCAGGATCTCAGCAAACATTCCGGATCGTAACCCTTCAATACCGGCCGTTTGTATCAGCCTAAACTCAACCTGAAATTGCCGGCTTTGCGGACTTCCGGATGCACTCACTTCCGTTATTAAAGCTTGCATACCATCAGCTTTAACCGCGGGGATATTCACTTGTACCGTATCTCCCTGTTTGATGGATGATATCTCAGATTCTGGCAAGGTAGCTGCTACTTTAAAACGGCCGGATTGCTCCACTGCCAGCAATGGACGACCCGGAGATGCAATATCTCCGACTTGTACATATTTAGCTGCAATCACACCGTTATAAGGTGCTTTTATCTGTGTATAAGTAAGCAGATCGTTAATTTCCTCCAGCTGACTTTCAGCACCTTGAACCCGAGACTTGGTTGTCTGAAACTGGGTACGAATATCATCCCATTCCTTGGATGTGGCACTGCCTTGCTCGTACAATTTTTTAAAGCGATTGTAGTCTTTCTCTACGGCTTCTAATCGAACACGGGCTTCTTCCAACCCAGCTTTAGCCTGCGACTTTTTAGCTTCCAGGTCGTCATCCTTGATCTGGAAAATGAGGGTTCCTTTAGAAACTTTATCCCCAATATTTACGGGAATGGCTTCCACTTCGCCCATCACCTTGGTTCCGATTTCGCTCCGCACTTCACTTTTAAGGCTACCGTTGAAGCTTTTATGTGACAGTATTTCTTGTTTTTGTGCGACTGATACTTCGGTCCGCACTTCTTCACTTTGCTGCTGAACGGATTCTCCGTCGTCAGAACATGCCGGCAGTGTAAAGAGAGCCAGCGTGAAAGCCGCTATTAATACCTTTGAATAATTATTTAATGATCTCATGATTGATTGATTTGAAATAGTGTAATTGATATTCTTTATGATTCTGTTTCCAGCAGGTACTCTAATGAGGCCACAGCCATTTGATACTGATATAGAGCCTGCAGTTTGCTCAGCTTATTCTTCAAATTTTTGGTCTCGGATAGAAGTAGATCTGATGTTTTCTCAATGCCTTGATCATAGCGATCGGAGCGGAATCGAACATCTTCTTCCGATTGCTCCACTGCCAGTTCACTCAGCTCAATGTTTTTCAAAGATTCGTCTATGGTTCTGCGGGCTTCCTTTACCTGTATGCGGTGATTCAATCGCTGTTGCTCAAATTGTAACTCCGCTTTTTTGGATTCCGCTTTACGCTGATTTACTAGCCCAACTTGCTTAAACCCTTTAAACAGATCCCAACGAAGACTGGCCCCAATCATATAGTTGTCGGCCTGATTTCCAAACAAGCTCTTATCATGCAATTCATACGCTCCAAATACATTTAGATTTGGGAGAAAGCCGGATTTTGCAGCTTTAAGCATAGCATCAGAAGCTTCAACCTGATGCTTCATAGCCAAAAGTGATGCGTTCATCATACTTCCATCACCTGCCGAAACCTGACTTTCCCCTTTAGCCTGTGGTTGATCCAGAACGTGAACCTGTAATTCCTCTTGCATTCCCATCAACAGCAATAGCTGATCGTTTACGGACTTACGTTGGTTTTCCGCTTTTAATAATTCCTTTTCTGCGTCCAGTGCATGTACCCGCGCATTCAAATATTCTGACTTTGGAATCATCCCTTGCTCAAAATAGTCAGAAGCCTGTTCTTCGAATACCTTATTGGTGGCTAAATGCTGTTTAAGAACTGCAACCTGCTCATCCAGAATCCCCAGCTGATAGTACACTTCCTTCACCTTTAGGCGAGCATACTGCATGGTTGCTTTCAGCTGCTTATCAGCTGATTGGGCCTGATATTTTGCCGCTGTCCGCTGAAATAATCCTTCCGGATTTAAAATGGGCTGACGTACTTCGAATTTAGTGGTGAAATTATGGGTAGCATCCGGATCGTTAAGCGTTGCAGGGTTAAAATCGGATTGCTGAATGATGCCTTGTCTAAGCTTGATCCCAAAAACACCTATGGGGTCATTGGTTTTTACTGCACTTTCCTCAATGGAAAGCTGTGGCAGAAATACCATATTAGCCTGACTTAATCCCGCTTTCGCTGCTTCTTGTTCTCTTTCAGCGATTAAAACCTGATACCCGCTTTCAGATGCACGTTCTATCGCACCTTCAAGACTCAGTGAAAGTACCTGCATGCTATCCGAACTTTGGGCATTCACTGAAATGGTCAACATATTAAGTAACAACAGCAAAGCTGATATTTTTGAGACCTTATTGAATTTCATTTGTTCTGCTTCTTTAATTCTTTTCAAAATTTTTAAACTCATCCTCAAGCCGCTTCAAACCAGTTATGCTTGTAATACATCTGTAAATAGGCTTTTTGATGAATGTGATTTCTCTTTGTTTAATACGGACCAAGTTTAACCAGCATTTTCCATTTGTTACAACATGTTATAACAAGTATATTATCTTAGATCGTTATTCCAATTTTGAGAGCAATCAGGAATCCAATACACCGAAATGGAAAAGCAGAATTCAAAGCATGAAAAAGTAAAACAGCATCTACAGAATGAGATCGTAGATGGAGATTACGAGCCGGGTGATCAGTTGCCCTCCGAAAAAAGGCTATGTGATTATTTTGACGTCAGCAGAGTAACCATTCGTCATGCATTAAAGACTCTGGAAAACGAAGGACTTATTTTTAAAAAGCAGGGAGTTGGAGCTTTTGTAAGTGAGCAAAATCTAAAGAACAATCTGGTTCAGCTTACCGACTTTTCGGAGGATATGAAGAGAGCCGGATTAAAGAGCAGTTCAAGACTTATCTCTCTAAAAAAAGTAGATCCCATTAAAGAAGTAAATGGGATTCTAAATATTCGGCCTGATATGAAGCTAATCCAAGTTGACCGGGTCAGGCTGGGAAATGGAAAGCCTGTCGCTTTTGATGTCACCTGGCTTCCTCCCGGCTATGGTCAGCTTCTTTTTGATGAAGACCTCACCACACAAACCATTTATGATGTACTTGAGGAAAAATATGAAATTATGATTCAGGGTGGCAGCTACAGAATTACTGCGACAAATGCCGGAGAGTATGTTTCAAAATATCTGGAAGTAAAACCGGAGAGCGCTGTTTTAGAAATTGATCGCTGCTCCAGAACTACGGGCAATAAGAAAGTCTATTTCCAGAAGCGATACTATAATCCTGATCATGTTTCCTATGTCGTGGAGCTCTCTCGAAACGAAGGTGAACCGCTTTCATCCAAAGATGGATTACCTTTGAAAGAATTCACGCCTGAATTTGCTAAAGAGCAGTAAAAACATCATCTTCCTTCTACTGAAAATACTCACAAATTGGTCAATCAAATGAAAATAAAAGAGAACATCATAGTAACCTCATTGCTGATGCTCGTGCTCGCCTTATCTTTTTCGAGTGCTCAAGCTCAGTACCTGGAGGAGTTTGAAGAAAAAGTAACCGAGTTTACCCTCGATAATGGACTCACCTTTGTTGTCATAGAACGCCCCGTTGCCCCCGTAGTGAGTTTTGCTACTTACGTTAATGTTGGTGGAGCAAATAACCCCCTTGGACAGTCTGGATTAGCCCATGTTTTTGAGCACATGGCTTTTAAAGGAACACAATATATAGGTACAAATAATTGGAAGAAGGAAAAGAAGGTCCTTCAGAAATTAGACCAGACCTACCAAATGTGGTTGCAGGAAAAAAACTCCATAACCATCGATTCAACCAAGTTGAATGAGCTTTGGACGGAATTTGAAGCCCTTCAGGAAGAAGCTAATAGCTACGTTGTGAACAACGAATTTTCCGAAATCGTAAACCGGAATGGCGGAACCGGGATGAACGCAACTACCAGCGCGGACCGAACCAATTACTTTTACAGCCTTCCTGAAAACCGAATTGAGCTTTGGTTTAGTTTAGAGTCTGATCGGTTTATGAACCCTGTTTTCCGTGAATTTTATAAAGAAAAAGAAGTGGTTCGTGAAGAAAGACGGTCGAGCTACGAATCGAGTCCGGTTGGGAAACTATATGAAGAATTTCTGACTATAGCTTATAAAGCTCATCCTTACGGAACCCCCAATATTGGCTGGCATTCAGACATCACCGCTACCACTATGGAAGATGCCCGTGAATTTTATGAGACCTATTATGTTCCAAATAACATCACTATTGCAATTGCAGGCGATGTAGATCCTGATCAAGTAAGAAAACTGGCCAAAACATATTTCGGCCGGCTAAAAAAGGGACCGACTCCTCCTCCCGTTTATACTGAAGAGCCGGAACAAATATCTGAAAAGAGATTCACTATCGAACAACAGTCACAGCCATATCTGCTCTTAGGCTACCATACGGTAAATGATCAACATCCTGATTACAACGCCTTGAACTTGCTGAGTAATATTTTGGTAGGCGGACGAACTTCAAAACTATATAAGCGCCTTGTTGAAAAAGAGCAGGTTGCCTTAGGCTTTCAAAGCCTGAATGGTGTTCCGGGAACTAAATATGAAACCATGTTTGGACTGCTTGCAGTACCTAACCGCGGATACGGAACCGACACCCTCGAAACCGCCCTTTATGAGGAACTTGATAAGATTAAGAATGGCGAAATTACTCAAGAGGAACTTGACCGTGTTCGCACCAATGCCCGAGCCGGCCTTATCCGTGGGTTAGATTCAAATTCCGGACTTGCTGTACGCCTGGGTGAAGCCCAATCGCTACAGGGAGACTGGAGAAAAGTATTTACCAGCCTTGACGATCTTCAGGCCGTAACCGTTGACGACCTCCAGCGAGTAGCAAAAAAATATCTTGTTGAACAAAACAGAACCGTTGGCACTATTGTAAATGCCCCGGCCGAGGAGGTTGCAGATGCGAACCAATAATAGAATTTCAAAACAACCCTATTCAGAAATGATGAATACTCTAAGCAAAAAACTTGGCTTTTTGTGCCTCATGCTCGCCTTAACAAGTTCAGCACTGTTTGCTCAAAAAACCTATGACAAGATTAAATATCCGAACCTGAATAGTTTTCAGGTGCCCGAAGTAGAAACCTACACCGCCGATAATGGCATTACCTACTTTCTCCTTGAAGATAACGAACTCCCGTTAATCGACCTCAGAGTTATGGTCAAAACAGGTGGTTTGTTAGTGCCTGCTGAAAAAGAAGGACTCGCTTCCATCACCGGAACCGTGATCCGATCTGGTGGCACTGAATCTATTTCCTCGGATTCACTAAATGTGATGCTTGAGAATAAAGCGGCCTTCATGGAAACCGGAATTGGCTTTACTTCCGGTAGTGCTCGCTTGAATGTACTGAAAGAAGATTTCGATGAACTCCTTCCTATTTTCATTGAACTTTTGACAGCCCCGGCTTTCCCGGATGACAAGATTGAATTGGCTAAAACCCAAACTAAGAGTAGTATTTCGCGCCGGAATGACAACTCACAGGGAGTTGGTGTTCGTGAATTTCAGAAGCTCATTTACGGACCGGAATCTGTTTATGCCCGTACAACTGAGTACGCTACTATAGATAATATCACCCGTGAAGACTTAGTTAGTTTTCATGAAGAACATTTTGTTTCGGATAACATGATGGTTGGCATTGTTGGCGATTTTGATGCTTCTGAAATGAAAGCAACCCTTGAAGTAGCTTTTAACAATGTCCCATCCGGAGAAGAAACCATGATGGAATTCCCGGAGACAGACTATGAAGCAGAGAGCTCCATTAATTTTGCCAATAAGTCTGATGTTAATCAAAGCTTTGTTCTGATGGGGCACATCGGGGGTATGAGAGACAATCCTGATTATGCAGAGGTGCAGGTTATGAATAGAGTGCTGAGCGGTGGATTTTCAGGACGCCTGATGCAGGTTATCCGTACTGAAATGGGACTAGCTTACTCAGCCTTTGGTCAATATGGGATGAACTCTTTCTTTCCCGGTTTTTTCTACGCCGGTGTATCAACCAAAAGTTCCACTACAGGAGAAGCAATTGCTGCTGTGATTGAGCAAATCGAACGTCTTCAAAACGAACCTATCACCAAACAAGAACTGCAGGATACCAAAGATCAAATCCTGAATTCTTCAGTTTTTCAGTATGATAGCTATGAAGCAGTCCTAAACCAGCAGATGTCCTACAACTACCGGGACCTGCCAAAAGATGCTTTTGACCAGTATATAGAAGGAGTAAAAAATACGACCATCGAAGATGTGCAACGAGTTGCCAAGGAATACCTGAAACCTGACCAGCTTAAAATTATGGTAGTAGGTAATAAAGAAGAAATTGGAGATCAGCTGGAACAATTTGGTGATGTTAATGAGATTGATATCTCTATCCCTGAACCCCCATCTGACGAACCCGTTGTTGACGGTGATGCAGCCAAAGGCCAAGAGTGGCTAGACAAAATGGCCGCAGCAATCATTGAGCCCGGTGCTGAAGTTGTTTCTATTGAGGAGCAATCAGTTATCACTCAAAAAACTCCAATGGGCGATGTCGATATAGAAAGTTCTTCTATCACCAACTATGTAGATTATTCCTCAGAACGTACGATGAATACTCCACAGGGTGAAATGACGATGAGCTTCGCAAACGGAAGTGGAACCATGAACATGATGGGGCAAGAGCGTCAGCTTCCTCCTCAGATGACTACACCCATGCTTAATGAGATGAAGCGAAACTATCTTTCTATAGCCGTTCATAAGGATGATATCGATGCGGAGTATCTCGGAGATGAAACGGTTGAAGGTGAATCTTATGCGGTGGTTAGAATGACTAACGACCAGATTACTGTCACTTACCTATTAGATCAGGAAACCGGGCTTCCTTATATGAGCGGGTATTCAGAGATGAATCCGCAAACAGGACAGCGACAAGAAGCTAAAACCATTTACTCTGATTGGACTGAAGCCGATGGAGTAACTTATGCGTATTCAGCCGTCAGTTATGCCGGAGATCAGGTTGCGGCAGAAATTACAGTTGAAAGCCATTCTATTCCGGAATAGCCTTAAAACAGCAATCATATTCAATCCCGCATTTCTTTTTGAGATGCGGGATTTTTTTTGGTCATTTAATCCCGCTTTTGGTATATATGTGTAATCATAAAATTGAAGCAAAGGATCGCTTATGTCAGTTTGGGATAAAGAATATCCATCAAGTTCAGAATATGCTCATTACTATGGGGATTATGTTTCACATGTCCCAAAAGAGAATGTCATTGAAACCCTGAAGGCCCAGATGCATGAAATCTATACGTTCATCAACTCAATTCCCGGTGACAAAGCCTTTCATTCTTATGAAGATGGCAAATGGACCGTTAAACAAACGATTGGTCATATTGTAGAAACAGAGCGTGTTTTCGCCTACCGAGCGCTTGCATTTTCCAGACGCGATCCAAGTCCGCTACCGTCCATGGACCAAGATGATTATGTGAAATACTCAAACTATAATAGCCGGACCATTAGTAATCTTGCCAATGAATATCTTGCGGTTCGAATTTCCTCCATCCACCTTTTCCAGAATATGACTAAAGAAATGATTTCGTTGAAAGGAAAAGCTAGCGGTTCAGAATTTTCGGTTCGCTCTATTCCGTTCATCATAGCCGGACACGAGCTGCATCATCTCGAGCTTATTAAAGAGAAGTATTTGTAGGGATTACGTTCATTATATGAAATCTTGGTAACCCGGAAATCTTATAGATCAAGGTTCCGACCGCATCATTTTGAACCTTGATTTGTAGGATTTTATGATGGTCTTGATTCTATATTTCAGCATTTAATATTTATCTCTTTTCCCTTTTAATCGCTTAGAATTTATATGTCCTTATATCAACTTGCATGTTCGGGTTTGCAAGAATTCTTTTACCCTCAAAGTCCATTCCAACATAAGGATTCAAATCCTCCTCAGAGACGATTTTCATGCGTTCTGCCAAATTTCCTTCTTTATCAAACTTGTGAATCCATATAGAGCGACGAGGAGCAAATCGAGTTACTAAATTTGTGTATGTGATGAGGAAAAGCTCTCCATTTACATTGCTCCTTCCGGCTATATATTTTCGAACCTTCATACCGCCCAATCGTCGATCTGGATGTTCCTTGGCAAGGATACTAAGATCTATGGTTAGGGAATCCACTTCCGGAATAATTGGAATTTTTCGTTCCCATAATTTCTGTCCGGTCAGGTTATACTTCTCTATTTTTGGGATGGCGCTATATATGATAAATATCTCATCAGGATTAGCACGGTCACTCACCGGAAAAGCAAAGCATTGATCTTTAGCAGGGACTTTCTTGTTTTCCAGAGCTGACCTTACCTCTTCTTCGCTTTTACTAATCGTGCAGTTCCCAGGCATTTTGCCAATATCCGCGACCTTTTGGCCTTCCCAATCTACCGCCTCATATAGATACTCTTTACCAAATTGAGATGGAATAAGCACTGTCTCATTCAAGGTTACAAAGGGCTGATTGTTATTGTCATTGAGTGGTATCGGCCTAGGAGGTTGTGCTCCATCTTTATGATTACCCCTTCTCACTTCTGCAAAGTCTAAAGAAGAAACATGTTTGCCATCTTTCCGGCTATACTTATGAATAAAAAATCGGCTTCCTTCTACAATAAACAAATGATCTTTGTTGAAGTAGAAGTCATTCAGCATCTCAATTTCACCCGGCCCTCTGCCCTTGCGACCATATGTATTTACCACGTTACTGCTATCGTCTATCTCAATGATAGCCCAGTTGGGAAGATCTTGAACAAACAAATGCTGGTCATTGTCATCGTACTTAAGCCTAACCGGCATTCCCAACAACAAATCTTGATTCTTCACATAGTTGTCAAATGCACTGAGTTCTTTTACCTGAACATTAGTTTGGTTAGGGCTATTCGTTTTTTGTGACTGACAACTCAGAAAAGAAATAGAGAATAATGTTAGTGCAATTGTTAACAGGCTAGTCTTTCTGGTCATCATACAATTCGGTTTATTTAATAAGCTTCGTATTGGCTAAATACATATTAATCCTATAAATCTTTCCATCAAGATAATCACGGTTCCAACCACTCAGTTTTGAACCTTGATTTACTGGATTTTAGGATGACCAAGATTCACTTCAACATTCAATGTTCAGTGTTCCTTGTTCGAAGTTCATTATCTTTCTTCCACCGAAGCCCTGTCATCAGTAATAAAAGGATGGTGCTCACCGAAAGCCCCCAGATAACAACAATGGCCAGGTTTTCCCAGAATTCATTGTTTCCGAAAAGCATCATAGGCATAAGGCCGGTGATGGTGGTTACTGTGGTGATCAGAATAGCCCGAATTCTCTTTTTATAGACGTACGCCCAGCTGCGTAACCCAAATATACCTTTTCCATTTTCCAGCTGTTTCTGGTGATAAATGAGGATGGCATTGTTCACCACCACCCCAATACAGAGCAGCGCCCCGGCGATAGCTCCCCGATCAAATGCCAGATCATTGGCTAAGCCGCCCAGCATAATTCCAATGAGGCTATAGGGCACGGCTAAAATTACAAACAACGGATACTTCACACTCTCCAGCAGGGCGGATACAATCATCCATACGCTGAGTAAACTAAGCAGGGCCACAAAGATGAAGTTCTTAGTGCTATCCTGATTACCAAAGCCAAAAAATCCACGACCATATTCTACGGAAGCCCCTACCGGAACCGGCGTTTCTGCAAGTACTGCCTCGATGTAATCCTGAGCCATCCGATAGTTGCCGAGGTAATCTACCTGAACCGTTCGCTGGTACGATTGATTATCCCTGCGAATTTCATTGAGCCCTCCCTCCTGCACAATGGAACCGATGTTTGAGATATTGAAATTAACATCCTGAAAAGACCGGACTTTATTCATCATGTCAGATTCGTAGGTTCGGCCCTGCTGACTCCTTCCCAACAAAAACATTTCCTGTCCCTGAAACTCCACTTTTCCTACAGAATTCAGGGGATTCAAATCCAGCATCAGCGTTGAAATGACTTCTCTTCGGTCCAGATTTTGGGATAATATCCGTTCATCATTCAGCTTCAACTTATACTGCTGAAAATCATCTCTTCGGGAATAATAGCTTGAATTGATATCTACCTCCCGCACCCTTCGGCTTTTCTTTAACCTACGCTCCAGATCCTGAGCCAGGTTCAACAGTTCATCATAGGAATAACCCTTAAGCTGGATACTGTGGTTTGATGAACTCCCTCCAAAGCCTGTACTGATACCCGGAATATTAAGCCCGGAAACCGAAGTTGCTACGTTACCGGTCCTCGCCCCCAGATACATAGCCTCCCCATAAAATGCATAAGGCTCGTCACGCGATAGATATTCGTTATTAATCACGAATTGAATACGTGCCCCAAAATATTCAGACATATTTACTTCATAGAATTTGAAGGCATCCTCATATGGCTTCGCAATTTTCTCGTAGCTGCGAACGATCTTATCAATTTCAGAAAGGGGAGTTCCTTGCGGAGATCTTATATATACTGAAATCATCTGATCTCTATTTCCACCTCTCCAGGGACTGCCAAAATAGGTTTCATCCACAAAAAGCTTGGTTAAGCCACCAACCCAAGGGTCAATATTATCCCTGTTATCAAAATAGACTTGGGTAAACTCCGGCCAGGCTGTTCCCTCTTCTGATCCCCATTCGGGTTCCTCGATAGAGAATATGGGAATCCCCACCACAAAGATCATTATGACTGGCAATACCCAACGCAGCTTTGATTTTATAACAAAAGTCCAAAGCAAGAAGCGTTGCAAAAATGACTGGCTGCGACTTCTCTTTTTCTTCGTTTTAACGTTCGGAGTAAGCCATACCAGCGAATAGGGAATCCATGTGAAAGCGATCAACACAGAACACATGAGGGTTACCGTCAAAGCTACGGCCAGTGGGACGAGGAAAATGCGGAGTTCATCGAGGGCAAAAAGCAAAGGGACAAAAATACCTACGGTTGTAAATGTAGAACCCAGCACCGGCACTATGGCCTTAGGCAACTCATCTTTGATATGATCAAGGCGTTTGGACTTTGCATCGGGCAGTCCGGGATTGAGGTGTTCAAACACCACAACGGCATTATCAATAAGCATACCCAAAGCGATGGTCAGCCCGGCCAGTGTAATTATGTTCAGGCTGTAATCAAGCAGGTACAGACAAATCATGCTTAACAGCACAGAAAACATCACACTTCCAATAATAACTATAGGAGCACGAATTTTACGGATGAACAAAATCACTACAAAGAACACCAGAAAGCCACTTAAAATAGCTTGTAGCTGAAGGTCATCGAACTGTTGGCGTAGCTCTTCAGTGGAATCAACGGTGAGCATCAAAGCCAGACCTTCGGGAAGTTCCGACTCTATCTTTTCCATTTCGGCTAGTAAATCTTCAGCCAGCTGAAAAGCATCGGCTCCTGATTCCTTTACAAACTCAACCGTAAGTGCAGGATTCCCATTGATTCTTTTAATGGATTTAGCCGGATAATCCTGAACTGAGATCTTGGCAAAATCGTCCAGCGTCAGCTGCTTCATGGAGTTGGGCAACCGGATTTTCATTCCTGCAATATCCGTACTGCTGTTAAATTTTGGCGGGATGATCAGGCTGTAGCGAGACGCTCCCTGATCTACATATCCCGACGAACGCCAGCTCAATTGCTCCCGAACCTGCCTCAAAATAACCTGTGGGGAAAGGTTATACTTTTCGACCTGCTCCACATCAAACTCAATAACCAGCGCCGGATCTAACACGCCCTGAATGTTGATCTCAGCCAAACCGTCTATAGCTAATAGTTTTGGCTTGATGGAAGTCCGGGCATATTCCAGCAGCTGCCTTGGCGGGAGATTTCCGTTCAGCGTATATACTAAAAACGTTTGCTGATCTTCCAGCTCATCCGGAACCTGACGGCTTATGGAAGGTGGCGCGATGCTTTCAGGAAGGTTTTCATCCAGCGAAAAAAGGTATTCCCGAAGTTCCAGCACCCGATAGTCAACAGGAGAATTTTTTCGAAAAGTGATGGTAACAGTAGAACGTCCTTCCCTTGTGATAGATCGAATATCGGTGACATCCCGAAGCCGGTTCGCTTCCCGTTCTACCTTTCGGGTAATCTCCTTCTCCATGATTTCCGGCGAGGTACTCGACCAGCTGTAGTTCACTGTAACCGAGGGCAGGTTCAATTCCGGAGTGCTTTCAATAGGCAATATTTTCCATACCGCTACCCCAATCACACATACAATGATGTAGAAAAATGAGATTAGATATTTACGGCTGAATAATTCTTTCAATGTAGATTTAAGATGAAAGATTTAAGATTAGAGAGTAGTTAGAAGTTCGGCATTCGATGTTCCTTGTTCGGTGTTCAGTTCGCCATTAGCGGGACGACTTTTTGCTGGTGAGAAATACTAAAGTGTTGATCTACAGCCAGCGTATCTCCGGGATTTATTTCGGGATGGTCGATGAGTACATAGTCGGTATTCATGGAAACGGGAGTCACATAAATCCATTCTACTTCTTCGTTGTTGAGTAGTCTGAAAACCAGCGTTCTTCCATCTCTTTCGAGCAGGGCTTCGCGGGGCATTCGGACTTTACTTTCTTCACTCCGAACAAACACCCGTCCTTCTACCGTCATCCCGGTTTTTAGCTCACGGTCAGGATTATCAACTTCTACCAGCACCTGCCCTGTTTTTGTTGCGGGATCCACCTCCGGCGAAATTGCTACAATACGACCTTCAAACTCATTACCCCCAGGACCTGATAGCGTAACACCCATTCCTGCACTCAGATTATCAATTTCTGATTCCAGGATATCAAAACGAATACGTACCCGGCTTGCATCCACCAGCGTGCCTAACTGCTGACCGGCAGTGATGTAGGAGCCTTCGGAGATAAAACTTCGGTTCGTTACCACTTCCCGCAGAGAAACAACACCGCTGAATGGAGCTTTAATGGTTGTATAGCTAAAATTGAGTTTTGCTATTTCAAGGGCGACTTCCGCTTCCGCAAGTCCGCTATTAATTCGGATCATCTGATCGTTACTTTCTCCGGAATATCCTTCCCGAAGCCGCTTGTCAATATCGTACTGGTTTTTGGCTTTGATGTAATCGTTCTCGGCTTGTTCAAGCGCATACTTCCACTCATCATCCACGAACTGTAAAAGCACTACGCCTTTCTGAACTTCAGCTCCTTCCTCAATTTTGTGTGATTCTATGTATCCACTGATTCGGGCTGTGACCTTGGTCCGTTGCAACGGCTCTACCACGCCCCGGCTTTCGATATAGAAGTTAAGTGGCTCAGCATCTGTTTCAGCAAAAACAACTTCCGGCCGAATTTCAATGCTATCCTGATCAGGAGTATCCCTCTCCTCCTCTTCCCCTTTACAGCCGGATAACAATGTTACCGTGAACAATATGAAGTAAATTAATTGGTAAAATTTTATTCGTTTCATAGTACTTGTTTTATTGACTGCAGAGAACGCGAAAATTTCGCAGAGCTCGCTAAGTTTCGAAAATAATTCAATGTTCAATATTCCTTGTTCGCTGTTCCTTGTTCAATATTCTTCTTCTCTGTCCACTTAAAAACCAATGGAATCAGATATAAAGTCAGGAACGTACTCGTCACCATTCCGCCCATCAGTGCTATCGCCAATGACTGGCGGAAGGCGTATCCATCCCCAAACGGAATCAACATGGGGATCAGGGCTAAGATGGTCGTCAAACTCGTCATTACCACCGGACGAAACCGATTAATACCGGCCTGCTTGATAGCTTCATCCAGATCGCCTGTTTCACTGTAATAACGCCGCATAAAATCTACTTTCAGGATAGAATCGTTTACGGCAATACCCGTCAAAATCAGAATACCCATAAAGGACAAGGCATTCAGGCTGATGCCGCCTATCCATAACGCAAAAACAGATCCAATCCACGCAAAAGGAATGGCCAAAATAATGATGAAAGGATACTTCAGATTTTCATACTGAATAGCCAGAATCAAATAGATAAGCAGTACACTGATGCCCAATAGAAATCCAAGTTCTTTCAATAGATTGATGACATCCAGTGCAGAACCACCGACCCGAATTTCATTTCCGGTACGCTGCATAAATTCATTCGACAGCGCCTGAATCTCATCTCCGCTCCACCACCAATCCATAAAGGTGAGGTTGGTGTTATAGGTCAAAATCGGAGACTGCCGTGCCCGTTCAATTTGCTCCGGTTCATCAACGCGAATGATTTCTGCCACGGAAGGCAGTGGTATGATTTTATCCTTGAGGTCAAGCGTGATATCTCTTGGATCCAGGCTGGCTTCTTTTTGACCGATCAAGCGAATCGAAATCTGCTCATCCTGACGGTTCCAGTCGGTGATAAAAGAACCCCGGGTTAAAGACTCTAAATATCGAATCAGTTCCTCTTCCGTCAGTTCATAAGCAAGAAGTTCTTCGGGTTTGAACTGAACCTGATAAGCCTCAATCCGCTGAGGGTATTTAAGGGTGAATTCAACATCACCAAAACGCTGATTCATAAACTGATTAAAAGCATTCGCCACCCTGAGACTATAATTTCTATCGGTTCCCACCATACTAAATTGAACCGGAGCATCCTGACCAACGCCCACGGCACCAAATCCCTGATCATCCATTTTTTGAAAGGTCCACGACTGATAGGCATTGGCAACACTCACCATAACCTTATCGACCTGGCGGGCTTCCTCAAATCCACTCACCGGAATTGAAATTTTAAACTTATTTAATCCCTCATTGGTGATGGAAGCCAAATTCGTGTTATCCGTATATCCACCCAGTGATAAAATATTGGTCTGACTTGTTTGCTCTTTCAGGATTTCTGAGATATCCACCGCAGCGGCTTTGGCTGAACGAAGGGCCGTATTCCCGGGCATGGAAACAAGGTACTCAACCGAAGAAGGTTCATCCGGTGGAAGGACGGCTTTAGGAATCGTCATAAATGCGTAGGCAGCTAAGCCAAGCAATACAGTAGCAACTAAAATAATAGGCAAGGGCTTCTGAATGACCTTTCCCAAATTCTTTTCATAAGCATCTATAACCCGATCCAGACCGGCAGAAACTTTGTTTAAAAATCCTTTTGAGTTCGTTTCTTTCTTAGTCAGCTGAACGACAAATACCGGAAGGATAAACAAGGCGACTAATAAAGAAGCCACTAAACTAAAAGATAAGGTTGCAGCCAGATCGCGGAAGAATGCTCCCTCAAATCCACCCAAGAAAATAAGCGGTAGAAATACAGAAATGGTGGTAAAGGTAGAAGCCGTCACAGCCAGACTAATTTCTTTGGTCCCTTCCCGAGCCGCATCCAATCGTCCCAATCCTTTTTTACGATACCGGCTAATATTCTCCAGCACCACAATGGCGTTATCCAGCAGCAGTCCGATCCCCAGCGTCAATCCACTCAGGGAGATAATGTTGAGCTGAATATCGAACAGAAACATCACCACAAAGGTGAGAAAGATACTTACGGGAATGGAGATCCCAATGGTAAACGGACTTCGGGCATCATCCAAAAAGAGGAAGAGTACCATAAATGCCAGAATCCCGCCAATCAGTAAGGTTTGCAATAAGTTGGAAATGGAATTTTCGATATAGCTGGCATCTTCCTGAATTACCTCGATCTGGATATCCGGATTTTGTCCGCGAATTTCAGTTAGTATTTCCTGCAGCGTTTGGAAAACCTCTACCGTATTTGAACCATATTCTTTCTTGACCAGTACGTTCAGCACTTCTTCCCCATCGAGGAGTGCGAAGGAAGTTGGGTCGGCTTCGCCCATCTCTACATCAGCAATTTCTTCAAGAAGCAAAACCCGTCCACTGGCCAGAGAGATAATCGGCGTACTGCGGAGATCATCGAGCGACTCAATGCGGCTTTCAATTTTGAGGGCGTAGCGATACCAGCCGTCACGGAGTTCTCCCGGGGAGGAAAAAATATTGGCATCCGAAACCTTTTGCTGAATTTGGGCAAGGCTCAGTCCGTACCGATCAATTAGTCTTGGGTTGAACCGGATCTGAACTTCAGGCTCCACTTCTCCCACTAACAAAGCCTGAGCGATTCCTTCCTGCTGTTCCAGCCGTCGAGTAAATACCTGATCGGCCCACCGCTTCAGCGACAGCCGATTACTAAATTCCTGATTGGAAACGCTGGACAGCTGAAGGGCAATAGTGGCAATGGGCTCATCCGATGCCGATGAGTAAATAAGCTGCGGGCGTTCAGCCTGAGCCGGAAGTAAATAACGAGCCTGATCTAATTTCTCCCTTACATTTAAAAAGGCAATGTCCATATCAAAGCCCCATTCAAAAGTCAGAAAGGTCAGACTTTGAGATTGGCGGGAAAGGGACTCAATTTCCTGAACGCCTCGCACTCCACTCAGCACTCCTTCGAGCTGTTCAGTAATTCTGAATTCTACTTCCGAAGCAGGAGCTCCGGAATAGTCGGTGCGAACCAATAAAGTCGGCCGGGCGATATCCGGCATCAGTTCAATGGAAAGGCGTTCTAAGGCAATACTCCCGAAGATGAGAACAGCCAGCACTAAGATGACGGAAGCTATGGGTTTTTTAAGTAGCAAATGACGGATTATTTAACACTTAGCAGAAAATAATAAATAAACGGGGCTTTTGGAAACTATTATTTTAGTACCCATGAAATTCTATTCAGTGAGTAGACGAGGAGATGCTACAGATAGTTTTATCTATAGGAAGAAAACTCATTCCTTTCACGATCGGAGATTTACTTAAAATCTAATCGCATTAAAATAGGATTTTTAACGTCCGTCATCCCGTTTGCTAATTCTCTTAACCGGCTCATCTTAGTACTAAAATATTTTTCGCGATCCTCTTTATATATCTTATTCATTAACCGTAGAAAATCATTTGCTTCCACATAGGAGTATAAAGATTGATCGGAACTCAAATATATAAAAGGAGAGGGGCCATAATCTATATCATTTAAAAAAGTATTAGCACCAACATGTGTAACTTTTGTTTTTCTATCATACAAAATCATGTAATTTTCTTTATAGCTTCCAACTATTGTATGAATAAATTTATCTGTAATTTCAAAGGTAGTCTTGTAAGCAACAATATCGTACGGTTCTACCTCATTGTCCCAAAAATCAGACCAAGTATATGCGGTGCCACCATAATCTATACTCTTATCGAGGACTTCTTCCGTCAATTTGTTTTCTCCAAAGTTTAAATAATAAGCAGGCTTCAGATCATTCCCTTCAAAAGTATATACCGTATCGTATAAATGCTGAAAGTAGTAATGTTCTCCTGCATAGGTGGGAAAATTATTAGGAATTCCATATCCAATAGCAGTTCGATTTTCTTCAAATGGCATATAAGTACTTATAATTTCGCCATTTTGATCAAACTCAAACACGTTATTACCCCTCAGACTACTAGGTAATTTGGAATTTTTATTCCCACCAGCAAAACTAAAGTAACTCCCTTTATCACTATCGTAAATAAATTTCCGGACAAATAGATCAAACGAAACTTCTTTCTTCACTTCTCCATTTAGATCAAATATCAAAAACTTAAAGTCTCCTAATGCATGAATATTCAGGTCTTTGTCAAAGGATACATCAAGAAGATGCTCAATCTCTCTTGGACCTCTTCCATAAGGTATCCTGACCTCACTAACATATTCTCCTGACTTGGAATAGACCCAAACACTCCTCTTTGTTTTATCATAAAGAGCTATGTGACCTTCTTGGATCATTATTTTGTCGATTAATCCGATGGGTGCATTATCAGGCGTTTCCAAAGGATAGTATGATACGTTTGAAAAAAACTCAGACATCTTAAGCTCTTTTGCTTTTTCGATATCGACTTTTATTTCTATGATATCTTCAACTGTTGAATCAGCGTTCGGCTGATCATTTATATTTTCTCCTGAACATCCAAGTAACACTAAAAAAATTATTGCTAAGCATCTCATAAACTGACCAACTCATTTTGGTGATTGGTGACAATGACCGAGTCTTTTTCACTCATACCTTGCCTTCCACTATAAGTTCTTCTTAAAACTCTATTGATACTACTAAATTAGTATGTATTCGCCAACTGAAATATTTTCAATAGATAAGATCCCCTTGCTCTTAAGTCTTACAGCGAGGTTAACAACAAACCAAGGGCAATTTTACTTTTCAAGCGCGGACTTAAGAGGCTCAGCCTGGTAAGGCTCTGACTTGCGTTTAAGTATTGTTAAGTAAGATGAAAGACAAATTTCTCACAGCCTAAATCAGATCACTAACCATCCTTTTTTGAGGAATTGCAATAGTTGATTAGTTAAAAAGATTATCTACTTCAACTTCATATATTTTACTAGGGGCTGAAGTAGCTAAGGGTTAATGTTTGGTGTTCTTATACCATGATTTTAATTGTTTTAGCAGCTCTGCATGATCGCCTCCATTGAAGCGCCATTCACATTCCTTTAAAAACCAATAGA
>Ga0136557_1000266_pt1 | contig 42428 bp, 45 predicted proteins | sample AntRauTorckE6832_FD_104796 | JGI IMG/M metagenome (GOLD analysis project Ga0136557, IMG submission 104796) | Saline lake microbial communities from Rauer Islands, Antarctica - Metagenome Torckler E6 #832 | ecosystem: Environmental > Aquatic > Non-marine Saline and Alkaline > Saline | place...
ACTATAGTTTCCCAGGCTGATTGCGCACATCTAGAGCACTGCTAAACAGTTACAGTTCAGAGGAAGCTTCTGGTTTTTTGCTCTTTGCTGAATAGTTACAAAAAAAGGAACCTTCCCGCTGAACGGGAAGGTTCCTCAGTGCTTTGCTTTGGCCTCTACAAGGAGGCACCATGGGAGGTTTTCCAAGAATAGGCATTTCGGTCGAGGCGAAAAGGGCATTCTCGGACGGCCTCCTAGAGTTTTACAACATTCTCAGCAGCAGGACCTTTGGGGCCGTCTACAATCTCAAAGCTTACTCGAGAACCTTCTTCGAGAGACTTAAAACCCTCCGACTGAATTGCGGAATAGTGGACGAATACATCCTGCCCACCATCTTGCTCGATAAAGCCAAAACCTTTTGAATCATTAAACCACTTTACTGTTCCTTCTGCCATTTTTACGACTCCTTTTGTGCGCAGTTCCTTACAGAACTCAATGATAACAACCCGAACCTGTTAGAGGCTCGGATAACGTAATTCGTGTGTTTCAAGCCCCCCGGGTTGTCAATCAATGAGACATGCTGCGGAAGCTACTACCACAAAAATGAAATATTTAAATACAAATGAAATATTTAAATACAATATTTTTATGTGGATTTATCACACGTTATCTACGGGATTAGCACAGCCCTCTATGAAAATCAATGTTTTTTTGATTTTTACAGGGGAATTATTATGTCAGGAGGGGAGGTGGTCTTTTTTGGATACCTTCGAAGGATCAATGAAAGTATATTGACACTCATTTTTAATTGAGTATTTTGCCCCTCGTACTTCGAGCTGAGTTTTGTTGGTAATCAAATAATGCTATGAGCCTATGATACATCCTGAATATAATTTCACATCCCATTTTATGGAAGTGGGGGAACATCGTCTTCATTATTTGGATGAGGGTGATGGGCCTGTTATCGTTGCTGTACATGGGAATCCCACATGGTCCTTTTATTATCGAAATGTTATACATAATTTCAGCACACGATATAGGATTATCGCCCTTGATAACATGGGGTGCGGTCTTTCCGACAAACCGCAGAACTATGACTATAGCCTCGCTCAACATATAGAAAATTTAACAACAGTTCTTCGCAGATTGCAGATAAAGAGGTGTTCACTCCTGGTCCATGACTGGGGTGGAGCAATTGGTATGGGATACGCTGTACGTCATCCAGAAGCCATTGAAAAGATAGCAATTCTCAATACAGCTGCCTTTCGATCACAAAAAATTCCCTTCCGTATCGCCCTGTGCCGTATTCCAATGCTTGGTGCACTGCTGGTGAAAGGGGTAAATGGCTTTGCCTGGCCGGCCACATTTATGGCGGTAGCCAAGCCACTGTGCTCCGCTACGAAAAGAGCATATCTGATGCCGTATAATTCATGGAAGAACAGGATCGCGATCCATAGGTTTGTCCAGGATATTCCTCTTGAATCATCACATCCGTCGTATCCTGCTCTTGTTGAGATCGAAAAGGGACTGAAGCGGTTGCGTGATATGGAGATACCAATGGCAATTCTGTGGGGTGGTCGTGATTTTTGTTTTACCGCTGACTTTTATGATGAGTGGTGTCGCCGTTTTCCTTCCGCCGAAGCCCATTTTTTTGAAGATTGTGGTCATTATCTGCTGGAAGATTGCCGGAGCGAAGTATTACAGCGGTTAGAGGAGTTTTTTGATGGAACGAGCTGATACCACGTCTCACTCCGAAAATATTGCTTCATGTTTGCGGGATATCGGGGAACGCAAAAAAGATACCATAGGCCTCATCGAAGCAAAAACCGGGAGAAAACTGACTTTTGGTGAACTTGATCGACACTCGGATCAGTATGCCTGGTATTTGGGCAGGCAGAATGTGAAGCCGGGAGACCGTGTCATGTTGATGGTTAAACCTTCGGCTGAGTTTATCTGTATCACCTTTGCCCTTTTTAAACTTGGTGCCGTTGTGATTTTGATAGATCCCGGGATGGGATATAAAAATCTTCTTCGTTGTATTGCCAATGTCCAGCCCCGGGTGTTGATCGGTATTTTTCAGGCACAACTGTTTGCCCGAGTTTTCCGTAAACATTTTGCCACTCTGCAACTGAGGATTTGCTGTGGCGGTTTTTGTAGCATTTTTGGGAAGGATTTTACAAAAGTCCCCCATCAAGAAGAGAAATTTCCTTTATACCAACCAGGAAGAGACGATCTCGCTGCAATTATTTTCACAACCGGATCCACTGGTCCGCCCAAGGGTGTACGCTATGAACATTCTATTTTTAAAGCGCAATTGCAGCACATTAGAGAATACTACACAATAACCGACAAGGATACCGATCAACCAGCTTTCCCCCTTTTTGCACTATTTTCCACGGCACTTGGTGCCTGCGCGGTAATCCCTGACATGGATGCCACAAAACCGGCGAAGGTTGATCCCCGCAAATTTATCGAATCGCTCACGGCACACGGTGTAACCTATTCTTTTGGCTCGCCGGCATTGTGGAAGGTTGTCGCCAGATATTGCCAGGCAAACGATATTAAGCTTGCCGGGTTGAAAAAAGTGCTCATGGCAGGGGCTCCCGTCTCAGGCAAGCTCATAGAAGATATGGCGTCTGTTCTTCCTGATGATGCGGAAATACATACTCCCTATGGAGCGACGGAAAGTCTTCCAATTGTTTCCATTGAATCCAGGGAGATTCGAAACGAAACCTGGGCAATGACCAGAGTCGGCAAAGGCACGTGTGTGGGCCGGGCACTTCCTGGTATCGATATCGCTGTTATTGAAATACATGATGAGGCTGTCGAACAGATTTCCGCTGAGATGTTTCTTGAGCAGGGTGAAATTGGGGAGATACTAGTCAGCGGCAATGTCGTCACTCGTTCCTATGACAACAACGAAAAAGAAACGCGACACTCTAAAACATACTATAATGACAAACTCTGGCATCGTATGGGAGATACCGGCTACCTTGACGAGTCGCGGCGATTGTGGTTCTGTGGACGTAAGGCGCACAGGGTCTCGACACCTCTTGGCACCAAGTACACCATTCAGTGTGAGGCCATCATCAATAATCATCCGGATATTTATCGCAGTGCCCTTGTGGGCATATACGATGATGGAATATTTCAGGTTCCCGCAATAGTCCTGGAGCTTAAAAAAAAATGTCGCAGGCCAAAGGGCGAGGTTCTTGCCGAGGTCAAAGAACTGGCCTTGGCATCATCGTTGACGGCAGATATCAAACATTACTATTTTCATCCGGACTTTCCGGTTGATATACGGCACAACGCCAAGATCTTCAGGGAAAAGCTTGCTGTTTGGGTGGAAAAAAGAGCGTAACTGCTCACAGGGCACCAGATCTTCCCGCGATCAGCCAGGCTTACCTATGACCAATACGCTTCACCGGTCTGATCGCGAGAATCTCCGGCACCCTGCAAGCAGTTACAAATACCGGGGGTAATTACATTACGTCGCTTCCCCCATAAGTAGTTACAAAAGAGTTGTAAAAGCACCAAGGGTACACCAATGAACAGGATTCTCGTGACGGGTGGCGGCGGTTTCGTCGGTCAATCAATTGTCAGTGCTCTCACAAAAGACAATGTGGAATGCGTGATTCTGGGGAGGAACAGGTACGCAGAGCTTGAATCGCGTAATATTAAATGTTTACAGGGAGATATTTGTGATAGAGCGTTTGTCTTAAAAAATGTCAGAAATTTTGATATTGTTTTTCATGTGGCCGCTCGTGCCGGAATATGGGGGAAAGCAGATGATTTTTATAGAATTAATGTGCTGGGCACAAAAAATATCGTTGAAGCATGCCTGGAAAATACCATTCCCGCGCTTGTCCATACTTCTACTCCATCGGTTGTTTTTGCACGACAGGATATTCTTGGAGGTGATGAACAACTCGCCTATCCCTCAACGTTTCTCTGTGAGTATGCCAAAACCAAAGTCCTGGCGGAAAAAATTGTGCTTTCCGTGGATCAGTCCGCACTGAAAACCTGTGCCATACGACCGCATCTGATATGGGGCCCGGGGGACCCTCATCTTGTTCCCCGGCTGATGGAGCGTGGGAGAAATAAAAAGCTCAAGATTGTCGGTGATGGCGATAATGAAGTCGATATCACGTATATCGATAATGTTGCCCGCGCCCATATACTGGCTGGGTATAATCTCCTGGCAACGGCCGAAGCATCGGCTAAGCCATATTTTATCGGCCAGGAACGTCCCGTAAAACTATGGCCGTGGGTCAATGAATTATTTGCCAAAACAGGGATACCTCCCGTTGAGAAAAAAGTATCGCTTTCGACGGCACTTGCCGCAGGAGGAGCCTTGGAATTTGTCTATAAGGTGTTATCATTAAATCAGGAACCATTAATGACGCGGTTTTTGGCCGAACAGTTGGCGAGGTCGCACTACTTTTCCCATGAGCAGGCTCATCGCGATTTTGGCTATGTTCCCGAGGTTTCGATTGAAGAGGGTATGGAGAGGTTGATACGATTTTTGAATACAAAATGAAATAGTAACTGCTCACAGGGCACCAAATCTTCCCGTGATCAGCCTGGCTTACGTATGACCAATACGCTTCACCAGTCTGATCGCGAGAATCTTTGGCACTCTGCAAGCAGTTACAAATACCGGGGGTAGTTACATTGCGTCGCTTCCCCCATAAGTAGTTACAATGAAATATATCTATAAACATTTTCTTGTACCATGGCTGATTGTAGCCCTCAGCCTTTGTGTGGTTGAACCCGGTTATGGATTTACCATTGGCGAGGAGCGTCAGGTCGGCGAGAAACTGTTGTATACCGTCCGTTCAAGCTTCGAAGTACTTGATGAACCAGATCTGATCCAATATCTCAATGCTCTTGGAGCAGAGGTTATTGATGTCGCCGGGGTTCAGTTTTTTGATTACAATTTCTTTGTGGTAAAAAATAATGAATTCAATGCGTTTGCCGCACCCTCCGGGTTGATTTTTTTTCATAGTGGACTAGTGGAAAAGATGGAGAGTGAAAATGAGCTGGTGTCGGTTCTTGCCCATGAAATCGGCCATATTGTCAAACGCCACATTTCCTCAAGAATCTCAAAACAGAAAAAAATTTCTATTGCTACCATGGGTATGATGCTTGCTGCAATCGCATTGGGAGGCGGAGCTGCAACGGAAGCTCTGCTTGCCGGGTCGCTCGCCGCTGGGCAAAGTGCCAGCCTCCATTTCAGTAGGCTTGATGAAGAAGAAGCTGACCTCCTTGCCTATAAATGGATGAAAGATATGGAGCGCGACCCGCATGGGCAGGTGAAAATGTTGCAGACTATGCGTCGAATTGCCCGCTATAGAAGAGATATGGTGCCCCAGTATCTGTTAACGCATCCCAATCCTGAAGCTCGACTCAACTATGTCCAAACCTTGGTCTCCTCGGATGAAAAAGAGCTGGAAAAGTATGACACGGGAAATGATTTCGCCTTTCTGCGTTTCAAATACAGAATCATGACCATGACCCGCGATACCAGCTTTTTACGAAAATATTTTACAGCAATCTCCGCAAGCAGCAGGACGACGGAGTTTGAAAAAACAATGGCGAGTTATGGTTTGGCGCAGCTTACTAGGGCAGAAAATAATTATGATGAAAGCCTTGAATTACTGCAAGGGGTCATCGACTCTCTTGGGCAAAGGGACAGCTTACGCATTGATAGGGGAATAATAGAGTTTGAAAGCGGCAATGTCGATAAAGCATATACAACCTTAACTGCTGCGTATAACACCGATCGCTCGAATGCATACGCTGCTTTTGCTCTCGCAAAGGTCTGTGTTGAAAAGGGGCTTCTGGACAGGGCCGAAAGTCTGTACAAAAGTGTAATGTACACTATGCCTGATCTGGCGAAAGTTTATTTTGAGTTGGGACGGCTCAGTGCAGGCAGGGGGAAGGAGGCGGCAAGCAAGTTTTACCTTGGCAAATACCATCTTCTGCGGGGAAACCTGAAATTGGCCGAAAGGAACATGGAAATTGCACTGGAGAGCAACGAACTCGATGGCGGCTTGTAGAAGAGAGCTAAGGAGGGTATTGCTCTTATCAAGCGCCTGAAGGAGTAACATGGTTTTCCCTGTGCGTTCCTTGCAGGGAAATGATAAATTCTTTGTTGCCCTTTGGTCCGCGGATGGGAGATTGTACTGTCCCTGCAACAGTAAGGCCCAAATGACAGGCAAAATCGGTTATTTTTTCGATTGCCTGCCGGCGATACATTTCATTTCTGACAACGCCCCCCTTTTCGACCATTTCCCTGGGAAGTTCAAATTGCGGCTTTATAAGAGCGAGAATGTGAATGCTTTTACCAAAGAGCGGAAGAAGCGGAGGGATGAGGGTCTCCAGCGAAATAAAGGAAGCATCGATAACCGCTAGATCAAGTGGTATGGGAATCTCGTCGGCGGTAAGATTGCGTGCGTTGCAGCGTTCAAGAATGATAACGCGGGGGTCCTGCCTGAGTTTCCAGGCAAGCTGGCCGTATGCTACATCAACGGCATACACACATTTGACACCGTGTTGCAACAAACAATCGGTAAATCCTCCGGTGCTGGCACCGACATCAATGCATACGAGCCCCTCTCCATTGATCTGGTAGCTGGAGAGTGCTTTTTCAAGTTTCAGCCCACCACGGGAAACATAACGGCGCAGTGTTTTGAGACGAATGTCTACAGCATCATCATGGAGATTGCCGGCCTTATCCGAGCAGGTATCATTAACAACGACCTGGCCCGCGCCTATCAGTGCACGGGCCTGTTTCAGATCTGAGGCCATGTTACGCTGTACCAGTAAGGTGTCCAGTCGTATTTTCACAATTAACGGCAGGTGTTACAGTGCCGCGCTACGCTCCCTTGCAGTAGTTGCCTCGGGAGATGAGGCGTAGGATGACATGATTTTTTTGTAGATGATCCCGGCTGTTTCGCTATCAGACAGTTTTTCAAATGACATGCCCTGTTTTAGAAGGGCTGATGCAGCTCGGCGATGCTGCGGGTGGCTTGAGATGACCTTCTGATACATCAGGATCGCCTGGTCATATTTTTCCTGGTGATAAAGACACTCCCCCATCATGAATTTTGCGGTAATAAGCTTCTCCCCGCTACCTTTTTTTGAGTAGGCTTCGTAATCTTCAAATGCTTGCTGGAAGGCGCCGTTGGCGTACGATTCTTGCGCAGCAGCAAAAAGATCAGTTTTCGGCGTTGTACCATTGCTTTCGTTATTCTGTTGTTCCTGTTGTACCTGATTGGTTTGTTGAGCCTGTGAACTCTGCTGTTGAGTTTCGTTCCCCCGAGGGTTCTTTACTTTTTCCTGTGCCGGGGAAATGTTACGTACGCCTCCATTGCCGTTGGTGGAAGGGGTGCTACTTGATGCTTCTGCCCGTTTCCTGGCCAATTCCGCTTTTCGAGCAGCAGCTTCAGCCTTGCGCTTAGCTTCGCGTAACCTAGCTTCTTGAATCTTTTTAAGAAGCTGCTGTTGGCGCACGACCTTCTGTTCAAGAGTGCTGAGTTGGTTCTCCTTTTCCTTCTGCATGCTTTCAAATTCCTGACGTTCCTTTTGTAATTTTTTCTGAACGTTGGAAGTATATTCCTGAAAGGTGAGATTGAGCTCTTTGCTCTGCTCTTTGAGTTGCCTGTTAAAGTGGGCAAGCTCATTTATTTTTCCTTCAATAACGAGTAGTTGTTGCTGCAATTCGTCAATATTGCTCAGAGAAGCCGCCTGGCGACGTTGCACCTGGGCAACGGTGCCTGATTTCAACTCTTCTATTTTTTTATCAACAACTCTGAGCTGGTATTGCAAGGTGTTGACATCTTTTTGAGCCGCGCAATGTGTCAAAAGGGGAAGTGCGGCCAGGAGAAAAGTGAAGGAGAGAAGTTTCTTTTTCATATCGTTTATGTGTGTGTGAGTTTGTATGAAAGTTGCAGGCTTTAGTCTATAGTACGTTACCTGTAGACAATACCCTATAAAAGCAAATTTTCCCTATTTTGATCAGAGCTGTTTGAGGAATATGCCGTGTTTAATATTTTTCCGCCCAGCGGGGATAGGTTTGATTGCCGGGAAAAGAGAACAACCTCCGTTGATATGAGCCGTTTCTCATCATAGCATAAATTCTATTTTCTCTGCCATCCTGTTTGGTATAAATAATCTGATTGCCATCCGGTGACCATGCGGGTGATTCGTGGTGGCTTAGATCCGTGGTGAGTTGTTTCGCCTCAGACTCCATCGTCGGTTTTTTCGTGCATATCTGGTATACACCGTTTCTCAAGCTTGAATAGACAATGAGATCCTGTGTTGGATGCCAGCTGGGTTCCGCATTTTCCGTTCCGGTGAAGGTGATTCGCTGGGTTTTTCCTGAAGCTATTTCCATGAGAAAAAGTTGTGGGCTGCCAAAACGATCGGAAACAAAGACTACTTTCTTGCCATCCGGTGATAATGTAGGCGAGACATTTATGCCGCTCCCCATGGTGATTTTTTCAAGAATTTTACCGCGCCGGTTGAGCAGGAATAAATCGGGGTTGTCTTCATAGGAGAGGGTGAGCAGCATTTTGCTGCCGTCAGGAAACCATCCAGGAGCCAGATTCATGCCCTGTCGTCGTGACAGGACACGTGTTGTCTTGTCTTGCCGCAGGTCGGTGATATAGAGATTCTGGTTTCCTGTATGATAGGAAGTATACGTCATATATGGACTTTGTGGAACAAACCGTGGTGAGACAACAAGGTTTTTATGGCGGGTGACCTGCCGCAGTTCACGGCCGAGGATATCAGTTATATAGACTTCTTTGCGCTTTTTGTTGGTGCCATGAGAAACAAAGGCAATTCTGGTTTCGGCGAGTCCTTGGGAGCCGGTAAGATCATGAATGACGGTATCGCAAAAACGAAAAAGCATATCGTTTTTAAGGGCCGGTTTCCCTGTATATGATTTCCCCAGGATCATTGTATTGTTTGCAACATCGAGAAGCCGCATTTCCAGTTTGAGTGTGTTAGATTCGATAGTATAGATACCAAGCACAGCGAAATCGGCGCCCAGGCTTTTCCAGTCAACATTTTGCGAGCCATTATAAGCACTAATTGGTATTATATTTATAATACCATGGAACTTCAGTGCTTTAGCCAAGGTGTCGCTAAGGCTTTTGCCTAGTTTTTGCGCCTTAGCCCCGGAACGGGAGTCATGGAACCATGGAACTGCAAAGTTTATCTTTCGCACTTCCGTTGAACCTATTTCCAGATATACGCGCTCCTGGGCATGACCTGGATGTATAAACGTCAGGCATAAACTCATGATGATGAAAAATGGAAAAAATATGTGCTTCATGATAGTCCGTGTAGTCAGTTGAAGTTGATGAGTGGAGCTTTTCTCTCCACGCTTTAGGCCACCTTGAAAAATGGACCTTCTCGGAGTCTCGCGTCGCTCACTTACCGTCCAATCTCTTCGTTGCGCGAGAAAATTTTATCCTCGAAGGTAAGCGTAGACTCCGATATTTACTATATGTCTTCGGTAAAATTCCCTCACGCGCCTCGACCTTGGAGAGGTAAGCGTAGACTCCGAGAAATCTCATTTTTCAAGGTAGCCTTTACTCTATAGAGCCCACTGTGAAACGCAATCCCATTTCCAAGCTACTTTTGCCCAAGGCCTTTGGGATTGGTTTGAGTGGTGTTCCGTCATCAAGCGCCTTCAAAATGAATTGGTCAAACACCTTATCTCCGGATCTTCGTTCAAAAAAACGATCGGTAATCTGTCCGTTTTTAGCGATTGTTATAACAATAGTGGCGCTGAGATCCGCATCCCAAACCTTATATTCCGGCAGCTTCCAGTGCGGCTGTAATGTGTTATAGATTGACGCATAATATTGATTTTCAACAACATTCTTACTTGTCCCCGTAGAGGCTCGGGCGGTGGCACTGGAAGTCTTGGAGGACTCATTGGTTATAGTGCTTGTTTCCCGCAACATTTCTTTTAATTGATCAACGGCTTCAATGGCAGCAAGATTCGCTGCCTCTTCGGCGCGGCGTTCTGCTAACTCAGCGCGACGCTCTGCTTCTCTGGTGAGGCGAATACGCTCTTGCTGAAGTTCTTCCCGTTTTTCCTTTTGTTCCACCGGAGAAGGGGGAACAACCTCGCGCACTTTTTTTCGTTTCAAAGGGGCGAGGGAAACCGGCTCCAGATCAGCCTGCTGTTGAACTTTTGGAGGTGTGTCGGCAATGGAGACAGCCTCCTCGACAGGCTCGGGTTGTTTGATGTCCTGTTTTGGCGTCGGCTTTTGTTCCTTGGGGGAGGAAGCCTTGGGAACAGGAGTTTCTGGGCGCAGAGCTCCGACACTTATGAGGTCGACGGTGTAAATATCTTTATATAACGGTTCCTTGTCAAAAACCTGCGGCATGAAAACCGCACCAAGTATGATAACAAGATGCAGCCCTAAAGCACAATTAAAAGGAAGCTTCCATTCGTTATTGGCAGTAAATGTCACTCGTATTTCCTGAGACACGACTATCTATTATTTATTACCTGGTGTGTTATTGTTTAACTTCCGGCTGGGTGATCATCCCCAGTTTATCAAAACCTGAATCTTTGATATCGGCCATTATGGAAACCACCAAGCCGTATGCTACTTTCCTGTCGGCTTTGAGATATATAGGATTTTGTTTTTTTTCTTTGGGGGATTGAGCCAGTTGTTGTTGTAACAGCGGCCGGGACACCTCTATCTTGTCAAGCATGATTTTGCCGTCTTTATCAATGGATACTACAATGGGATCTTCTATTTGGCGAAGTGATTTAGTGGTTGTTTCCGGTAAATCGACATCTAATCCCTGGGTCATCATGGGGGCGGTAATCATGAATATTATAAGCAGAACAAGCATGACATCAACGAGAGGTGTTACGTTAATGTCTGATACTAAACGTTTGCGACCATTTTGCCGGCGTGGTGTCATGGAAATTCCTCGTTACCAATCGCGTTTATGACGCCAGGGGGCCGTCCGAGAATGCCCTAGTCTCGGACAACCTCCTAGGAGATGCGGCCAAGTAAATCTCTTTCGACGAGATTGACCAGATCCGTGGAAAAATTTTGAATCTCTCCATCTATATCGTCGAGTTTACTCGAGTAATGATTATAAAAAATGACAGCAGGAATGGCAACAGCCAAACCAGCAGCAGTAGCCACCAATGCCTCGGATATGCCGGGTGCAACAACCGCAAGTGAGGCTGACCCGCGAACGCCAATGTCATGAAATGAAGCCATAATTCCCCAGACAGTTCCAAATAACCCAATAAAAGGCGCCGAACTGCCGGTTGTTGCAAGAAACGAAAGCGCACTGCCAAGTTTGGCAAGTTCCTGTGATTCGGCTTTTCTCATGGCGCGTTGGAGGTTTTCGAGTGTAGCCAGATGCATATCGAGTGTTTCCGGGGTTGTTCTGGCTTCTTTACGGGTGCGTATACGGTTAATTTTTTGCAACTCGTTATATCCGGCTGAAAAAACACCGGCTTCAGGACAAAACGGGTAGTCGTCGGTGATGCTATTGGCCTCGGAGAGATTGTTTGAGGACCAGAATTGTTCCAGGAAATCAGATGTTTGTCGACGGGATTTACGGAACAGTCGAGCTTTCGTGAAGATAATGGACCATGAGATTATTGAAAAAAGAAGGAGAGTGACCATGACCAGTTGTCCGACAGGGCCGGCGTTAAGAACCATATTGGTGATAGAAAGTTGCACGTGATCAGTCCTGTAATATTATAAATTAGTATGAAAATTCAACATGATGAAAAAGATCCCATTCCAGCTATCCATTGTAATCTTTTTCAGGAAAAGATCAATATCGAGGTTGTACGTTTTACAGACCGCCGTTTACTTCGACAACTGAACCCGTAATGTATGAAGCTCCTGGAGATGCCAGAAAAAGTACGGCTTCGACCACTTCTTCAATGGTACCAAAGCGCCGCATGGGAACCATTTTCTTGTATTCTGTAATCTGCTCATCGGAGAGGTCATTGAGGAGAGCGGTTTTGATAAACCCCGGGGAAACACAGTTGACGGTTATTTTCTTTTTCGCGGTTTCCTTAGCCAGGCTTTTGGTCATTGCCACCTGACCGGCCTTGGAGGCGGCATAGTTGGCTTGTCCAGCAAATCCAAGTGATGCTACAGGGGAGGTGATGTTGATGATCCTGCCATATTTTTTTCGCATCATTAGATGCACTGCCTGTTTAGCCATGAGGAATGAGCCGGTGAGATTGACATCGAGTACTCGTTGCCAGTCTTTACTATCAAGAAGAGCGACTACACCATCTCGTCGTATACCGGCATTATTGATGAGTATATCAAGATGTGAAAAATGCTCCTCGACGCTGCGGAATAATGCTTCGACATCATTTTCTTGCGACACATCACACCGAATAAACGTAATATTCTCAGCAAGGGAACCAAGCTCTTTTGAAAATGTGTCGGCAGCGTGACTATCGCCGCCATATACGCCGATGACATGGGCACCACGTTGAAGAAAGGCGGTGGCAATGCCCTTGCCTATACCTCGAGTCGCACCGCTTATGAGAACGTTTTGTTGCTTAAAGGTAGTCGTAAAAGTAGTCGTAAATGTGGCCATCAGTAACTCATCGCTCCTCGTATATAGCCATCAGCATCATTTGCAACTATGACGCCGTAATTTATTGCTCCCAGCCAGCCGGACATAATAATGCCGACGGAGCCGACGTGGAAAAGACCGGCAATTTCTTTATGGAGAGAACGTGAAATATCCAGCCCTTCAAATTTAGTACCAAAGGATGTCCCTGCGGTGTGCAGGGTATACCGGTTAAATGTCAGTGGTGTGGCGGCTTCTGTCCAGTCAAGTTTTGATTGAATGTCGGGAACATATCGCTCAAGATCTCCGATCGTCCGTTGAATAAGCAGCTCTTTTGCCTTTTCATATGTGTCTTTGGACAACCCATTCCAGTCATCGTAACGAGCATTCATGCTGGCGACAATCGTGTATCTGTCATGGCCGGGCCGGGTTTTGGGATAGTAAATTGAAAATGTTTTGGATTGTGTTCTGAAATCAAGGAGTTCTTCGGAGTCAAATATCTCGGCGGTGGATGTGAAGAGCAGATCGCCAATGGGGGCGATGACAGCCTCATCTTTGATACCAAAATACACCTGACAACTTGAATTATTAACGCGGATTGTATTCACTCTTTCATTGAATTCCGGAGAAAGTTGGCTCTGGTCGATAAGATTAGTGGTGGTATTGGTAATGCCGCTATTGGAAATAACAGCCTTGGCGTCAATTGTAGTTCCATTGACTATGACTCCTCTGGCCTGTTTGTTTTCGATAATAATCTCATCAACTTTGGTACGCGTGGCAATGGTAACTCCATTTTTTTCAAGTTCGGTAACCATCATATGTATCAGTTTGTCCGTGCCGCCCTGAAAGGTAAAAACCCCCTTGTTCATGAAGTTTGAAAAAACGATACCGTATGTTATTGCCGGATCGTCGAGCGACGAGCCGTTGGCATAGGTGATCGGCTCCATAAGCAGCCGGTGTACGTCACTTCTTTTCGGGAAAAACTTTTCGAACAATTCCCGGGTAGACATAGATTGGTCGTCATAAAAGTTCATTTTGCCGACAGTGTTAAAAAAATCATCAATAACTCTACGAGGTATTTGAAATTTTTCTTCAAGAAGGCGAGTGAAATCATTTTTGTCAAATGTGGTTTTCAGCGAAAATTGGGGATTATCAAAAACAATATCGGATAACTGAACAATGGAGTTCATGATCTCTTTGTTCCAGTATTTTTTGCAGGTTTTGACCATTCCGTAGGGGAAGCCGTGAAGGGAAATGTCAAAGATATGTCCCTTGCGCTTGAACCATGTGGCAAGTCCGCCGAGCTGGTGATGGTGTTCCAGCAGAAGGACTTTGTGCCCGCAATAGGCTAATCTGTTGGCGGTTGTCAGCCCGCCGAGTCCTGAACCTATGATGATGGCGTCATAGTAACTGTCGAGTGTGTTGAATGGTACCGGCATTGGATAAAAGTATTGTGTAAGAGATGAAAAACTAGAGAATATCTGTTTTGGGCAAAATGTGTTGATTAACCATGGAGACACCACTCAACATGGAGCCGATGATCCCAAGAAAACCTTGGTCGGTGCCAGCGAGAAAGAGATTGGCGTAGCCGATATCTCCGTCCTTTATTTTTGAGACACTGCCGTATATGGCACCATCTTTTTTCGATGTATACCGTTGTATTGTCAAAGGGGTAAAGGTGTCTTGATATACAATATGCTGATGAAAACTTCCAATGAATTTCTCCACAACAGCAAGGGAAGCCAGTGCCGTTTTCGCTTTTGTTTGTTGGTAAAGCTCTGCATCGTGTGCTTTTGTGGCCCAGCTGTGATAATTGGCAAGATGGGTGGAACGAACTTCGATATGCTCCTGTGCGGGCCTGTTGCGGAAATTTCCCGGCAAACAAATAACACCGCTACCAAAGTCGACGCTTTCATCGGGTCGGCGGTATTTGAATTTTTTTCCCTGGTTATAGAAGAGTATTGTTGTATTTTCTGGAAAATTGGAAGCACTATCTTTCTCAATCAGGAATATCGACTCAACAAAACCAAGGCGCGTTTCCTCCGGCGCTGGAGTGTCTCCAAGCAGTTCAAGTGTTTCGGCATGTCCGATGGTTGAGAGGAGATGATCGCATTCGATGAGCTCGCCGGTGTTAAGCTCTACTGCCTCAACGCGGTTGTTGTGGTGCAGTATTCTTTTGACACCGCATGCCATACGAATGTTTCCGCCGAGAGCGGTGTAATGCGCCATGAGGGTATCAAGAAAGGTCTTCATTGTTCCTTCCGGACGAAACATGCCTTCTTCATAGATTGATCGAAACATTATAACAAACTGCCCCAGATCCATATCGTTTTCCACGCTCGAGCCATAAAACATGAGCGGACAGAGTAACATTTCAGTGAGGAGCTCATCGTCGAGGTATTCGTTTAGGAATTGTTTGGCTGAACGATACGGTGACGGCTGGAAAGGGTCTATAGCCGCTATTGCTTGAACGAGATGGTCAAAACCTTGTGCGGCTGAGGGAAAGGTGTCGCAGATCTCCTGTCGAAGGAGGTCGGCATCATTGGAAAAGCGAAGAGACTCATGTCCGGCAAACTGAATTTCAGAGCAATACTGAGGATAGAGCGTAAAAGTTTTTCGGCGCAGTTTGAGTTGGCGCAAAAGCCTGTTGAGGGGCGCATGCTTGTCTTGTGGATCAGCATAATTGGTCACCGCATGCAGCCCTGTTTCGAGGAGCACCTTATTTCTGTAATAGTAGGAGTTGAGTCCACCTATCCTGTTATGCTTTTCCAGTAGGAGTACATTGGGAGAATATCGGGCAAAACGTATAGCGGCGGCCAAGCCGGAAAGGCCACCGCCGATAACGATAAAAGGAACTTTCACAAAGTTATGCGTCTTTAAGAAGTGGTTCGAGGTAATCAGCGCAGCTGGTCAATGTTGCCAGGCGAGGGTAGTCTTCTTCCGGTATTTGCAGCTGGTAGCGTTTACGTAATTCCATAACAATATCGAGAAAATCCATGGAGTCCAGGTCAAGTTGATCTCGCAGCGCCTGATCTGGTTCAAGATTTTCAAAATCAGCATCTTCGTCAATGTCGGCGATAATCTCCACGATAAGTTCTTTTATTGCATCACGTGTCATTTGTTTCTCCAAGTACGTCTTCTAAAGAGTTATATATAAATATTGTATGTAATATAGGTTGTTGTTGAATAAAGAATGAACCTCTTCGTATACCATAATTGTTTTATCTTTTTTATGGTTTTTTTTGCTAAAAGGCCTTTTTTTTAAGATATCGACGGCTAAACTTTCCGGACAATCACCACCGAGTTCGTTCCAAGCATTCCAAAAGAGTTATTCAAAATGGTAGTAACGGAAGGGAGTTCGACGGGCTCGTCAAGAACCAGGTTGTCAAGGCTGCACTGAGGATCAAGCTCGGCTACATTTATAGATGGATGGACAAGATTGTCCTGGAAAGCCGGCAGATTGCCGGCAAGTTCAAGAACTCCTGCGGCCCCCATGGCATGACCAATAACGCTTTTGGTGTTGTTGACATAGGTTGAAGGGCAATGCGAGAATGTTTTTCTGATAGCCTGACACTCCTCGGTATCACCTTGCCTGGTGCCTGTGGCGTGGGTGTTGATAATATCAATATCAGCCGGCTGAAGTGAAGCTTTTTTCAGGGCAAGCTCCATACACTCGCTCTGCCGCTCACCATAGGGCAGTACAAAGTCCCTGGCATCCGAATTCATGGCATATCCCGTGATTTCACCTAAGATGGGACTGTTCCGTTGAAGTGCCTTTTCAAGCGTTTCCAGCACGAAAATACAGCCGCCTTCGGAGACCACAATGCCGTTTCTATTTATGTCAAAAGGCTTGCACGCTTTGCGAGGATCATCCGCTTCGGCTAAGGCCCCCTGTGCTTTGAAACTGGCAAAAATACCGAATGATTCCGTGGATTCAGATACTCCTCCAACCAGCGCCATATCCACTTCGCCAAGCTGGAGCATCTGTACCCCCTGAATCAGGGACGCATTGCCGGCGGCGCAGGCTGCGCCAATTGAATAGTGTGGACCGGTGATACCAAGATTAAGGGTTATTTCGCCTGCTGGGTTATTGAGAACTGTTCTGGGATTATGGTGATGTGTCCAATAAGCGACATCATGATTGTATTTGCTGATATTATATACTTCGTTTTCCGTTTCCACCGTTCCGTGTTCGGTGAGACCGATGTACACGCCTATTCGAGATCTGTCGTAATGATTAATGTCCAATTCCCCACTCTGCAGGGCTTCGTTGGCGCAGTAAACGGCAATGCATCCGGCGCGTGTGCCTTTTTTGTTTTCTTTCTTTTTACGATATTTTGTTTCAGGAAAGGTGCAGATACCGGCGGCAGCTTTCCCGAAATAGCGGAGATCGATAGTTTGAATATTACTTTCCCCCAAAAGAAGCTTTTGTCTGTAATCTGTAATGTTATCTGCATTTGGGGCGGCCAGGCCGACGCCGGTGATGACTATTCTTTTTGCGTTGATGTACATGGATACTCTATTGGATGAATTGATGTGCTGGTGATGTCGATTATGTGGCGCTATGTCGCGGACTAATTATACTCCTCACGTTTTTACCGTGCATTTTCTCCAGGCGTAAATATTGATCAGCTGGGCCAGCTGGATCGACGAATGCGCAAGGCGAAAAAGTATGACACTTTTCGAGAAAATTCAAGTGTTATAAAAAAAGGTGGTTTCACGGAAACCGTGAAACCACCTTACTGGCGTATCAAGAGATATGCGAAATGTGTCTCAGGGATGCTGGGCGGCGACGGGGGATTGTTTCAAAAACGGCATAATTAACTCACCGGCGGCTTTGGTGTTGGAGAAAACCTTATCAATGACGGAATGGGACCCATTATTGTGGAGTTCGATGAGTTCCCAGCATTCCGGGGCGTTGGCGATTGCCTGCATGAATCCTAAATGCTGTGTGTGGCCGGACTTGTAGGCTTGGATATGTCCTTGGATGGGGCACCCTAGCAATGAGATGTCGCCTATAATGTCGAGCATTTTGTGGCGAATGAATTCATCTTTGTAGCGAAGCCCGTCTTCATTGAGTACTGAGCTTCTGTTCCAGTGTATGGCAATGACATTTTCTAGTGTTCCGCCTAGGGCCAGCCCGTTTGCCCAAAGTTCTTCAACCTCTTCAACATATCCAAATGTCCTGGCTCTGCTGATTTCCTGAATGAAGCGTTCCTGGTCCACATCCAGACAATATTTCTGTGACTGTATCAGCGCATCGTCAAAGGCAATTTCTCCGCTTACCTTAAATCCGTCGTAGGGGCTTATTTTTATTTTTTTGTCATTGTCGATATATTCTATATCTTTTGTTATTTTCAGGATTTTGCGGAATTTATTCTGACGCTTTTTGCCGCTGTTTTTGAGGAGCTGCATAAAAGGAGCCGCACTGCCATCCATTATCGGTACCTCACCGGAATCGACTTCTATTACAGCGTTATCTATGCCAAAGGTGGTTATTGCGGCAAGTAAATGCTCGGTGGTGGATATAGTGGCGACACCTTCACCGATGGTGGTAGCCAGCCTGGTATCAACAACCTTGTCCATGTGAGCTTTGACAATTGCACCTCTGCTGCCGGTGCCGTTCATTTCGGCGAGGTCGGTTCTGCAGAATTGAATACCGCTGTTGGCAGGTGCTGGTTTGATGCTGAGATTGACAGTCCTACCAGAGTGCAAACCAACGCCGCAACAATGTACGGCTTTTCTGACTGTGTGTTGAAATGGGTCAATTGAAAAATGCATATTTTCCTATTATGTAATGGCTGTCGCTCATGCGCCAGCTTTCAGTTGTCGATATAAGACTGCTATAGTGTTGATTTTATTAATGCAAAATATGGTCCAAATTGAGCAATAGCTGAACTTTGTGTTTGTATGAAGGAAAATATAGTAATTCCGTATGCATAGGTGGAATGGCCAAATTGCCTTCAGTCAGCCGCGGTGCTGTGATAAATGACACAGATGGTGGTAATTCCCACATACATCGGGATTTAGGCACTAGGGAGTTTTGCCGGAAAGCAAAGCTGAGATGATGTCAAAAACTCCCTTTGTCAGGCAGCGTGAGACTCTCAAGTATGAATGTATCGAACGCTGGTGAAAGAATAACACTCATCTCGAGAGAAAAAATCGGCAGGGTAGTATATATTGTATCAAGTTTGACTAAATCTTTTTCTGTTGTCAACAAGCAACAGGCCCCCTTCTTCTGGGCCAGGGTGTCTATTTTTTGGAGATCGGCGGCAGTGTACTGGTGGTGGTCCGAGAAGCTTGCATGGCCGGCAATAATAATGGGAAGTTGCTCCACGGTTGTATAAAAACGCTGCGGCGTGGCAATGCCGCAAAAGAGAAAAACGGGGGAGGGCATGTCGGCAAAAGAGAGCAGGGAGCCCTGACTGTCTCTGCATCTGAGCGGGAGGTATTGCGAAGAAAAAACGGAAATGCCCGGCCAGCGGCTGTTGAGAAAAGAGCCAAAGGAACTGGCGGTGACAGCTGTATCCCGGCTGCAGCCAGTGAAGAGGAGGCAGTGGGCCCGCGCCAGTGCGCTGAAAGGCTCGCGCAGAACCCCACCAGGGAAAACATGCATATCGCGTCCCAGAGTGGCGCTGTTAAAAAGGACCAGGTCGAGGTCTCTTTTGACGTGCATATGCTGGAAACCATCATCCAGTATGATGACATCACAATGCAATTGCTCAGCGGCAAAGCGGCACGGCAAAACTCTTCTTGTACCTGTAACAACAATGGATCCCGGAACTGATTCAGCTATTAATCGTGGTTCATCGCCGGCTGCAATGCTGTCAAGGTAGAGCGTTGCGCCATCGGAGACAACATTGACTGCGTTCGTGGCACGGCCGCCATATCCTCTGCTGACAACCGCCGGTGTATATCCTTTTTTGAGGAACAGCCGGGCAAGATAGATAACAACCGGTGTTTTGCCTGAGCCACCCATTGTGAGATTGCCAACGGATACAACGGGGACTTTGATCGTGTGCCGCTTGAGAAGATTGCTGGTAAATAAAAACGAGCGCAGCCGCATTATTACTGCGTAGATACTGCCAAGAGGACGACATACTATGAAAAGAATTTGCAATGTGTTACGTTTTAACATGGAAAGATAGCAATAATTTTTTGGATTACCAACAAAGCTCAGGTCAAAGTATTTAAGGGCATGGAGTCCGCCGTGGTGTTTCCATGGGTATCTGCGGCCCGGACGACTGCAGCTAAGCCCCAGGGATTGGTTTATGGTGTTCCATGAAAACACCACGGCGGTCCTGGATCGATCAGTTATATTTTGTTGGTAATCAGGATAATTTTTTAAAACAAGAATTTTTTTCTTTCATTTTTATGGAATATTTGTAAAAAGCAGTAGGTGCAATTATGTGGTTTTTGTCCCCTGATGTTTAATTGCACGAAAGAAAAATGTCATCAATTAACAGGGGTCTGGAAAAAACTTTTATTTTTGGGAGGGATTCATGAAGAGAATTTTGAGCGGGAAAGTGTTTGCAGTTACTACTGCGGCGGCATTATCACTACTTATTGCTGGTTCCGGTTTTGCCGAAGACACGATCAAATTCGGAGTAGCTGGAGCGCATAGCGGTGACTTGGCCTCCTATGGCATTCCAAGCGTTAATGCTGCCAAAATCGTTGTTGATAAAGTCAACGCCGCCGGTGGTATCAACGGCAAGAAAATCGAGCTTATGATAGAAGATGATGTCTGTAAGCCCGAGGTTGCCACCAATACTGCAACAAAACTCGTTTCTCAGGGTGTTGATGTCGTACTTGGACACATCTGTTCCGGAGCTACAAAAGCCGCTCTTCCCATTTATACCAATGCCGGTATACTTGTGATGTCTCCTTCGGCTACCAATCCCGAATTGACGAAGAGTGGTAATTATCCAAGTTTTTTCAGAACCATAGCTCCAGATGATACTCAGGCTAAAGTTGATGTAGAGTTTGTGCTCAACGAGCTTGGCTATACCAAAATTGCCGTTGTACACGACAAAGGTGATTACGGAAAGGGTTTTGCCGAATTCGCCAAAACATATCTCGAAGAATCCGGCAAAGCCGAGGTTGTTTTGTTTGAAGGTGTGACACCAGGTGCCGTTGATTATTCAGCAGTTGTTCAGAAAATTAAGCGTTCCGGTGCCGAAGCGGTAATGTTTGGCGGCTATCATCCGGAAGCATCCAAAATCATCAGCATGATGAGAAAGAAGCGACTTGACACCGCATTTATTTCCGATGATGGTGTTAAGGATCAAACCTTCATCAAGGTTGCCGGTGAAGACGCGGAAGGCGCCTACGCATCCGGTCCTAAAGATACCGCAGATAATCCATTGTCAAAAATCGCTGTTCAAGAGCATCAGGACACCTTTGGTTCCGATCCTGGTGCATTTTATAAAAATGCCTATTCCGCCGCCCTCGCAATGGTGAACGCCCTTGAAAAGGCAGGCAGCACGGATCTGGCTGATTTGAAGAAAGCACTCCAGACGGAAAAAGTCGAAACGCCGGTTGGTAATATCTATTTCAATGAGCAAGGTGATGCCGTTGGTGTAGGTTTCTCCGTTTATCAGGTGCAAAATGGCGTTTTTGTAGAAATGTAAGTTAACGCTCGTCAGATGGTAATATTACCTGGCATGGATGTCGTACGAAGCAGGATGACAGCCCGTGCCAGGTTCTTTTTTTGTGGGGATCATGGACTATTTTGTTGAACTATTATTTAGTGGGTTGACGCGGGGAGCAATTTATGCGCTCATCGCGCTGGGGTATACCATGGTATACGGCATCATCGGCCTTATCAATTTTGCCCACGGTGAAATTTATATGATAGGAGCCTTCACGTCCTTCATCATTGCCACCGTGCTTTCCATATACGGCTTTCCGCTTTTGGCTATAATTGTTCTTGCAGGGCTTGCAGCGACTGTCTGGTCAAGTGCCTACGGGTATACCATCGAAAAAGTAGCCTATAAGCCGCTGCGCCAGGCACCGCGGCTCTCGCCGCTGATCAGTGCCATTGGTATGTCGATGTTTCTGCAAAACTACGTGCTGCTGGCCCAGACTTCTGATTTTTTGCCTTTTCCTACCTTGATCCCGGACTTTGCTTTTATGGAGCCATATGCCCACATAGTCAGTTCGACAGGTATAGTCATTTTGCTGACCACTGCCGTGGTCATGTTTTTTCTTACATTGCTGATTAAGTATACCCAGATAGGCAAAGCCATGCGGGCCACGTCGCAGGACAAGACCATGGCCATGCTTGTCGGTATAAATGTCAACAGGGTAATTTCCGTCACCTTTGTTATTGGTTCGGGACTCGCTGCTACTGGCGGTATGCTTATTGCCGCACATATCGGCCAGATTAATTTTTATATCGGTTTTATCGCTGGAATCAAGGCCTTTACCGCCGCAGTTCTCGGCGGAATAGGATCCATACCGGGTGCTGTTCTCGGCAGTCTTATACTGGGGCTGACAGAGGCTTTTGCTACAGGATATATTTCTAGTGACTACGAGGATGTCTTTGCTTTCTCTCTCCTCGTTTTAATCCTTATCTTCAAGCCATCCGGTATTCTTGGAAAAGACGAAACGAAGAAAGTGTGAGTGTAAAGTGAAAATGTTTTCCTTAAAAGAGATACAACGTTGTTTTCTGCTGTCCCTGTGGTTCGTCTTTTTGACCTTTCCCATCATGGTGATCAAGGTGGACCCCTTCGAAAGGGTTGTCCATTGGCGCTGGGAAAATATGGCTTATGTCGCCATCGGCAGCTTCTTCCTCTCCATTCTGTTTCGCATGCTGCTGCGCAGGACTGAACAGGGAAAATCGGAATGCACGGAGAGCCAAGAGAAAAAGACTCCCCTCATCACTCAAATTCTAGAAACACCAAAGTACAGAAATACCCTTGCTATATCCGCTTTAGCCGCGGCAATTGCCTTTCCATTTCTTTTCTCCACGTACCAGACCAATATCATGATTACCGCTCTGATGTATGTGGTGCTGGGGCTTGGGCTGAATATAGTTGTCGGCCTGGCAGGGCTGCTCGATCTCGGCTTCGTTGCTTTCTATGCCGTTGGGGCATATTCCTACGCACTGCTTCACCTTCATTATGGCATCGGATTCTGGGGTGCTTTGCCGATAGGAGGTCTTCTTGCCGCGATGTTCGGGATATTGCTCGGCTTTCCCGTGCTCAGGCTACGCGGTGATTACCTGGCGATTGTGACCCTTGGTTTTGGAGAAATTATTCGGCTTGTCCTTGAAAACTGGGGTGAGTTTTCTCAAGGACCAAGCGGTATTTCCATGATTCCGCGGCCTGGTTTTTTTGGTGTGGAGCTTTCCTTGACCTCTGCAATCATCTATCTCTACTACCTTATGATCATCGCCGTCATCTGTACCATCTTTGTGGTGAACAGACTGCAGGATTCGCGTCTGGGACGAGCCTGGATTGCTCTTCGTGAGGATGAGATCGCCTGCCAGGCCATGGGGATTGGCAAACGGAAAACCAAGCTTGTAGCTTTTTCGCTTGGAGCTTTCTGGGCCGGATTGATGGGAGTTGTTTTTGCAGCCAAAACAACATTTATTAATCCTGCCAGTTTCACCTTCATGGAGTCCGCTATTATCCTCTCCATCGTCGTCCTTGGCGGAATGGGATCGATTGTCGGTGTTATCGTCGGAGCTTTTGTACTTATCCTGATGCCTGAATATCTGCGGGCGTTGTCTGAGTATAGAATGCTTGCTTTCGGAGCCGTTCTGGTCATGATGATGGTCTTCAGGCCCCAGGGGATGATTGCTGCGGTTCGAAAAACCTATAAATTCGAAAAAACGAAACAGGAATAGATGGACACGCCAATATTAGATGTTTCACAAATGACCATGGATTTCGGCGGAATCCGTGCGCTTGATAAGCTTGATCTCAAGGTGTATTCGGGGGAAATTGCCGCACTTATCGGGCCGAACGGGGCAGGTAAAACAACTTTCTTCAACTGCCTCACGGGTATTTACATCCCAACAAAAGGTGATATTCGGCTCAATCCCGTCAATGGGGGCCCACAGGTCGACCTTAAGGGATTGTTGCCCAATAAGGTTACAGAGCATGGTCTGGCCAGAACGTTTCAGAATATTCGCCTTTTTCCTAAAATGACGGTTTTGGAAAATGTTATGATAGGGCGCCATTGCCGTACCAAGGCATTTATAATAGGAGCCATATTCAGGGGATCACGGACGCGACGAGAAGAAAAGGACATTGTCGATCAAAGTTATGCTATTCTGGAAAAAGTTGGATTGCAGGATTTTGTCAATGAATATGCCCAGAATTTACCCTATGGTGCCCAACGCCGGCTGGAGATTGCCAGGGCCCTGGCAACGGAACCCTCGCTTCTTCTCCTGGATGAACCGGCTGCCGGCATGAATCCTTTCGAGACCAGCAAGCTCGTTAACCTGATCCGTAAAATCTCTGAAGAAGGGCTGGCAATTTTGCTCATAGAGCATGACATGAAATTGGTCATGAGCCTCTCTGATCGCATTTATGTCGTCGATTATGGGAAAAAGATTGCGGAAGGTAATCCCACGGAAATTCGATCTAACCCTGATGTGATCAGGGCATATTTAGGTGAGTAGCATAATGCTGAAACTTGAAAACGTGCAGGCCGGCTACGGCAATATCATTGCTATAAAAGACATTAGCCTTGAAATAGAAAAAGGTGAGATTGTAACCTTGATTGGCGCTAATGGTGCCGGCAAGACAACTACATTAATGACTATATCCGGAGTGGTCCGATGCCGGAGCGGCAGGATCATGCTCAATACCACAGAAATTCAAGGTATGACACCGGATCAGATAGTTAAGATGGGAGTGTGTCAGGTGCCGGAGGGAAGGCATATATTTCCCATGCTGAGTGTCCGGGAAAACCTGGATATGGGCGCTTTTATGCGCCGTGATAAAAGTAAAATACGAGAAGATATTGACTATGTCTATTCTCTTTTTCCCATTTTGAAAGAGCGGAGAAATCAGGATGGTGGCACATTGAGCGGAGGGGAGCAGCAAATGCTTGCCATGTCACGAGCCCTTATGGCACGCCCAGAAGTAATGCTGCTTGATGAACCGTCCATGGGGCTGGCTCCCTTGATCATCAAACAGATCTTTCAGATCATTAAAAAGATCAACAGTGAAAGTAATACCACCATTTTTCTTGTAGAGCAAAACGCCAACCAGGCACTACAAATTGCCGACCGAGGATATGTTATAGAAAGTGGAGATATTTCACTGACTGGATCTGCCAAATCACTGCTTGATAATCAAGATATACAAAAAGCCTATCTAGGAATATAGCGCCTGTGAGATATCAACGACGGGAGCAGTTTTTCTTGGCGGACGCGGTATGGTAGACCAGGAGAAAAGAATGAACGATGATACTCCTGTCCAAAAAACCATAATGATTGTCGCTGGTGAAGCCTCCGGAGATCTGCATGGTGCCGGTCTTATCAAAGCAATGCGGCAGGGAGATCCCTCATTGTCTTTTGTGGGCATTGGTGGTGTGGAATTCAAGCGGGCCGGGGTCGAACTGGTCAGTGATATAGATAAATTGGCGGTTATGGGATTGAGTGAGATATTTGCAACGCTCAAAGACATTCTCGCAGCCTTTCGCCTTCTCAAAATAGCATTACGTCAACAAAACCCTGCCCTTCTTATTCTCATAGATTTTGGCGAATTTAATCTTCGCCTGGCCAAGCACGCTCGAAAACTCGGTATCCCCGTTTTGTACTATATCCCCCCCAAGGTGTGGGTCTGGCGTAAGGGGAGAGTGAAAAAACTGGCAAAGCTGGTGGATCGTGCTGCTGTGATTCTGCCGTTTGAAGAAAAATATTTGCAACAGCACGGAGTAAATGCCCAGTATGTAGGCAATCCTGTCCTGGATGCGGTAAATGTACGATTTGACCGGAAACAATTTTGTCAAAAGTATGGCCTCGATGCGAACAAAGCAATTATCGGTATCTTCCCAGGATCACGAAGAAAAGAAGTAGGCTTCCTGCTCCCGGTATTTTTGGAGGCATCAAGGAGGATGCAGAGTAAATATTCCCGTGAACTTTCTTTTGTTATCCCGCTGGCTTCAACCCTAACCGAAGAAGATCTTAATGCAGCCGGTCTTGCTACGTACCGGGAGAGCATGGACATCCATGTGATACGAGAAGACAAGTATGAGATGATGGCCTCGTGTGATGGCGTTGTTGCTGCTTCGGGAACAGTAACTTTGGAACTTGCCGTACTCGGTATTCCCATGATAGTTGCCTATAAATTCTCTCCGCTTTCCTATCATATCGGCAGGTTGCTCATTCATATCCCATTTTTTTCTCTTGTTAATATTATTGCTGGAAAACAGGTTGTAACCGAACTGCTTCAGGATCAGGTTACACCGGGTACCGTGGAGCTGGAATTAGCACGGATCCTGTTCGACGATACTGTTCGTAAAACAATGAAACATGAATTTGCGCAGGTACGCAGGGCGACCGGCGGCAGAGGTGCTTCGCGTAAAGCCGCGGGTCTGGCATTTGAAACCATGAGGAAGACATGAGGAAGATATGAGGGATGAACACACCACCAGGCTTGCTATCGATGGAACGCTGGATCTCCATACATTCAAAGCCGGCGAGATTTCCTCGCTGATTCCCGAATATCTTCGGGAGTGCCGCAAAAGCAATATTTTTCAGGTGCGCATAATACATGGCAAGGGGACTGGACAACTGCGTCGTGGCGTTCACGGGGTCCTCGCAAAAACTCCAGGGGTGAAAAGCTATAGATTGGCCGATGAAACCGGCGGTAGCTGGGGAGCGACGTTGGTTGAGCTTCATAGCGGGGAGGCAGCCGATTATTGATGCCGGCGCGGTCATCAGAATGCGCCCGCACCATGATACCGGCAGCCTTCCTCTCAAGCCTGTGCGTAACTACTCATGGAAGAAGCGGCGTAATGTAACTACCCCCGGTATTTGTAACTGCTTGCACGACTTTGGCGTGTCACAGCGTACCATCGGTCATTGCAGCAGGATATATGTTTTTGACATCAAAAATGACATGATTGGTCCGGCAAAGTGCAATGATATCATCAATTGATTGAGCAACAAACTGCCTGTGTGCCACTGCCACGACAACTCCGTCAAAATCGCCTTGTTCCGGGGCGTCGGTCATTGTGATGCCATACTGTTCCCGTGCCTGCTGTGGATCAACCCATGGATCGTGGACAATAACCTTAATGCCATATTCTTCAAGTTCGCGGATGATATCGATAACCCGTGTGTTGCGAAGATCCGGGCAATTTTCTTTGAAGGTGAGTCCCATCACCAGGATTTTGGCGCGGGAAACATCTATTTTCTTGGTTATCATCTTTTTAATGACACGTGAGGCTATATAACTGCCCATGTCGTCATTGACTCGACGCCCGGCCAGTATCATATCGGGGTGATAGCCGACCTGCTGTGCCTTATGGGTGAGATAGTACGGATCCACTCCTATGCAATGCCCACCGACAAGACCTGGACGGAACGGCAGAAAATTCCATTTTGTGCCGGCGGCATCAAGAACTTCGGCGGTATTAATGGAGAGCTTGTTGAAAATGAGAGAGAGTTCATTAACAAGCGCAATGTTGACATCCCGCTGGGTGTTTTCTATGACTTTGGCAGCTTCTGCAACCTTTATGGAGCTTGCTTTGAAAGTACCTGCAGTGATAATGGTTTTGTAGAGGTTGTCAATAAACGCGGCAGCATGCGAAGTTGAGCCCGAGGTTATTTTAACGATATCGGGGAGTCGATGTTCTTTGTCGCCTGGATTGATTCTCTCAGGGCTGTATCCGCAAAAGAAATCAGTATTAAAGGCAAGACCTGAGAATTGTTCCAGAACGGGAATGCAGGTCTCCTCGGTCGCTCCGGGGTAGACAGTTGATTCATAGACAACATGATCACCTGGCTTGAGCAGTTTTCCCACTGTTTCCGAGGCTTTTATAAGATAGCTGAGATCCGGTCGCTTCGCTGGGTCAATTGGCGTGGGAACGGCAATGATGTAGACAGTGCAATCATGTAACTTTTCTGCGTTTGCATGAAACTCAAGCGTCCCGACATTCCGCAGTTCTTCATCTTCAACCTCAAGCGTTGTATCTTTACCTTGACGCAATTCCATTATCCGTTTGCTATTGGGATCATATCCCTTAGTGGGATAGTGTTTACCAAACTCGACCGCCAGCGGTAAGCCGACATATCCCAGACCAATGACTCCGATTATAGCTGTTTGCTGTTGTGACATATATGGATCTCATGTATTAACGATTATGGTGGCTATTTATGGGGGCACGGCACGCTTAGAAGGGCACGGCGCGCCGTGTCCCTACTACGATTGTGGAACATTTTTGCCGTAATAGGTAAGGCCCTGGTTGTCTGTTTCCATGACAGTGACGCTATGGAGGTGGTAGCGTTCCGCCTGCAATACCTGTTCTAGATTGTCAAAAAGAAACATGGCGATATGCTCTGAAGACGGGTTGAGTATTGAGAATTCCTCCATGGCATTGAGATCGCGGTGATCAAGTTTGTCGACAATCTCTTTGACATGTTTTTTTAAAATTTTGAAGTCAATTCCCATACCTATTTCATCGACCTCCTTTGCCCTGACAGTAACTTCTATCTTCCAGTTATGACCGTGGGGGAGTTCACACTCACCGGGGTAATCTCGTAGATGGTGAGCTCCGGCAAAATGTGTTTTAATAAAAATATCAAACATTGGGTGGTTCTCCTTGTCAAGATGCGGTCCAACATATAAGGTTTTGTGAGCAAGCACTATAGCGTTTCAACAACAAGAAATCCATTGAAAATATGTAACTACTTATAGGGGATGCAACGTAATATAACTAACCCCGGTATTTGTAACTGCTTGCAGGATGCCGGATTTTTGATAGGATCCAAATTTTATTATAGCGGTAATGAACAATTCAGCTATACTTTCAAAAGATAGTCTGTTTGGTGGAGATCTGATCTGTTATCAGAATAAATCCGGATACAGGTTTTCCATCGATTCAGTCCTCCTCGCTCACTTTATCCTTCATTGGCAAGACGATGTGGTCCTCGATATGGGATGTGGCTGCGGTATTATCGGGATGATTCTGCTGTATAGAAACGCGCACATCGCTCAAATTGTTGAAGGCATTGAATACCAGCAGGGTCTCGTCCAGATTGCCCGAAAAAATTCCCTGGAAAACAGGATGTCATCACGTTTGAAAATCACACATGGTGACTTGACACATATCGACCGATATTACCTTCCTCAAACCTTTCCCAGGGTGATGTGCAATCCGCCTTTTTATGCCAAGGGCAGCGGCAGAGTAAGTAAAAACCAGGAAAACTATGTGGCACGTCACCAGGTAGCTCTCAACACCAGTGATCTCGCAGAAAGCATGTCCTATGTATTAAAAAATAAGGGAAGATTTGCAGTGGTCTTTGCTGCTGAATCGCTCAGTGAGCTCTTGGAATGCTTACACCGATTCAGGCTGCAGCCCAAGAGGGTGCGCCCTGTCTTTAGTTATCCGGATGCTTCTTCCGCATCACTGGTCCTTGTGGAAGGTATAAAAAATGGCGGGCAGGGAATGACCTTGGAGAAACCGCTGTATGTCTACGAGTGTAAAAACGGCCAATATACCAGAGAACTCAATGAAATGTATGGCCCCAATCATGTTTGAGCAAAAGCTATGTTAGCAAAGGTTCACAGTTGTATAGTCATTGGCGTCGAAGGTCTCGCGCTTGAAATTGAAGTCGATATTGCTTCGGGACTTCCCATGTTTGCCACTGTGGGCCTGCCTGATGGTGCCGTAAAAGAGAGTAAGGACCGGGTCAAGGCGGCAATAAAAAACTGCGGTTACGATTTTCCCAATAAGCGCATAACTGTTAATCTGGCACCAGCAAATGTCAAAAAGGAAGGCGCCGGCTATGATCTGCCCATCGCTCTGGGCATATTGTCCGCCGGTGGCCTTATCCCTGCAGCAGTACTGAAAGAGTATTCCATTATCGGAGAACTTTCACTGGACGGCAAAATCAGGGGGGTGCGTGGTGTACTGGCAATGGTACTCGACGCACGTCGCCACAAGATGAAAGGAGTGATTTTACCAGCCGCCAATGCAATGGAGGGGGGAGTCGTTCAAAGCATTGATGTGATCCCTGTTGAAAATCTCTATGATGCCGTTGAATTTCTTCTTGAGCGAAAGATGCTTTCTCCCTTTACCACTGATTATTCGCCTGCTCTCAGCAGTATATATACAAACGGGGAAGATTTTGCCGATGTCAAAGGACAGCAGCATGCCAAGCGAGCGTTAGAGATTGCAGCAAGCGGCAATCATAATGTCCTGCTCAAGGGACCACCGGGTGCCGGTAAAACCATGCTTGCTCGGCGTTTGACTACAATTTTGCCGCAATTCACATTTGACGAGGCGGTGGAGACCACAAAAATCCATTCCATTGCCGGAATTCTTCCACCCGATCAGCCGCTACTGGCGCAACGGCCATTTCGCGCTCCTCATCATACTATTTCGGATGCCGGCTTGATAGGAGGAGGAAGCTATCCCAAGCCAGGTGAAGTTTCCCTGGCTACCCATGGTGTGCTCTTTCTCGATGAGGTAACAGAATTTAAGAAACGTGTTTTGGAAATGCTCAGACAGCCGTTGGAAGATCGATCGGTTACCATTGCCAGGGCCAATATGTCGTTGTCATTTCCCTCCGACTTTCTCCTTATTGCTGCCTACAACCCATGTCCATGCGGATATTATGGAGATAGAAGCAACAGGTGCAATTGCACACCGGTGCAAATGCAAAACTATACCGCCAGACTCTCCGGCCCCTTGCTGGATCGTATCGATATCCATCTGGAAATTGCCGCTCTTCCTTATGACGAAATGCAGAAAACCAGCAGCCTTGAATCTTCAGAAGATATTCGCCGACGGGTTGATGGTGCTCGTCAGATTCAAAAAAATCGGTTTTCTGTCTGGCATAATGCATCGACCTCACTAACAAATTCCAGTATGAACCCACAGATGGTCGAGAAATATTGCAGTATTGACAATGATGGCAAGCGGTTGCTTGAAAAAAGTGTGGAGCGGCTCGGCCTCTCGGCGCGCGCCTATCATCGAATATTGAAAATTGGGCGTACTATTGCTGATCTCGACGGTGCAGATTCTATTCAAAGACATCATCTTGCCGAGGCCGTACAGTATAGAAGAATAGGTACGGTATAACAGGTCGCACAAATCATGAAAAAGCTTTTCCTGATCATCGTGGCAGTGAGTTGTCTCACCGGCGGATTACTGTTTTCTAAAATTTTTTTCTTTCAGCAGGATCTCTCTCCGGAAGTTTTTTTGCCACAGGACACCATAGTCTATATTCACCAGAAAGAGTTGGCTCCATGGCTTCATGGGTTCATGGAGTCTCCTATGGGGCAGGCACTACGCTCTGTAAACTTTGTTGAAGTGGCTTTGGATTTGGGTATGTCGCTTGACCATGTCGAGTCCATTCGAACAGTCCAGGATTTTTTCCATTCCTCCAGTTTTCTACTTGTGTTGCAAACCTTTTTAAAAGATGATGTCACGCTGGCCCTGTTTAATCAAGAAATAGAAGGAGGGTATAAAAATTTCTTGCTAAAAAACTTTATGATTATTGCTAAAGTGGAGCAGGGCAGGTTCTTCAAAGCAGCTGTAATGAATATTTTTGGCAAAAAGCAGGAATATTCATCCGCGCTGTATGGCGGTTATCGTGTGCACAGGATATCTCTTGACAATGATGTTCGGCTGTCAGTTGCTCAGGTCGAGGACAGCATGCTCGTTACCCTGGACGAGCGTACGCTGCGTCAAGCGTTGGACAGATATGACCGAGGAAAGGTTAACCTGTCTGAGAATTTCTTCTTTGCGGAACTCGGAAAAATAAGCAACAATTCTGATCTTTTTGGATTTTTCTCCATTAATGCTCTTCGCAACCGGATACTTAGTTATGTCAGGAAAGACACGGAGTTCGGAACATATGTTTCAAAATTTCTTGCAAAATGGCAAGGAGTTGCGGCAGGGGGATTCTACTCAAAGCGCAATACAACCATGATAAGGAATGTCGTAACATTTCATTTCAATGGCAACAAGCTCAATAGCGATGTTGAGGGATTATTGAAAACCACACCAGGAACAGACTCGTATAGAGAGTTATCCCCGGCCGACACCCTTTTGTATTACTGGACCAATACATTTGACCCAGGTGCTTTATGGGAGATTTATAAAAAAGAGTTACAAATACCGAATGCTCAAATACGTGACTTCGAAAATATCATAGCCAGAACTACAGGCCTTTCATTTGAAGGTCTCCTTGGTCTGGCTGGAGAAAATGTTCATTTCATTCTTCGCAGGCCTTCTCCGGTGGATCCTGTACCGGTTCCAAATTTTACTATAATTATTGCCATCAAAGACCCGGAGAAGGCCAAAGCAGCGATGCAGCAGTTCTTTTTCCAGCGCAATATCCCTCACAAGAATGACAGGTATCAAGGAATTCCATTCACTTACTGGGGGGAGGGAATGCAGCAGGGATTGCAGCCTGTGTATGCCTTTCATGACGAGGTCCTTTTTTTGTCAAGTTCCATCAAGATGCAATTAGATGTAATTGACGCCATGTCCGGCGGTAGTGGAATGACATCTCGCTATCAATTTCGTCAGGTTGGTGAAGAAATGCGTATACCCAGCAACTCTTTCGTGTATATCCAGGTGCACGAAGCACTTGAAATTCTAAAAAAGCTTGTTGTGATGGCCGAAGCGATGTTTGCCCTGCAAAATAGACAGGCTGCGTATACTTCTGAAAAAATCGTCAAGGGGGTGGTAATGCCGCTTTTGGACGGTATGAAAATGTATTCGCATATTGCGACACGAAGCGTAATTGGAAATGGCATGTTGACCATTGAGACTAACATAAGCACCACTCAAACGATTACTGAATAATATCATGGAAAATATTGTACAAGAATTAAAAGCTGCCCTACCATTTAAGGATACAACTGTGCCAGGCGATATAGTTCTTATTGCATCGAAAGAACCACAAATGCTTGTATATGCTTATGTCAGAGAAATTGAGCGCGATACAAGCAGAAAGGATGAATGGTGGAACGTCAGTATGCGTATTCTCTCCATTCCACTACAGGAGATGACCTGGACTCTGAGAACCCCTCAAATGACTGGAATGGAGATATTCACCATGGGAGGAGAAGAGCGCTTTGTCAAAGCAGTTGATTTTGGCACTCCCACCTCTGAAAAGCCAGCTCAGCCAAAAAAGCAGGATGGTTTTATAAAGCGGGTGAAATAATACCAGGGATGCGGCGATGCAGGAACGTCAACTTATAGCAAAAATACTGAATCGATTTCCCCAGGAATCTGCAGAGTTGATAAAGGGAATAGGCGATGATTGCGCGGTATTCGGCAGTTCACCGGATCTTTGCTGGATGACATCAACGGATGTGCTGGTCGAAGATGTCCATTTTGTCCTCAAGTGGCATGACGCCTACCGGCTCGGCCGTAAATCCATTGCCGTTAACCTGAGCGATATCGCGGCAATGGGAGGAAGGCCGCAATTTGCTCTTGTCTCGCTGGTCTTGCCGGCACATATTTCCGATCCATGGCTTGAGAGATTTCACGCCGGAGCTGCCGATATGCTTGAAAACCATAGCTGCCTCCTCATAGGGGGAGATATCTCCAAAGGGGCAACGCTTACGATCAACGTTATGCTCATTGGTTCCGCACACCCTGAAAAGGTGGTATATCGTTCAGGCGGAGCGGAGGAGCAGGATATCTATGTAACGGGATATCTTGGTGCATCTGCTGCAGGTTTGCAATTGCTCAAAAGGGGGGACGCGAAGCCGGATTATGATAACCTGATTGATGCGCATCTGAACCCAGAGCCACAGATTGAGATCGGACGTACCCTTGCTGAACGGGGGCTGGCGATGGCAATGCAGGATATATCCGACGGACTTGCCACCGATTTGAGCCATATTTGCTGCGAGAGCCTAATACAAGGTGTAATAGAGTTGGAGACCCTGCCGTATACGGAGAACTTCCCGGATTTCTGCAGGGAATATGATAGCACTCCTGAAGATCTCGCTCTGTTCGGAGGTGAGGATTATCAGTTGGTCTTTACCGCAAAGAGATGCGATCGTGATGCGATCACCGCCCTGGCAGACGAGCTTGATGTGCCTCTCACACGTGTTGGTCAAACCAAAAAAGGGAAGGGGTGTGTTCTGCTCCAGCAAAATGGCCGGGTTCGCGATATATCCTACCGGGGTTTTGAGCACATATAATGAGCTAGAGTTCTATTGTAATATTTGGGTAGAGACCTTCCATTTTGCCAAATTGAAATGGTTGTATAGTGTTAAGCGAGAGATTTTGGTTTCTCTGGGCGTGACCTGTATTATTCTCGCCGTCAAAAAATGCCCCGTTGACATCAAGGATGTGGTGGATACGATCCTTGAATGCCTTGACGAAAAGTTCACCACTGCCCTCAAAATGCAGTCGTCCCTTGCTGAATCCCGTTTTCTGTTTCCGCAATTTGTCAAGAGAAATGCTGTGCACTTCAAGTTCTGCCTGGTTTCTGATCAACCCCCAGACAAGATGATGGGAAGGTATATGCAATGGTTCCTCAATATCGATGATGGTATGTGGCATTATTACACATCCCTGGCCGATGTGGATCCTGGCTTGAGATGCACCTTGCAGAAAGCTGTTGAACCCAACAAAAACATCTTTCTCAAGATCTGCTTCAATTATTTTTGCACCATGGGCGGTTACATTGAATCCCTCCAGGGTTGAATGGATGATATAACAATTTTCCTGGGCATTTGAACCTTTACCAAGAGATGAGTTCTGTAGATATGCCCTTTGGGAAATCAGGACATTGTCTGCTATGGTTGTTTTGGGGAGAACGACGGCATAACGATCCAGGGATGCGGTTTGAGGTATGGACGCAATAGTTTTGATATTTACTGCATCAAAGACCCGTTGAAATGCGTCTTCATGTTTTTCGATAAAGTCAAAAATCAAGCCATGTGGTAGATCACCTGAGACGACGTCCGCATACTTGCGCATGAGCTCCGGGTTGTGGCGATAGTAGAAGTTGAAGTTTCCGGGGCTATTTACCCAGATAGTTCCAGGGGCTATTTTCATGTGGTTGATTTCACCCGCCTGGATGTAGGAAAAGGTCCCGATAACACAGTCATGGATGGTGGTAAGATCAATCGTGGCAAAGGGCCCGAGAAATGCTCCATCTGTTGGTGCGCCATGTATATTGACATAATCCATGGCAAGAGTATCTCTGATAAAGAAGACCTCCGGTGTTTCTGGGTCATGGGAGTAGTTATGCACGAGGGTCTTCACCAGGGCGCTGTTTTTAATATCAACCATTTCATCCTGGTTGAGGAGAATTGTGAAATCCTGATATTTAAAAGACGCTCCCTTCCTCTTCAACTCATCTCCACGGATATCGGTTTTATACAATAATGAATCCGAAACTCGACACTTCCCAAGAAAATAGCTCCCCGCCAACCCGGAATTCTTAAAAACCAGATTGAGTGGATGATCCGTAGTGATGGCATAAAAGGCATAAAACTTATTCATCTGCTCAGGTTGGATCAGTCCCGAAGAATATGGCTCGGCATCAAAATCAAGCTCACGGAGATTTATGTTTAACCGCTGAATAATCCTGTCATAGAGTTTTTGTAGCTCGTTCATCATATTATCCTTATGCGTATACTTTAGCTCTCAGGGGAGAGGGGGATCAATGAAGTAGGAGTACTGCAAGCAACAAATGTCATGTCTCTGCAGCAACGCCCCGTGTACGCATTTCATTAAAAACAGAGGCAAAAACGTCGGCAATTCTTAAAATTCCAACAATCTCTTCTCCCCTTGTAACGAGAAGCGAAAGATGGGTCCCCGCCACGAGCCTGTGTATAGCTACATCCAGAGAACAATCTTCAGAAACATATTCACCCGCAGTAGGCCGCTGCATGAATTCTTCTACTTTTTTCCCGGCTGCATCACGAAGGGATTCGCCGTTCAGGATAGGACCTTGCATTCTATACTGTTCCTGCTTGCCTGCAATATAGTTATCGCTAAATCTGAAATTGCTCAGGTCATCCATTTGAGTATCAAGATCATATCTGGTCTCCAGAGCCTTTAAAATCCGTAATTGGCCAATCTTGCCAATCACTTTATTGTCATGGTCAAGCACCAGAATAGCTCTATGCAGGTATTTACTTGAGGTATAGGTTTCTTGAGCTTTCTCCAATGCTAACATGGCATCGAGTAAGGAGGTACCAATTTTGACCGTGGCATACACGGAAATAGGAACCATTAGATCTTTAACGCATGTTTTCTCCATAGAGTGCTCCTCGTAGGCGATGTTCAAATCACAGTATAGCCAGAAGTATTTCTTGGGCGCTGTTACGATAATTTCCACAACTATACCCTATCTATACCAGAATGTCAGGCATGGATATTGGTCGAATAATGCTTTCAGAATCATCATATAAAAACCGGTGCAGAACCTTTTCGGCGAAAGCTTTTGCCACGGCTTGCCGCGGCACTATTCCTGTGCTCATTTTCGCTTCCTTGCCGGTAGGTCAACATTAAAGGATCTGGAAGAACTCGGTATGTCAGAGGAACATCGGCAACAGATTGTTGATATCCTGAATTCGCCTACGGGAATTGTTCTCATCGGAGGAATTACCGGTTCGGGAAAATCTTCGACCATGAAATCTCAGAAAAGATGAACTCCTCAACAGTTTTCGTGAAAAAGGCGGAGTGTCGGCCATGGTGGAAGCACTTTCAAAGGTCAAAGAAGGAATAATTTCAATGGATGATGCCAGGCAACTCTATTACAATACCGAAAGTTGGCGGATGTAAATATTAGGCCTGTTTCCCCCATGGTCTGTTGCATTAGTCTGCGGGTCACCAATACTTGAATCAGACTGCTTACGATATAGCCCAGGCAAAATGCCCAGAGGGCCATCCAGAAAAATCCGAGGCTGGTTAAAGCTGCTTTGTGCCAGTTGAGAAAGAAACAGTTGAATATAACTCTCTGAAGTTAAATGGTATTAATACGATCAATCATTGGTTGTCCCCTATGTCTGGTTTTTATAATGTTTTCATAAGGTAAGCAGATAGAGATCTTGCAAAATAGGATTTTGTCCTCTATGACTGGACATGTGTCGCTTGCTGCTGAAACTCTATGCACCATAGAGTTATCAGTTATCAGACCAATCATCAGCCAAATGGATACGATCAGTGTCCATCCGGAAACGAGATTTTTTCTGTATCGAGGTGCACTCAAAATTTTATCACAGGCATGATTGATGGTATCGACGCCTTCCACTTTCTCTGGGCCTCTGGGCAGCTGTCCTTGAATGTCCATATACCTTCTCTCAATAACACAATCGATGCAAGATACGGCCTCATTAGCATGGCCTGTAACTGGCATGATTATTGAATGTATTACCTGGAAAAGAAGCAGGAACGAATGATGAGCAAAGGAGGTTTGATTATGCGAAATCCCGTTGAAATATCCTTTCACGGTGTGAGCCGCAGTGCAGCAATAGAAGATATGATCAAGAAGGATGCTGAAAAGCTGGAAAGGGTTTGCGACGATATGGTCAGTTGCAGGGTTGGTATCAAACTTGACCAGAAAAGCAGAGCTACAAATAATCCATTTAAGATAACAATAGAGATGAGGGTCCCCCCGGGCCATAATCTTGTGGTAACCAATTCCCCCGAAAACAAGGGTGATTCCAGCGATCTTAAGGCGGTTCTAAAAACTACATTTAAAACTGCCCAACGTCGATTGAAACAGCTGGTTGAGAAACGGCAGGGTGATACGAAGCATCATCATGAACAGGAGGTAGTTGGAATAATAACCAAAATTTTCGCCGATGAAGGCTATGGCTTCCTTCGCACACTTGAAGGTGATGAAATGTATTTCCATCGCAACAGTGTCGTCAATGAACAATTTGACCGACTGGAGCCGGGTACAGGTGTGAATTATACCGCAGTGACTGGTAACAAGGGCTTGCAGGCCAGCTCCGTGCAGGTTCGAGAGAGGGTTGCGGGAAATTCAGTCGAAGAGGCTGGTGAGGAAGATTATTCTTCCCCATTGGGATGGCAGCGCAAAAAGAGATGAGGAGTTGGTCTGGAAGAACACTAATCTTGTAATTCTGCAGAGCAGCAGGAAATCATGGTTCGGTTGGCAGTAATAAAATTAAGGTGGATATAAAGCTAAGGGAGGAGTTATGGGGGCATTTATACAGAATTCTACCCGAAAATATTTTCAAGAGCTGCTTGAGCAAGCCGATATCAAAACCGACGGCTGCAGGCCATGGGATCTAAAGGTTAACAATGATAAATTTTTCTCCCGGGTGGCCCTTGAAGGGTCACTTGGTCTCGGCGAGTCCTATATGGATGGTTGGTGGGAATGTGATGCTCTCGATATATTCTTTTATAAGATTCTTCGCCGGAAGATACACCAGAAGGTACGGATTTCCCCGTCTGTTATAACCAATGCCATCAAATCAATGCTGTTTAACCGGCAGAACAGGAAAAAAGCTCATGAAGTCGGGGAGCAGCACTATGATGCAGGCAATGATCTTTTTGCCCGCATGCTCGATTCCCGCATGAACTACAGTTGTGGATACTGGCGCGATGCCGAAAATCTAGAGGAAGCGCAGAAGGCCAAACTGGAGATGATCTGCCGGAAGCTGATGCTCGAGCCGGGAATGAAGCTTCTTGATATCGGTTGTGGCTGGGGTGGTTTGGTTCGCTATGCCGCGAAAAATTATGGTGTTTCAGCGGTTGGTTTGACAATTTCCAGAGAACAGGCTCACCTGGCGGAACAACACTGCGCCGGTCTGCCGGTGGAGATCAGAATGCAGGACTACCGTGAGATCCAGGAAGAATTTGATGCCATTGTCTCGGTCGGTATGTTTGAACACGTTGGCTACAAAAATTACTCTACCTTCATGGATGTCGCCCGTCGCTGCCTGCGGGAGGAAGGGCTTTTCCTTCTCCATACCATAGCGTCAAATACCTCAGTACGCCAGTGCGACAGCTGGTTTGATAAGTATATTTTTCCAAACGGCATGTTGCCTTCAATCAAACAGTTGGGAGATGCCATTGAAGATACGTTTGTTATGGAGGACTGGCACAATATCGGAGCGCATTACGACAAAACATTATTGGCTTGGTACGCCAATTTTGCGAGCAGCTGGGATGAGCTCAAAAAGGATTACAATGAGCGTTTTTTCCGGATGTGGCGCTATTATCTTCTCTCTCTTGCCGGTGGCTTTCGTGCCAGAAATATGCAAGTCTGGCAGGTTGTTCTCTCTCCGGAAGGTCTTGATGGCGGCTATCCAGATTTTCAGAGGACACGGCAGTCAACACGGCAGTCTTATGGTAACGGTGAGGAGTTGCGCAACTGACCTGGGGGAACAACGTTGACTCCGGAGTTTCGTTGATAAACACGAATACTACTATCTGAAAACACGTCGAAAACAACTGAATACTACAAAGTATAAAGGATAACAATGGCTAAGCAGGACTATTCAGGCACGCAACCTCCCGGACACTATTCTCTGTGGGGACGGTTGGCTGCCTTTTTCATACTGTGGCTGATCATTTCCCTTGGCTTTCTCAATTATAGGCAGGACAGCGGAGTTGAAGAGATTTCCTATACCGTCTTCAAGTCGAAGGTGGAACAAGGGCAGGTCAGTGAAATACTGGTGAAGGGCCAGGAGGTAACCGGGGAGTACCGGGGTAAGGCGCGTGAAACACGCGTGAAACACAAGAGGAAACGGCTTCGGCGGAAAGCGACAGTGTGTCAAGGTTTAAAACGGTTATGCCCCCTTATGAAGATGCTGAGCTCGTCAAGCTTCTTGACCAGCAAGGAGTTACGGTCACAGCCAAGCCGGATAAAAAAAGCTGGCTGACCACACTTGTCGTTACCTTGCTGCCGTGGGTCCTGATTATCGGTTTTTTTGTCTATATCAATAAACGAATGAAGGATCAGATGGGTGGCGGAGGCCCGGGACAAGATTATCATGGGAGTCAAGCGTGAGGATCGTCTAAGGAAGAAAAGGAGATGATCGCCTATCATGAGGCGGGTCATGCTTTAACGACGTTGCTGCAGGAAGGAACCGATCCGTTGAGCAAGGTTACTATCATTCCACGAGGCAGGGCGTTGGGGGCAACCGAACAGGTGCCGGAGGAGGATCGGCATAATCTCGGTAAAGAATATCTGTTGAATCGAATTGTAGTGATGATTGGCGGCAGAGCTGCAGAGGAAGAGGTCTTCGGTGATGTTACCTCCGGCGCCGGCGATGATCTTAAAAAGGCGACACAAGTCGCCCGGCGAATGATCTTTAATTTGCTTGCTCAAGAGTTGATGGAGGTGGAAACACTTTCCTCTGAAGAAATCAAGGATCTCCTTGGAGTGAAAAACCAAAAATCTGAGAATGTAAAAAATTAAGGCGATCGGTCGAAACAAGGTAGCGTGCTACTGGATCAGGGGGAAATGCTATGAAGAATCCAACCGCGGAAAATGTTTTGAAGAAAACCTTTGCCCATCTTGATGAGATAATTGAGGAAAACAGACAGGATAGTGCAGAGACAGAGGAACAGCCATCCAAGACGGTACAGGAGCGAAAGAACGAGAGAGCGACAACACGGGAAATGGCTGAGAAAGAGTCATAAATAGAGCACCAGCAAAAGAATATACAAAAGGAGATAATATGTTATCAGTTTCGTCCATACTCTGGCCAAGCGACGGCAGTGAAGCATCATTTAAGGCGTTGGAAGCTGCAGTTGCCATTGCCGATAAGTTTGGCGCACGTTTATATGCTCTGCAGGTTGTTCATCAGGTTCCCACCGTGACCGCAACGGGTTTGGCGCCCGCAGCGATCCAAGGCTTTGATGTGCCCATGTATGAGCAGGAACTTGTGAAAACGGCAGAAAAAGGTCTTCATGAGGCCGTTGCCAAAAAGGTTGGTGAGAATGTTGAAGTGGAATCGCAGGTGAAAATAGGGGTGCCAGAAGATATTATCAATGAATTCGTGCAGGAAAATGACATTGGCTTGATTGTCATGGCAACACACAGGAGAACGGGGTTGAACCACTTTATGCTTGGTTCAGTGGCCGAGAAAACAATTCGTCAATCGTCAATTCCAACGCTTATTATACCAACTACCGAAACAAGTGATGAATAACCAAGGGCTCCAAGTGCCTGCTGACGCAGAAATATACACAAGGCTACCTTGAAAAATCAGATTTTTCTCCAAGGTCGAGGCGCGTAAGGGAATTTTACCGGAGGATAAAATTTTCTCGCGCAACGAAGAGATTGGAGAGGTAAGCGAAGACTCCCGGTAAGCGAAGACTCCGAGAGGACCATTTTTCAAGGTGGCCATAAACCAGCAAGGGAGGAGTAAAAGGAGGTATCGTGAAGCGCGTACTTATTACCGGAAGTAATAGGGGAATAGGCCTTGAGTTTACCAGGCAGTATCTGGAATCAGGCTACCGGGTGTATGCAACTTGTCGAAGACCGGCAGAGGCGCATGATTTGCACATGCTGATGAAGCTTCATGACCGGTTGAGCATCCACAGGTTCGATATAACCGTGCAGGAGGATCTCAGCAATATCAGTCAGGAACTCAAAGATGTTGCCATTGATATGCTCATTAATAATGCCGGTGTATATTTCAAAAAATGTGACCAGGGACTTAAGTGTATACACTATGACAACTGGCGACGCACTTTAGAGGTAAATACGCTGGGTCCTGTGCGCGTCACTGAAGCGCTTCTTGAAAACGTTGAAAAAAGTGATGGCCCTCGACTGGTGGTGGTTCTCAGTAGCCATATGGGCAGTATTGCCGATATAGATGAACCCGGCAGTCTGTACTATCGCTCCAGCAAAGCGGCGCTCAACGCCGCCATTCAGGGGATAGCTCTGGATCTGAAGGAAATCAATATCGGTGTTCTTCTCCTGCATCCCGGTGGTGTGCTTACGCGAATGGGACCTGATCACGGAATTTCTGAAAAACAAAGCGTTGACGGCATGCGTCGAGTCATTGAAAATTTCTCTCTGGAAAATTCGGGAATGTTTGTACGCTATGATGGTGAATTGATGCCCTGGTGACCGGGCATGCTGAAATATTTCCCTGCAGAGCCAATAAAGCAACAGGAGGAAAAAATGTACGATAAAGAAAAACTTTGTAATAAAATAGTCGAATTATATCCTGATATTGGTGAGTGTGGCATTGATATCGACGTCAATTTTGATGCGGATAAAAATGCCTGGGTGGTGGATCTGAAAAAGGAATCACATGAACTCAAGCACTTTCTCGATATTCCTCAAGCGGATGACTGTATGGAGGGGAATAAATGTGTGCCCCTGGGGTTGGATATCGCCCAGTTGCGTAAAAACATCAAGGGTGAACAATTCTAACTCTGATAAGCCGATAGTAGTTCGGGGTATGTGCAGTGCCTTCTTGGTGGGTATAAGCGCATTGGCATAGGTTTAACTTGACGGCTTGTTAGGAGTTTCTGTTTTCTACAGGTTTTGCCTGCCAGCTTTTTGCCCTTGAGTGCTTCGAACTGAGTTTCGTTGGTAATCAGGAACAACTAAGGGGCCGCTCAAATATACATTCACAAAATTGAAGTGCAAATGTGACCTATTGAAGGGATTCGGTCACAACTACAACAAGAATCAAAAGGAACACCTTGGTAAATACTCCAGCTTCCACACTTATTGAAAGAAT